>OBXT01000130.1_pt1 | contig 15861 bp, 9 predicted proteins | sample 1476621 | NCBI WGS metagenome assembly OBXT01 (sample SAMEA2580169, study PRJEB22360) | human gut metagenome | biome: human gut; feature: human-associated habitat; material: faeces | place: Denmark | collected 2008/2010
AACTTTAGGAAGCGTGTTTTCATCACTCTGAACATACAAAAAGAGAAGACCTATCAGGTCCTCTCTAGATGTTAGCTTTTCGTCACCCACTACAGTTGACAAAAAGTCCAAAAGGTTTTCCTGATATAAAATAGACATGAAAAAAGAGAACCGAAGTTCTCCTTTTTATTTTATTCTATTAGTTTAACACTCTAGGTGGGTAAGCAATACCAGTCTTATCAAAGTAAACGTAGATTCCTGGTTGGATTTCTATCCATGTGCTGATGGCTTTCTTACCACTATCACCATAGTAATAGCTAATACGACCATTGCCAGCAGTTACCGTTTGTCCTTTTACTTGTTTACCATCTTTAGCGAAGTAATAGGTATCAGCACCGATTTTAACTTCACCAGTTACTGTCTTACCATTAGAACCAACATAATACCAATTGTTATCACCTGTTGTGAAGAATTCATTAGTCAAACGTTCACCTGTTGCAGCATCGTACTTGCTATAGGTACCATCTGCATTCTTAACAACGCCACCTTTAACTTGACTTCCATCTTCTTTAAAGTAGAGGTGTTGTCCATTGATAACTTGAGCACCTGTAACAGTCTTACCGTCAGCGCCTGCATAGTACCATACATTTCCATCAGTTGTGAAGAATTCGTTAGTAACTAATTCTCCAGAACCTTCTTTGTACTTACTATAAGTACCATCTGCATTCTTAACAACGCCACCTTTAACTTGACTTCCATCTTCATTAAAGTAAAGTTTTTGACCATTGATAACTTGAGCACCTGTAGCGGCAACACCATTTTCATCAAAGTGATACCATTTACCTTCAATGTTTCTCCAAGTGTTCTTGATAGCATTACCAGTGTGTGCGTCAAAGTAATAAGTTTTACCTTTAAAGGTTACTAATTTATCTTTAGCTTGGAAACCGTCTTCTCCAAAGTATTGTGTGAAGCCATCAATAACCGTAACACCTTTGGCCATGACACCTTCATTAGTGAAGTAACGGAATTTCACAACCTTAGACTCTTTACCGTCTTTAGTTTCAGTAACGTCAAATTTAGTGTAACCACCCTTGTACATTTGACCTTTAGAGTTATAAAGGTATGTATTACCATTAGCATCAACGTAGAAGGCATTGCTCAACATGATACCATTTGGCAAGAAACGATAAACGTCTTTACCATTTGGTGAATATTCACCATTGGTAACCATGTGACCACGCGCATCAAAGTAATAAGTATTACCATTGAAGGTTACAAAGGCAGACTTAGCTTGAGTACCACTTGTACCGAAGTAAGTAATTCCTTTACCGTCATTTGAGAATCCAGTAACAACCTTTTCATTGCCTGTCAATTGAAGAGGAATGAAGTCACCATCTTTAGTGACTGTGAAGTATTTACCAGTTGCTTCATCGCTAAGTACATAGCCAACACCACGTTCAAGAACGTTTGTTCCGTTGAAGTATTCAGCCTTCCATTGTTTCAATTTAACAGAATCATCAATTGGTTTACCAGTTGAGATCATGTTTTCCGTGAACATTTTAGGGTACTTAGCTTTAAGTTCAGCTAAGAATTCGCCACCATATTGAGCTTGGTAATCCCTACCTGATGACTTAGAGTTAGCTACATAAAGTGAGTGATCAATGATAGCATCTGCAATCTTACGTCCTGCACCGTCAGTACGAGTCGCTGTTACGACTTCTTTACCTGGCAATTGGTAAATTTGGTCTGGAACCCAGTCAGCGATTGCTTGGATACCCGCTTTGTGAAGGGCTTTAAGAGCATCACGAAGATCTTCTTTAGAACCATATTTATTGTTCTTACTCATGGCAAGATCATAACGATCTGCAAAGGCATAACCATTTTGGATAACTGAGTCAAGGAAGGTACCGTCATCGGCAGATACAAATTGTGGTGCCATTTCAAATGATGTTACGCCCCATGATTTGAACAAATCAACATTTTCAGCAATCTTACGGTTAGTATAGACTGAAGGATCTGAACCATCCGGGATAGTTTGGAAGTTTGAGAATCCTTCGTAGATCAATTGTGAATCATAAGCCTCAGTCGCTTTAAGAGTCAACTCTCCTTCTTTTTTAGCTTCTGTTGAAGGTGCTACACGGATATCTTGATCATCTGAAGCTCCAACTGGAACCCAAACTGCTACGAAACCAGACATATCAAATGTTTCATAACCCTTAATGTCATTAGCACCGAAAGTCAAGACACCGTTGCTGTCTGTTTCTTTCACATAACCTGCTGCGATTGCATCTGCATCAGATGTAAAGTTCTTGATACCATCAGCTGTACCAACAATCAAAGCACGGTATTTTTGGTTGGCATGGATTTTACCCATTTCAACATTAAGTTTAGCTGATTGATCCAAAGTCAATTTTGGATTGTTAGCTACAAGTGTTACCTGACCAGATGTACGGCTGTATTTAGAACCTTCCGTATCATCAGCAGTCATGATGTCTTTACCATAACGTACTGAAGCGTAGACTTCATTTGTACGGTAGAGTTCAACATCTGAATTGTCCATCTTACCATCAGTTGGCAACCAGTATGAACGTTGTGCTTGTCCACCAGATACATACTTGATACGGCTCTTCATCAAGTTAACGATGGTATCGTAATATGGAGACTTAGTTTCCATGTAGTGACCATCATCTGTATAAAGGTCTCCATAGTAGACACGAGTGATTGTTTCCATGTTTTGCAACATAACAGCGTATGCTGCTGGGATGTTGTTCAAGGTATATTTTTTGTCGCTGCTGAGCATGTCTTTGTTATAAATCTCAAAGGCTTTCTTCATTTCAGCATCAGTAATCGTGAAACCATCTGATTTTGGATTGATTTCTTTCTTGATGATTTCAGCAATAATATCTTGAACGTTATTATCATGGGCACGGATAAAGACGTAGTTTCCTGACGCATCTCCGTATTTCTCGTTGTATTTACCGATTGTAGACTGTTTAACTGTTCCGTCTTCGTTATAGGCCTTACTTCCATCTTTGTTAATCCAGTCAGTCTTAACATCACGTTGTGTCGTGTTAAAAGTATTGTTATACAAAGGACTTACAGCCGGTGTACGTTCTTTGATTGGTTTAGCCAATGAGAAGAGGAGAGCCAAACGTTGTTTGTTTTCCATGGCAAGCGCAGCACCATCTGTCTTGTCATTGTAGTGGTTGTCATTAAGACTCCATGCTTCAAGGACTGAGATGTGAGCAAGAGCGTTTGCTTCAGATTTGTTAACACCATAGTACTCACGGAAGTAGTTTTTGTAGAGTTGAAGCATGTCTGCATTGACATTATCTACCGCATCGACACGGATACCATCGAAGTTAGCATCCTTGTCACCCATAACGATTGAACCCCAGTTCATAAGGTAGTGGATTTGGTTCAATTGTTCCGCTTGAACAACTGGGTTTGATAAATCTACGTCATTAGCAAGCAAGAAGTCGAAACCACCCATGTGATTTGGATCTGATTGCTCATCAAGAACCGATTTGTCAATTGTACCAGTCTGGTTAGTTGCTGTACGGTTCAAAAGACGATAGTTAGAATTCGCCCATGGTGTACGTGAATCATTTACATAAAGAAGGGCACCACCTTGAAGGTGATCTTCGCCGCCACCTTTAGAGTAGTTTTCAGTTTCTTTGTTCCATTGTGGTTGTGTCTTAACAAAGGCAGAGATAGTTTCACGCAACCATTGTGTTGATTTTTCAGCCTGAATCTTTTGCTCAATCTTGATTTGAATGTCCTTAGCAGCAACTTTCAAAGTTTCTTGCTTATCTGTACTTGAATATTTAGCATCCAAATTGAAGACTTTAGACATGTAGTTCAAGTAGTTAACTTGAGTATCTACATTTGGCCACCAAGCCATCAAAAGTGGACGGAAATCTTCTGCCGTTGATGCTTGCCAAGTTACACCATCTTTGATGATAGAAGCTGGACGGTACCAGCTATCTGCAGTCAAATAACCATCAATCAATTCAAAGCTAGCTTCAGATGAATCGTAGGCACGGTTATTTATTGAGAAACCATCAACAATATTTGTTGTTCCTGGTGTGAAAGAGTATGTTGATGAGCTTGTAAGGGCACCATCTTTACCGAAGTAAAGCAATTGACCTTTTACAGTAATGGCAAAGTTTTCTTTGTGTGAACCATCTTCATTAACGTAGTAATATTTACCATCAATGTTTTTGATGTTATTCAAAGAGAGAGCTGCCTCAACCTCTGAATCTTTTAAAGCAGCTTCTGGCGCTTTAACTTCAGTGTTTACAACTTCAGCCTTAACTGTAGCTGGTTGTTCTTCTGCTTTTTCAGTTGTAACAGCTGGTGCATCTGTTGTCACAACTGCTTCTTTATTTGGAACAGCTGCCACTGCTACATCAGCAGTTGTTGCTGTTGTAGCTGCTTCAGCTGTTGCTTGTGTGTTCGTTGTAGTTGCTGTTTCGACAGCATTTGTTTCTTTAGCAGGTGTTAAAATATCTGCTTCTTTTGTATTTGTACGTTTATCGACTTCTTTGGTTGCTTCTGTAGAAGTAACTAAATCGGCTGTTGTATCTAAATTTGGTTGAGTTACTATCTTATCTTGAGTTTCATCCGCTGAAACTGAAGATGTTGTTGCAGACAATCCTCCTACGACAGTAGCAAGTGCTGCAGAGGCAACTGCAATTGTGACCCATTGCTTCTTAACTTTATGAAGCTTATAGTGTACCTTATTTTCCATTATAATTTTCCCCGTGATTTTATTTGTCAAAATCAGACTGAAATCTATCCGATTTCAAACAATTACATTATATCATTATTTTCTAACTATTTCTCGAATTAATTGTTTTTTTATAAATTATATGTAACATAACAGCAACATTAGAAAAGTTTTGTAACACACCTATTTCATAGGCTTTCAATTCTCATTTTCATATCATTTGATAAGTAAAACTATTTTCTATAAAAACCACTAAAACCCTTGATACAATGGCTTTTACAACGATTCTGACTCAAAATTGATATTTGTCAGATTTTTTTCTTTAAGGAGCAAAAAAAGGCAAAATTTCTTTAAACGATTCTCGTTTTCAAGAAATTTCACCTATAAATTCATGTCAAATCATATCGTTTTTCACTTAATCTCTCAGATTAAGATTAGATTGATTGATTATTTATCAAAATCAGCATAACCATTTTCATCGAAGAAGACAGTCTTACCGTCTTGGAAAGTGATCCATGTGTTTGTCACACGTTCTCCAAGAACTGATTCGTAGTATTCCACTCCTTTTGGTGTGCTGATTGGGCTACCTTTAACTTGACGTCCCAAATGATCAAAGTAATACTCTTTACCATCGATATTTTGGCGTCCTGTTACAGCCTTACCATCTTTGAAGTAGTACCAAACATTGTTACCAGTTGTCAAGAAACGGTTATTGAGACGCTCCCCTGAATCTTTATCATAGTAAGAAAGTGAACCATCAGCATTCTTAACAAAGTCACCTTTAACTTGGCTACCATCTTCTTTGAAGTAATAGTTTTTACCGCCAATGCTATAGGCACCTGTCACGATTTCACCATTATCTTTGGCATAGTACCATGTCTTACCACCATCAAGAGTGAAGAAATCAGATTTGACTTGGCTTCCATCAGCATTGAAGTAATAGTTAAGGTGGTCAATTGTTTGACGACCTGTGGCGAGGTTACCATCCTTATCAGCATGGTACCATTTGCCGTTTACTTCGAAGAACTTGTCTTTAACCTTGTAACCATTATCTACAGTGTAGTAGCTAATCTTGCCATTTTCAGTAACAAATTCACCTTTAACTTGGGCACCATTTGCACGGAAGTAGTATTCGTGACCATCCAAAGTAAGAGCACCTGTCACATTTTTACCAGCTGCATCACGGTAGAACCATGTTGAGCCATCTGTTGTGTAGAATTCACCCTTCTTAGCTTGTGCATAGCCTTGATCATTGAATTCATACCAGATACCATCGATTTCAGCCCAACGATTTGTGTAGGCATTACCTGAATTTTTATCGAAGAAGTAGAGTTTTCCGTCTGGAGTAACATACTTAGTACCTTTAGCTTGGAAGCCATTTTCATCAAAGTATTGCAATCCTCCACCAGCATGAGTCAAGCCAACAGCCATTTCTCCAGTTGGTGAGAAATAACGGAATTTAGCTTCTGTTTCTGAAGTACCTTCTTTCGGTACATCGAATACAAAGTAACCATCTTTGTACTGCTCACCAAAGCTACCAAAGTAATAATATTTACCATCCTGTTGATAAATAGAATCACGAAGCTGGATACCGTTTGGCAAGAAGAAATAAGTCTTACCATCGATATCTTGACGACCAGTTAACATATAACCTTCTTTATCGAAGTAATAGTAATTTCCAGCATATTTAATGAAGGCATTCTTAGCTTGGAAACCACTATTATCAAAGTAGGCCATACCCTTACCATCATAGTAGAAACCTGTCTTACCACCTTGATCTGTCAAAGGTTTTGGCAAGAAGATACCATTATCAGTAACTTGATAGTAGCGACCAGTAGCATCGTTGCTGAGAACATAACGACTACCACGACCAAGGATATTAGTACCATTCATGTACTTAGCAGACCATTGCTTGATTTTAACAGATGGATCAATCTTCTTACCAGTTGATATCATCACATCTTCAAACAACTGTGGATATTTCTTTTGGAGCTCATCAAGGAACTCACCACCATATTGAGCTTGGAAGTCCTTACCTGATGATTTAGAATTTGCAACATATAAAGTGTTATTGATATAAGCATTGGCCTTTGGAGTACCATAACTATTAGCACGTGTTGCTGTTACAACTTCTTGTCCTGGCAATTGGTAAAGTTGATCTGGAACCCAGTCAGCAATTGCTTGAATACCTTGCTTGTGAAGGGCTTTAAGTGCATCACGAAGATCTTCTTTAGAACCGTATTTGTTATTCTTGCTCATGGCAAGGTCATATCGGTCAGTAAAGGCATAACCATTTTGGATAACAGAATCAAGGAAGGTACGGTCATCAGCCGATACAAATTGAGGAGCCATCTCGAATGATGTGATTCCCCATGACTTGAAGAGTTCTGCATTTTCTGCAATCAATTTATTAGTATATTGGCTATCTTTTTCAACAAAATCTTGGAAGTTTGAGAAACCTTCATAGATAACTTGTGAGTCCAATGCTTCAGTAGCAGAAAATGTCTTGTCAAGTTTCTTATCTGAACCTTTAACACGGATATCTTGGTTATCAGGTGCACCTACTGGTACCCAAACACCAAGATAACCTCTCATATCAACAGTTCGATACCCCTTGATTTCATCTCCACTGAAAGACAAGTTTCCTTCAGCATCGGTGTATTTAATTTTTCCAGCTGCTGCTGCATCATTTTCGTAAGTGACAATTCCCTTATCAGTACCAAGAAGTAATGGACGGTAGGCTTGGTTAGCATGAAGTTTACCCATGTTAACTTTCAAAGTACCATCACCCAGTGAGAAATCCTGATTATTGGCAATAAGTGTCAACATACCAGAATGTTTACTTGTTTCTGCTACACCCGTAGTTTGGTCAGCAGTCATAATATCTTTACCGTAACGAACAGATGACAAGATTTCTTTTCCATTGAACGTGTCGACTTTCATCGATTGTCCACCTGAAACATATTTCATACGGTTCTTCAAGAGCGTTGTGATAGCATCGTAGTAAGGAGACTTGGTAGCCATATATTGGCCGTTATCCGTATAAAGATCTCCATAATAAACACGAGTTACCTGCTCCATATTTTGAAGAATCAAAGCATAGGCAGCTGGAATATTGTTAATAGTATAACGTTTTTCTGCCTTCTTCATATCTTCATTATAGATTTCAAAGGCACGTTTCAATTCAGCATCAGTCATGGTATAACCATCTGATTTTGGATTGATCTCTTTTTGAACGATATCACGAATGATATCTTGAACAAGGTTATCATGAGCACGCGCAAAGATGTAGTTAGCTTGTGTATCTCCATACTTACTATTATTTGTACGGTCTGTCAAACTGCTAGTAATCAAATCTTTCAATGAAGAGCCCGATCCATAAAGTGCACCCATAATTGCATAACGAAGGTTATTATCCATGGCAAGGGCTGCACCATCATGTTTTTGATTATAAGCATTATCATTTAAATCCCAAGCTTCAAGGATAGAAATGTGAGCGAGTGCATTAGCTTCAGATTTATCCACACCAAAGGCTGCTCGGAAGTAGTTTGTATAAACTTGGAGAAGGTCAGCATCGACATTGTCAACTGCATCAACACGGATACCATCAAAGTTAGCATCCTTATCACCCATAACAATTGATCCCCAGTTCACAAGATAGTGAATTTGGTTCAACTGCTCAGCTTGCACAACTGGATTTGAGTTATCAACGTCATTGGCAAGTAGGAATTCATAACCACCCAAGTATCTTCCTGTACCATTTAGAGAACCATCTTGGTTACTTGGTGTACGGTTAAGCAAACGGTAATCAGAATTTGCCCAAGGTGTCTTGTCATTATTGACATAAAGAAGAGCTCCCCCTTGAAGGTGGTCAGCAAGGGTATAGTTTTCAGTTGTAGTATTCCACTGGTCTTGTTCTTTTACAAAAGACTCAATTGCTTGACGAAGCCATTCAGTTGATTTTTTAGCTGAAATTTCTTGTTCAATCTTAATTTGAATTGTCTTAGCAGCTGCATTCAATTCAGATTGACTTTGGCTGGTTGAATAAGTTGCGTTAAGGTTAAAGTGTTTAGAGAAAGTATTGAGGTAGGCAACTTGTGTATCTACATCAGGCCACCATGCCATCAAAAGTGGACGGAAGTCTTTCTCAGTTGATACACGCCATTTTTCACCATTTTCCAAAATAGTGACTGGACGATACCAGCTATTTGGTGTCAAATAACCATCTACCAACTCAAAGCTTTCTTTCTTAGAATCGTAAGCACGGTTATGTGAAGAGAAAGCATCAACTAGATTAGTTGTACCTGGTGTGAACGAGTGTGTTGATGTGCTTGTCAAAGCACCATCTTTACCAAAGTAAAGCAACTGGCCATTAACTGAAACAGCAAAATTTGTTTTGTATGAACCATCTTCTTTGACATAATAGTATTTACCATCAACTTGTTTGATGTTGTCCAAAGAGAGTGCTGCTGTTTCTTCTTTTTCAGTAACGCCAGATTTTGGTTTTTCAGCTACTGTAAGCGTTGTATCTGTCGCTGCTGCAGCTGGTGTTTCTGTTGTCGCACCATTTGCTACTGCTGCACGATCAGTTGTTGCTGGTGTTGCGGTATTAGTAGTTGTATCTGCTGCAGTGGTTGCTGCCGCAGGAGTTTCGACTGTTGCAGTATCAGCAGCCTTGTCAGTTGTTGTTGCTGTCGCATCTGTCGTAGCAGTTGCTGCAGGAGCGGCTACTTCATGCGTTTCGACGACAACATCGCTTTCAGCTGTCGTAGAGGCAACTGGTTGAGTTGTTTCATCAGCTGAAACCTTTTGATTGGCAACTGTAGCGCCACCTACGATAGAGGCAAGTGCTGCCGAAGTGACGGCAATCGTCACCCACTGCTTCTTAACTTTGTGAAGCTTATAATGTACCTTTTTTCCCATTTTAGGTCCTCTTTTCATTTTCCTAGTTTGAATGAAATCTACATAATTCAAACAATTTCATTATAGCATATTTTTTTCAGCCTTTTCGAGTCTTTATCAAGTCATTTCAATTTTTAATCATAATGTAAATTGAAAAACATTTTGACAATCATTAAAAACTACCGAATGTCGAAAACGGTAGTTTTTTCTATATTTTTAGGAAAATTTTTAGAGGTAATTGAGAGGTAAATAAACTATCTCTATTCAATCAGTTAGCGATTTTCAAGTCAGCTATTAAGCAAAAACCACATTATGTTGGACCCTGTAGCTGACTAAAAAGAGCAAGGTTTCTGTAACCAATTTTGCCAGAACCAGGCCTAAACCAATGGCAACTAGACTACTAAGTAAGAAATAGTTACAAGCCAGGAGGACCAGGACCAACATAAAGTAACGAACACTCGATCTAAAGAGGGAGCTTGTCGGATTAAAGACCACATTAGCGTTCAGTAGACACTGGCTGGAAGCCGAAATCACACGAGCTAGCACGACCGAAAGGAGCAGATTTTTCGTCAAGGCAAAGAGCACGAATAAGGCTGTTGCATCAATGACTGAGGCCAAAACGGCCGTGCCAGAGAACTTTAAAAAAGGGCTGTAAATACGGATGGAATCACGAATGGGGCGAAAGTGCGAACTTTTATTTTCCTCCAGATAAACGGTCTCAATAGGGACTTCAGAGATTTGATGGCCTGACTTTTTGGCTTCAAGCAACATATTAAACTCGTACTCAAAACGATTGCCATCCAGATTAAGAAGCCATGGAATCAGGTCGGTTGACATGCCTCGAAGCCCTGTCTGAGTATCTGTCACCTTTTGGCCAGTTACTAGACGGAAGAGTCCAGCAGTCACCTTATTTCCAAAGCGGCTACGTGCTGGCACCTTACCAACAAAGGCACGCGCACCCAAAACAAGATGACTGGGATTTTCCTCGATTGCCTTGGCCACACGGACAATATCTTTAATCAGATGTTGACCGTCACTGTCAACTGTGACAATAGGTTGAGCCGAAAGGTGCTGACTGACTACTTCTTCTTGAATGTGAGCAAAGGCAGTTTTGAGAGCAGCTCCTTTTCCTTTATTGATAGGATGGGTAAGGACAGTCGCTCCAATAAAAGCCGTTTCGTCGTAATAGTCGTTATAGCCTGGGCCACTCCCATCATTAACAACAATAATACGGGCTTTAGGGAGTTTTATGGTAATATCTTGAACCACCTGAATCAGGCGTTTGTCTGGTTCATAAGCTGGAATAATAATATACATAGGCACTTCCTTTCTGTCTCATCCTATGACTCTTTAGTGACCTCCTCCAAAGCCACCTGGTTGCCCACCACCTTGGGGACCACCGCCGCCAGGCATTGAGTTTTCAATCTTAGTTTGTTTCTCACCATTGATAGTAATGTCACCACCGGTATAGGTCGCTGAACCATCGAAGTCAAAGCCAGACTGGCCAGTCAGATTAATCGTTCCACCCGATACAAAAATATCGCCGTTAGAATCGATTGGGTCTGTATCACCCTCACCAACCTCAACATTTAGTGTTCCACCGGTCATCTTGAAGAAAATCTCACTTTGACTGGCATTAGCATTGGCCGCATTGACACCATCATCCGTTGCATAGACGTCGATGTTTCCACCATTAATGGTCACAGATTTACCTTCGATACCTTCGGTTGATTTTTCAACCTTGTAAGTACCACTATCAATAATCAGGTCCCCGGACGCATGAATACCGTCGTCACCAGCCTTAATGGTCATGGTATTGTCAGACAGATACATGGTACCTACTGAGGTGTCGTCATCATTATCGACCTTAACACCATCTTCTTCCGCTTCAATGGTCATAGTTGTTCCTGTGATGTTGAGTTCATCATTGACATTGAAGGCATCACCGACTGAGGAAATCTTATAGGTACCGCCAGTCATATGAAGGCTGTCATTGGCTTTAATACCGTTATTTTTCTTGGCATCAATGTTTAGAGTACCTGAACCGTTAATGGTCAAATCTCCTTTAGAAAAAATCACAGCATCCGCATCTTCATCACTATTAGAACTTGAATCAGAAAGTGTATTTGTAGTGCCATCTTTAAGTGTCAGATAGACATGACCAGCTTTTGTGGCATTGATTGCTGCATTTGTATTTGTCATGGTAGCACCATCTAGAACAATATGGACATCGTCTGAATCTCCAGCGTCTACCTTGATTTGCACACCATCGGATTTTCCTGAAATGACGTAGGTCCCAGCTTTGGAGATGGTTACAGTTGAACCTGATAGGGCTGCACCATCACCTGAAACATCCGCAGATGAGCCTGATAACTTAATCTTAGTAGCTGAGCTTTCGTTATAAGAGGTATCAGAATCTTTAGAAGTAAAGTAGTTGCTGTTGCTCTTATTTGTTTTCTTACTGGTCGTTGATGTTACAGCACTTGTTTTGGAACTTGTAGTCGTCGTCCCAGTTGACTGACTGCTTGATTGACTACAAGCTGTCATGACTGTTAGGGCAGTCGCACAGGTCAATAAAGTCGTCCATTTTTTTAGTTTTTTTGATTTCATATTTTTTCCTCTCGTGTTCGTTTGGATGATTACAGTTTACGGGACTTAGCTAAAACATTTCTAAAGGTTAACTAAAACTTATCTTAAGTTAAGTTTGGTGAAAGTTTGGCTTAGGAAAACTTTCAGAAAAGTCCCATAGACTAATAGACGAGCAAGTAAGTGCTATATAGAAATAGTACATTTTCGCTCAACTTTTCTACTATAAAAAAGAATTAAAACAATAAGTCGACTGTTTGAAAACAGATGGTCCTGCAACAAATTCCCTATTTTCCTGGGAGTTGCTTTACGGCTTTGTATATTATCTATAAAAGGAGTTTTTTCATGGTTAAACAATTGGAAACACGTTTTAAACGTATTGAAACAAAATATGTGGTCTCAAAGGAAAATCTTGAAGACCTGCTCACTGATCTTAAGGAGTATTTGGTAGAGGATGATTATCCGACATCTACCATTTCAAATATTTACTTTGATACGGATAATTTTGACGTCATCCAAGATGCCTTAGATGGTAATCACCGTCAAGAGAAAATCCGCATGCGTACCTACCTAGCCAATCCCCAAATTGATAGTAAGGTCTTTTTAGAGGTTAAAGCCAAAGATGATGAAGGAATCGGTCATAAGTTTCGTCTCGTTTCAACACCGCTTGCCATCACTAACTTGCTGACAGACGGTAAGAATCATGGTCAAATCACTGACCGCCAGCTATTACAGGATATCCACCACTTACGTCAACGCTATGATGAGGGGCTCAAACCTCGTATGTATATCTACTACGACCGTTTTTCGATGAAAGAAAAAGAGACTATCGAAGGCTATGCTTACAATAAAGTACGTGTTACCCTTGACCAAAATTTGACTTACCGTGATGAAGACGTCAGTCTCTTTAAGGGAAATCATGGGTTTCCCCTTCTTGATGAAGATACGATTATCATGGAAATCAAGTCACCTGGCCAAAAGCCAGACTGGCTTCAATCTATCTTAGACAAACATGGTTTGAAAGAGCAGAAATTCTCAAAATACAGCTGTGCCTATCATAAGTCTCAAGGTCTAGACTACGGACCACGTCCAGCACAAGAAAAAGGAGCTGCTGCCTATGTCTAATCTCTTCAATTCTATCTTTAATGATGCGACCGCAACCGCTAGTCCCCTTCAACTCATGCTGGCCTTACTGGTCAGCCTTGTTTTGGGTTTGGCCCTAACCTGGACTTACAAATACCGAACCCTCTACACCAGAGAATTTGTCATTAGTTTGACCCTACTTCCATGTTTGATGACCCTAGTTATCTTCCTTGTCAATGGGAGTTTGGGAACCTCTATCGCCGTGGCGGGGACCTTTAGTCTCATTCGTTTTCGTTCTGCCACCAGCGGTTCTAGAGAACTAATCGCTGTCTTCATGGCCATGATTATTGGTCTGGCATCTGGGACAGGCTATCTCTTACTGGCTGTCCTCTTTACCATTTTCCTTCTAGCTGTTTGGCTTCTTTTGGAAAATCGTCAAAGTCGTACCGACAACCAACGTCGTAGGCTCCTGACCATTAATGTCTCACATCAGGACATGATTGACCAAAAAATCACTAAAACCTTGCTCAATTTCACAAGTGAATGCGACCTGATTTCCCTTAACACCACAGGTGGAGGCGAGACCATGCAACTGGTCTACGAAGTGGACTTGAATCCTCAAGTGGACGACTTCCAATTGACGAATCATCTTATCTCAAGCATTGAAAATTGTGACCTTGCCCTAACCAAAAAAGCTAAAAAGAAAAAGAATTTGTAAGACAAAAAGACATCTCCGACTTATTTCGGAGATGTCTTTGCATGTTTTGAGGTTAATATTTTCACTAAGCTATAGCCTATACCTCTATGCCACCAGTATGGAGTGCGAGATTATCGCAGGAATCAAAGTATCATCTAATCATCTTCATCTTGGACAACCTTACCATCTTGTATGTTAAAGGTATAGCCAATATATCCGGAATTGTCATAGTAAGCGGAATTTTCTTTATCAGTTGTGAAAAAATAAAATTCGTACTCTCCGTTAGGAATCTTGCTAGCATCCAGTTTAGTTGCGGCCTCTTCTAAATCTTTCTTACTAGTATTTTCTGTATCGCCTACTTCTATTCTCATAGTAACAAGGTGTTCTTCAATCATTGTTTGGTAGGGAATTTGATAATACCCATAAAAATCATCCTTCCCGTTTTTACGGTTTTCCTCAGCTAAATGCTTTTTACGATTACCAGCCTCTTGATCAATCGTAGTATTATCGCTGAAGGAGAATTCTTCGATATCAAGGCCTAACGATTGCTTTTTAAGTTCCTTAAAGAGTTTCTGCTCTTCTTTTTTTACAGATTTTTGTTGTAAGTAGCTTTCCCAGTAATGACTTGGGGTCACATATTCTTCACCATTAACTGTCCAGTCCAGGTTAAAAGTAATTTGTGAATCTAATGATATGGTTTGATTATCGTAGGTGTCCTCTGAATAGGTATAATCGACATAAATACCATCTGAATCTAGAAACACCTTTTTGATAAGCTTAACTTGGACCTTTCCCTTAAAACCATTATGAGCCAAGATCTTTTGCGTTTTTTCCCTAGCCTTGAAGTAAGAATTTGGCAGTACAACTTTACAACCAACTAAAAGAATAGAACAGAGGAGGAGAATAGCTAAGCAAGAAAGCTTTAAAATATTAGGAGTATTTTTCTTCATAGTACATCCTTCCTTTCCTCAATGATTTGTATAAATAAGCACACCAAATCCTTCAAATAAAACGAGCTTCCTTCACTCCTATCATAGCATTTTAAAGCGCTTTCTCATGGTAGTTAGAGGAACAAAATAATTAAAATTCCTCATAGCAAAAAAGCCTGAAATTAATCATCACTTCAGGCTTTTCATCTTAGTTCAAATCGGTTGAGATAATCCTTAATAATCTGTTACTTCTTTTCGGTCATGGACATTGCTTTGTTTGCCTTGACGTGCTTTAAGAACAGCTTCCACGTCTTCAGGGCTAACTCCTGTTTCAACGAGCATGACTGCTAGGTGATAGAGGACGTCTGCTGTCTCGTTGGCAATTTCTTCTTTATCAGCATTTTTGGCCCCAATCACAACTTCTGTCGCTTCTTCGCCAACCTTTTTAAGAATCTTGTCTAGCCCCTTGTCAAAAAGGTAATTGGTATAAGACCCTTCTTTGGGATTCTTTTTACGATCTAAGGCTTCCTTATAAAGTGTTTCTAACATAGCTCCTCCTATCTGTCTTGTCTGTCATCATATATATCCGTAAAGAAACAGCTGTAGGTTCCTGTATGACAGGCTGCTCCTTCTTGTTTCACGGCGATAAGCAGGGTGTCCTGATCACAATCAGTCTTGATGCTTTTAACATGTTGGAAATGACCAGATGTGGCTCCCTTATGCCAAAGCTCATTTCTAGAACGGCTCCAGTAATGCATTTGTTTGGTCTCTAGGGTCAACTGATAGGACACCTCATTCATATAGGCCAACATGAGCACCTGCCCCGTCTTGTAATCGGTCACAATGACTGGTACAAGTCCCCCTTGTTTATCAAAATCAAGTTTAACCTCTGTCATCGTCTCACCTCAATTCCTGCATTTGCCAAGACTTGTTTGGTTTCGCCTATATTTACC
>OBXT01000134.1_pt1 | contig 15588 bp, 15 predicted proteins | sample 1476621 | NCBI WGS metagenome assembly OBXT01 (sample SAMEA2580169, study PRJEB22360) | human gut metagenome | biome: human gut; feature: human-associated habitat; material: faeces | place: Denmark | collected 2008/2010
AGATAGCCAAATGAGAAAACATCATTTACTAAAGTTTAATGGCATCCCCAAAGCACTCTTTGGGTTATATTTAAAAGAATGTAAATAGCATTTTAATCACAGAGATTTAAAAACTCAAATTTCCATTTTAAAACAATAAGCTAAGGCAAGTTTAAGTAAGCTGTCTAGGATAGCCCCTTAATAAGTATCGATAAAGATTTACGGTAAAGATGTCCTGTGCCTTTGAGGTTGTCTACATAGAAAAGATCTTTAGAGCCGAGGTAACCCGAGTGAGCTATTTCAATTTCCCAACGTGATTCCATCTTCTTGTTTGCTCTCTAAGGATTGTACTTACAATTCACTTAAGATAATGCCTTTTTCGACAATCGACTTCTCAAGTGCGATTAATTTTGGTTTGAAATGAGCTAAATTGTGTCTTAACTAAATGGAATACACTCTGCCTGCAAAACAAAATACCTTGTTTACTCAGGTCATTGCTAACACAAACCTATCTAAAAATAGGATTATCTAAGGCAAATTACACCACGACTTGCTCAACTCTCTCATCGAGTTTTTCAGGTTAGATACACGTTGATTTTGATTAAGTAAGCTTCAATTCCACCTTATTCTGTTGCTTGTTAATAGTAATAAAAAGTATCATACTTATGCCCATAATTTTATATGGTTTGCGAGATATTACCTAATTCTTCGGATAAATAAAATAAACCAATATTGAGTTTAATGAGAAGGTTATTAGAATAAAACATGAGAGTTTCCTTTTTTGTTTAAATTGATTTTGACACTCATATTCTAAACAGGAAACTCTCACTTTTTATTGTGATTTGTCAGATTACGTCTGCTCTTCTACCAACAAACATTATCAACTCTTTTGTCTACTATTCTTCTTTTTTCTCCTTTTTCATTCGACTTTCTGGTTCAGGATCAAATTTCGCAACGGGGACGCAACCCCTGCAGGCACCACGATTAACGCCAAGTTCTTCGCAAAATTGGTCATATTTTTCTAATGTTTTTTTAAACCAGCTTTTTTTCTCATCACTCATTTTTCTTTCCTCCAGTTTGAAAAAACGGTGAGATTTCTCTGTTATCTTGCAAATTTGAGAGAAAACTTCACCGCTTGTTTATTAATCTCGGAAGTTATTGAATTGGAACGGTTGTCCTAATTCTGCACTTTTCACTAGTTGAATAACAGATTGAAGGTCATCGCGAGATTTACCTGTAACACGCACCTGCTCGCCTTGAATCTGTGCCTGCACTTTAATTTTTGCATCTTTAATCAACTTCGTGATTTTCTTCGCCATTTCGGTTTCAATCCCTTGTTTTAGTTTAATCTCTTTACTATAAAGTTTGCCGTGATGTTCGCTTTCAGATGGAATATCAAGAGAGTTGTGCTCAATACCACGTTTTACGCAAGAGCCAATTAAAATCTCAATCAATTGATCTAATTGGAAATCCGATTCAGTTGTAATTTTGATAGTCTCATTTTTTTCATTTAATTCGATTATCGCTTCTACACTGCGAAAATCGTAGCGTGTGCTTAATACTCGGTTGGCATTTTCCACCGCATTACGCACTTCGTGTAAGGTAATTTCTGAAACAATGTCAAAAGATGGCATTTTACTTTCCTCTTAATTTATCAAAAATAGTTTTTGCATTTAACAACAACAAAATCGCTGTTAAGTCTGCAAAGTTTACCACAAATTTCGCTTGTTCTTGTACTTTGGGTTTGGCGTGTAATGCTACGCCTAAAGTAGCTGTTTTGAGCATAAGTAAATCGTTCGCACCATCACCTACTGCAACCCATTGGCTGGCAGGAATTTGGTATTTTTTGCCCAACATTTCAAGTGTCTCTTTTTTATATTGTGCATCTACTACTTCACCAAGCACTTTGCCTGTAAGTTTTCCGTCGATAATTTCAAGCTGATTAGAAACAGCATAATCTAAGCCGTAAATTTCTTTGAGATAATCGGCAAAATAATCAAAACCGCCAGAAGCAATGGCAATCTTCCAGCCTTGTTGTTTAAGCATCTGCACCAACATTTTAAAGCCATCCATAAGCGGTAGGTTTTCTCGCACTTTTTGCAAAATGCTTTCTGGAGAATTTTCAAGCGTACCCACACGTTTGCGTAAACTTTGTTCAAAATCTAACTCGCCACGCATCGCACTTGCGGTAATTGCTGAAACCACTTCGCCTGTGCCTGCCAATTTTGCAATCTCATCAATGCACTCAATTTTGATTGCAGTCGAATCCATATCCATCAACAGCAAGCCTTGCTGATTGAAATCAGGTATTTCTCCAAACGTTGCAATATCCACATTTAGTTCACGTGATAAAATTTTGAATTCACAAGCGGCCGATTCGCTTTCAAAAAATGCAATTTGATAATCTAAATAGACTGCTTGTCCGAGATAATTCGCTGCGGATTGTTGGCTAAATTGATCGATTTGAAATTGGGAAAGTTGTTTTGCGTAAATAAAAAGCGTGTTTGGCATTGAAGTTCCTGTGTGAATTATATTTTTGTCCGTGGATAATAAATTACAGCCACTCTCTGTTAATTTTATTGTAGGGTCGTGTTGCACACTCCCCTACGTAAGATATTAGGCTTGAGCTTTTTGCAATTTACTCCAGTTGTAATAACCGTAAAGTGAGTTAAGCAAGTAAGCGGAATACATTACGTACATTGAAGTGTTTTCTGCCCAAAGTGCAATAGAAATAATGTTGAGCAAAATCCACAGCAGCCATTGTTCGCGGTAACGCAATACCATCAAGGCTTGTGCGGCAATCACGATAATGGTGCTTAAGCCATCTAACCCTGTTGAGCTACCACCAAAGTGGTTTAATAATTGAACGAATAAGAAAGTACCAATCACTAAGAAAGCAATTAACCCCATCCAACCTTTGGCCGTTAAAGCTTTTGCTACCACCGCATCGGCACCTTGCTCTTTTTGCATATTGGCTTTCCATAAGAAATAGCCGATAAATTGAGCAGGGATATAAACATAAAGCGTAGTGTTCATCTCACCCAAGAAATTCGCACCCAGTGAAATATAGAAATAAGTGTAGGCAAAAATCAAACCGAAGAAGTAGTTACTAATTTTCCCTTTACTGACGAAAACATTGCAAATAATGCCTGAAATGCCGGACACCATCCCTAAAATAGAGTCAGGATTGTAAATATAAATACCAATTTGTGCCGCAATAAAAATCAATAACCAAACCGCTTCAAAAGGTTTCCAGCCACCAAAAAGCTCTTGTTTGGTTTGCTCAAGTAGTTGATTATAATTCATAAGACCTCCAAAAAAGAAATGTAATTAAAACGGCCCTATTATAAATGAAAAAGATAGGCAACATTTAATTTTATTTTTTGAAAAAAAAGGAGATTATTTGTACAATCTCCTTTACATCTTATAAATTATTAATTTTTAGCTCAATAATCTCACGCTCTTGTCCAGAAGTATTCGCTTTTATTTGCTCATAAGCACTTTTTGCCGCTTCTTTATCGCCTTTTGCTGAAAGTAGATCTGCTACAAATAATTGTTTACGTGCATCCCACGCTTGATCTTTAATTTGCTCAAGGTTAGCTAAAGCAGAATCAAATTCTTTTAATTGGAAATCGACCGCTGCTAAACGGAAGCGGATAATCGCTTGTAATGAAGGATCTTTCACTTCATTTAAAGCTGCTTGTAATTGACTTTTTGCTGCAGCAAAGTCTCCTTTTGCCACTGCATTTTTCGCATCTTCAAGCTGCATAAAGATCGCATAGTTTGTGCCTTTCGCTTCTTCTAAGAATTTTGCTACAAGCGGTTGATTTTTCACAGGATCTTGCTCATAAGCTTCCATTGTGGCTTGATAAGAGGTTGAAGCCTGAATCGCTGATTCAGCTTGATGACTTTTCCAGAAGTTCCAGCCAAAACTTGCTGTAGCAAAAACAAAAATAGCTAATAAAATCGGTGTGCTATTTTCTTTAAACCAGTTCTTTGCTTCTTCGAACTGCTGTTCTTCGGTTTTATTAAGATATTCGCTACTCATTGAAATTTCCTATTAAAAATATGTTTTTAAGGTTGCGATTAAATCAACTTGGCTTAGGGTAATTTGCTCTGCACCATTGCGTAAATCTTTCACGACAACAGTCTTCGCTTGTACTTCGCTTTCACCAACCACTAATGCATATTTAGCTTCGATTTTATCGGCACGTTTAAATTGTTTTTGAAATTTACCGCCAGAGCAGTGTGTCATCACCCGTACTTGCGGTAATTCAGTACGAATTTGTTCAGCAATTTGGAAGGCATTTAATGTTGTGCCTTCGCCTGCATAAACAAGATATAAATCGACCGCTTGTGGAAGTGTGATCTCTTTATTCACTTCTTGTACGAGCAACACTAAACGCTCTAAGCCCATTGCAAAGCCAACGCCTTGGGTTGCATGCCCACCAAGTTGTTCCACTAAGCCATCATAACGACCACCTCCGCAAACGGTACCTTGTGCCCCTAATGCAGAAGTGACCCATTCAAACACAGTTTTATTGTAATAATCTAAACCACGTACTAATTTTGGATTGATTTCATATTTCACGCCCATTGCATCTAATAAACTGCAAAGTTGGTTGAAATGTTCGTGGCTTTCATCATCTAAATAATCTAATAGCTTCGGTGCACCGTTTAGCACTTCTTGAAGGACTTCATTTTTAGTATCTAAGATACGCAGTGGGTTTTTTACCAAGCGCTCTTTCTCTTCATCGCTCATTAAATCTTGATGATTTTCTAAGAATGCTACTAACGCTGAGCGGTAGTTTGCTCGAGCTTCAAGTGAACCGATTGAATTTAATTGCAGTGAAACATGTTGATCGATGCCTAATTCTTTCCAAAGACGTGCGGTTAAAATAATCAATTCCGCATCAATTTCAGGATTTGCAATGCCGAACACTTCCACGCCCGCTTGGTGGAATTGGCGATAACGCCCTTTTTGTGGACGCTCGTGACGGAACATAGGGCCCATATACCATAAACGTTGCTCGTTATTATAAATCCAGCCACGTTCAATCGCTGCCCGCACACAGCCTGCAGTGCCTTCCGGACGAAGAGTTAATTGCTCATCGTTATCCCAGAAAGTATACATTTCTTTTGAAACTACATCGGTCACTTCACCAATCGCACGTGCGAAAAGTGGCGTGCTTTCTACTATAGGCATACGAACTTCTGAATAGCCATAGCTTGCCAGCACGTGACGCACTTTAGCTTCGATCCATTGCCATAATGGGGATTCTGTTGGAGAGCAATCGTTCATTCCACGAATTGCCTGAATTGTTTTTGCCACAATATTGTCCTTTTAAATTAAATAATCTTAAATTACGCAGGTGTAATCATAATTCGCTGCGATTGTTCCGCCACGCGAGCACGAATTTTGGCTTCTAACTGGTCTATCAATTTATCGTTATCAAAACGCTCTTTTTGACGCACGCCATCTAAGTAAAAACCACTCATTTTGTTTGAGCCTGTTACGCCTAAGTCAGAAACCAATGCTTCGCCTGGCCCATTTACCACACAACCGATAATTGATACATCCATTGGCGTTAAAATATCTTCTAAGCGTTGTTCTAATGCGTTTACGGTCGCAATTACATCAATTTCTTGACGTGAACAAGTTGGGCAAGCGATAAAGTTGATACCGCGTGAACGAATACGAAGCGACTTAAGAATATCAAAGCCCACTTTCACTTCTTCAACAGGATCTGCTGCCAATGAAATACGCAAGGTATCGCCAATGCCTTCTGAAAGCAGTAAGCCCAAGCCAATTGCTGATTTTACAGAACCTGCACGTGCGCCACCTGCCTCGGTAATCCCTAAATGCAGCGGCTGTACAATTTGTTTTGCAAGTAAGCGGTAAGATTCGACCGCAAGGAAAACATCTGAAGCTTTCACGCTCACTTTGAAGTTATCAAAGTTAAAACGATCTAAAATATCCACGTGACGTAATGCACTTTCAAGCAAGGCTTGAGGTGTTGGTTCACCATATTTTTCTTGCAAATCACGCTCTAGTGAGCCCGCATTGACGCCGATACGGATGGGGATATTTTTATCTCTTGCACAATCTACCACCGCACGAATACGCTCTTCGTTGCCGATATTACCTGGATTGATACGCAAACAATCTACGCCGTATTCCGCTACTTTTAACGCAATGCGGTAGTCAAAATGAATATCGGCAACCAGAGGTACATTGACTTTCTGTTTAATCACCTTAAAAGCTTCAGCTGCGTCTATTGTTGGCACAGAAACTCGAACAATATCCGCCCCAACTTTTTCTAACGACTTAATCTGAGCGACGGTCGCTTCCACATCAGTGGTACGAGTATTGGTCATCGATTGCACAGAAATGGGTGCATCGCCACCCACAGGTACTTTCCCCACCCAGATTTTTTTCGATTCACGACGCTTAATCGGAGAATGTTGTACTGCTGACATACTTAATTAAAACCCTTATTGTGCTAATGGAAGCTTGATACGCGCCACGCGTCCATCAATTTTAAGTGGCACTTCTTGCCCTTTATAATAAATTTTTACATTCGCAGGTGCACCAATGGTTAAGCGGTATTGCTCGTTACCATTGAAAGTCAACACCTCACCATTGTTGTATAATTTTTCAACCAAGCTTTTTTTGCTCTGATTACCTTTTACCGTAATCCAGCTCTCTTTGCCAGTAATTTCAATGCGTAAATCATCGTTACCGATAGCTGTTTCTGCAGCTGGCATTACACTATTTTGTATATTGCCCGTCGTAGGTTGAGCCAATACATCTGTTGCAGTCACGGCTATTTGTTGTGCGTTATTTTCAACATTAGCAACAGGTGCTGTAGTTTCAGATACTGCTTGAGCTTGAGCTTGAGTTTCAGCCACAGGTGCAACATTTTCTGCATTTTCGACCGCTTGTGCCGCAGTTTGAGCTGTTGGTTCAGTTGGTGTCTCCTGTGAGGTAATTTCAATCGCATTATTTGTTGCAGGCGTTGTTTCAACTGGCACAGCATTATTTACAAACTGCTCGCGGTTTTCTTGCTCTTGTTGGTAATCTTGCCACCACCAAAGCAACGTCATACCAATCGCAGCTAATAGCACAAAAATAGTGAGATATTTTACCCATAAATTTTGCGATCTTTGCACCACTTTACCAGCTGAGGTTTTATGTAATACCTCTTTTGGAATTTTTACCTCGCCATAGTTTACGCTTGAAGCCAGATCTTCTGGCAACCGTAAAAAACGTAAATAGTTACGCACATAGCCACGAACAAAGGTCGGTGCTACATTTTGCAAAATAAAAATATCGTTTTCGAGCGATTCAATATGCGATTTTTTAAGATTTGTTTTTTGTGCAACATCTTCAATAGATAATTGCAGTGCTTCACGCGATTGCTTGAGTTGCTGTCCTAGCGAGAGTGTATCTGTTGAAAGTGTGATGCGAGATTCGGTCATAACAAAGTTCTTTTAATTAAACACACAAAAATATCCGAAAGTTTAAAGAGATCATCCCAATTTTGCAAATTTTAACTGAGGAATTTGCAAAAATTTGAGCAGAAAAAGGGAATTTTTCAAAAATTTTGTCAAAATCTGATATATAGCAAAATTTTTTGCAAAAATCAGGCGTAAAATAACTACTTATTTTATCCTTTTTACTTCATTTTATTCGAGGATGCTATGCCCCAAACAGTGCACCAAAAAACTTCAAAATCCTCACTGGTTAAACAAAATTTTGCTTCTGGATTGGTGGTTTTTCTGGTCGCCTTACCACTCTGTTTAGGTATTGCCCTTGCTTCAGGTGCTCCACCGCTTTCGGGCATTATTTCAGGCATTGTTGGCGGTATTATTATCGGCTGGTTGAGCACTTCACATATCAGTGTGGCAGGGCCAGCAGCAGGCTTGGTGGCGATTGTATTAGGTGCAATTACGCAACTCGGTAGCTTTGAGCTTTTTTTATGTGCAGGCATTATTGCAGGCGTTATTCAGCTAATTTTAGGTGTGATTAGGGCAGGTAGCATTACCAACTATATTCCCGTAGCTGTAATTGAAGGAATGCTTGCAGGTATTGGGTTTTTAATTATCGTTAAACAGCTACCTTATGCGATTGGCACGGATAAACTGCTTTTCAAGGGAACAGACTCTTTCATTAACATCCATCTTGGCACCTTGATTATCACGCTGCTTTCAATGTCCATTATGCTTGGTTGGGATCATTCCGCTAAACTCAAAAAGATAAAACTACTTCCTTCCGCGTTGATTGCAGTGATTGTTAGCGTCTTGCTAAACAATCTTTTTATTGCTTTAGATAGCCATTTAGCCGTGCCTGAAAATCAGCTAGTACATTTACCTGCTCTCTCTTCTTGGCAAGATTTAAAAGATTTCGTGATTTTTCCTGATTTCAGTGGGTTTACTCATCCATTTATCTGGGTAACAGGGGGAACGATTGCGATTGTTGCATCGATTGAAACCTTACTCTCTATTGAAGCAGCTGATCGATTGGACATAAAACGCCGGCTTACCGATTCCAATCAAGAATTACGGGCTCAAGGCGTGGGCAATATTATTTCCTCGCTACTTGGCGGATTGCCTATTACAGCAGTCATTGTCCGCTCATCGGCAAATGCCAACTCAGGAGCTACACATAAATTTTCCACCATTATTCATGGCGTTTTATTACTCATTTGTGTGCTTGCTATTCCTACTTTTCTGAACCAAATCCCACTTGCTACTCTTGCGGCTGTATTGATTTTAGTTGGCTATAAACTTGCTCGCCCAACAGTTTTCAAACACTTTTGGCATAAAGGCATTTATCAATTTATCCCATTTATCGTTACTATGGTTGCGGTGGTGCTTTTCGATCTACTCAAAGGCGTAGGGCTTGGCTTGATCATCAGTATTCTATTTATTCTGCACGGCAATATGAAACGTGCTTACTATCTAAGTCGAGAAGAACTTGCTGATGCCTCACAAATCCGCCTTGATTTAGCCGAAGAGGTTTCATTTCTCAATAAAGCTGCAATCAAGAAAACGCTTAAAAATATTCAACCTAACTCAATGGTGATTATTAATGCAGAACATACTGCTTACATTGCTTGTGATGTACTGGAACTAATTGAAGATTTCGCCCAAATTTATGCCAAAGAGAACAATATCCGCGTGATTTTAAAAGGCTTCAAAGCCGATTATGATAGTCATGTAGATCAACATTCAAATATTAAAGTAGAGCATCATAAGCGAATATAGTTATTTGAATATACATAATACCAATTATTATTCTACTTAGTGTTTCTGATCCATAAACCATTATCCCAATGCGAAATACCTATATAATCTGCCTAACAATCGTTTGCGTAATTGACTGCTAGCTCGTATAATTCGTCTCAGTTTTTTTATATGAGGCTTATATGTAAACTTTACGTTATCCTGTTAATTCAAAACCTCCTTTCGGGTTAACCCTTCTTTTAGCTCTTCAACATCTTCTTGCTGCACTTGGTGGTATCATTGCGGTTCCTCTCGTTATAGGCAATGTGTTAAAACTTCCAACGCCAGACACCATTGTGCTTGTAAATGCAGCCCTTTTAGTTTCAGGTATTGTCACTATTATTCAATACCGCGGGATTGGCCCTATCGGTTTGCGTTTGCCAAGCGTAATGGGTACCAGTTTTACGTTCGTAGCGGCGGCATTGGCAATTGGTTTTAGTGAGCACGGTGTAGCGGGTATTTTAGGGGCTTCATTAGTGGGTTCATTAGTGATGATTATTGGTAGCTTCTTTATGCCTTATGTGCGTAAATTATTTCCACCAGTAGTAACTGGCGTGGTGGTGATGATTGGTTTAAGCCTCATTCCTGTGGCGGTAGACTGGTTTGCAGGTGGTCAAAAAGGCGATGTGAATTATGCCGATCCTGCTAATCTTGCGATGGCAACTTTTGTGCTTGTGCTCGTGGTAATTTTAGTTCAATGGGGCAAGGGAATTTTCTCTGCTGCGGCTACCTTCATTGGTATGATGGTAGGCTATGTCGTGGCATTAGCCTTCGGTTGGATTAGCTTTGAAGCGGTCAAAAATGCAGAAATTGTTGCCATTCCTCAACCTTTACATTTCGGTTTAGCATTCCCTATCTCGGGGATTATTGGAATGTCGATTGCTTATTTAGTTACCATTGTGGAATCAAGCGGTAACTTTTTAGCATTGGGTAATGCCACTCAAACAGAGATTACAGGCAAACATTTACGCGGTGGTGTGTTGTGTGATGGATTAGGCTCTGCCTTTGCAGCAATTATGTCTACAACACCATTTTCATCATTCGCCCAAAATATTGGCGTAATTTCTCTAACGGGCGTAGCAAGTCGCCACGTAGTGACCGTAATGGGTGTATTGCTCGTTTTTACAGGCATTTTTCCATGGTTTGGAGCGTTAATCGTTTCTATTCCAAGCCCTGTATTAGGCGGTGCTGGTTTGGTGATGTTTGCGATGATTATCGCAGCAGGTATTCAAATGCTTGATAAGGTAGAGCGTTCAAAACGTAACGGTTTAATTATTGCGATTTCTATCGGTTGTGGTTTAGCCGTTACAACTCGCCCTGAATTGCTTAATAAATTGCCAAGTTTCTTTAAAGAAGTCTTTGGTTCTGGGATTACCGTAGGTTCAGTGTTAGCTCTTGTACTTAATCTGATTTTACCTGAAGATAAAGAATAAAATTATCAAAGCAATTGGAAAAATAGACTTGAAATTGGCTGCTTGAAACCTTATCTTGAAGCCAGCCGAACACCACTGATTCCTCGGTGGTGTTTTTCTTTTATTAAAATAATGTAAACAAGGGAATTAATTATGACTTTACAAGTTACCGATGCAACATTTGAACAAGAAGTACTAAAATCTGATGTCCCAGTATTATTAGATTTCTGGGCACCTTGGTGTGGTCCTTGCCGTATGGTAGCACCAATTTTAGATGAGTTAACAGAAGCGTTTGCAGGTCGTGCGAAAATTGCAAAAGTGAACGTAGATGAGAACCAACAAGTGCCAGCACAATTTGGTATTCGTTCAATTCCTACATTAATTCTTTTCAAAGATGGCCAAGTGGTTGCAACACAGGTAGGTGCTTTACCAAAATCTCAATTAGCGGCTTTTGTTGAGCAAGCATTATAAGAATAAATACAAAAGTATATATCACTAACCAATTAAGTCTCATGAGTCAAAAAAGGCATAATCCCAACAGATTATGCCTTTTTTTCACTTTTTAACCTAATTTATTTCTGACGCATCGCGGGGAATAAGATCACATCACGAATAGATGGTGCATTTGCGAAAATCATCGCTAAACGGTCAATGCCTAAGCCTTCACCTGCTGTTGGTGGTAAACCGTGTTCAAGGGCTACCACGAAGTCATCGTCGAAGAACATCGCCTCATCATCGCCCGCTTCTTTCGCTGCAACTTGTTCATGGAAGCGTTCTGCTTGGTCTTCTGCATCGTTTAATTCTGAGAAGCCGTTACCAATTTCGCGTCCGCCGATGAATAGCTCAAAGCGGTCAGTCACCTCTGGGTTCTCATCATTACGGCGTGCAAGCGGTGAAATTTCCGCAGGGTGTGCCATTAAGAAGGTTGGTTGAATCAATTGATGCTCTGCCACTTCTTCAAAAATGGCATTTACTACAGAACCTAAGCCCCAAGATTTTTGGATTTCAATGCCTAAACCTTTCGCGATTTCTACTGATTTTTCGAAATTGTCTAAATCTTCACGTTTAATTCCGTTGCCGTATTTCACAATCGCATCGTGCATCGTAATACGTTCGAACGGTTTGCCGAAATCAAAGGTATATTCGCCGTAAGGTACGGTAGTTGTGCCAAGAATATCAATCGCTAATTTGCGTAATAATTCTTCGGTGTTGTCCATTAAATCGTGGTAGTCCGCATACGCTTGGTAGTATTCAATCATTGTGAATTCTGGGTTATGACGCACCGAAACGCCCTCGTTACGGAAGTTACGGTTTAATTCAAACACACGCTCAAAGCCACCTACGACAAGACGTTTTAAGTAAAGCTCAGGGGCAATACGCAAATACATATCCACGTCTAATGCATTATGGTGTGTAATAAATGGTTTCGCTGCCGCACCGCCTGGAATCACTTGTAACATTGGGGTTTCCACTTCGATAAAGTCTTTATCTAAGAAGAATTGGCGAATGCCCGACACCACTTTTGAACGAATAACAAACGCACGGCGAGATTCTTCGTTCGCAATTAAGTCTAAATAACGTTGGCGGTAACGGGTTTCTTGGTCGGTTAAGCCTGTATGTTTGTTTGGCAATGGACGAAGGGCTTTAGTTAAAAGCTGGAAGTCGCTAGCACGCACAGTTAATTCACCTGTTTTGGTTTTGAATAACGTCCCTTTTGCACCAACGATGTCGCCTAAATCTAATAAGCTGATCAGATTTTGATATTCACCTTCAGGTAAATTATCGCGTGCCACATAAAGCTGAATTTGACCGCTTACATCTTGAATGGTAATAAAAGTTGCCTTACCCATCACACGACGTAACATTACACGCCCAGCTACCACCGCTGGAATCGCTTTTTCTTTTAATTCTTCACCATCAACATCGTTATATTTTTGATGTAAATCTGCCGCTTTATCTTCACGACGAAAAGTATTCGGGAACGGATTACCACGTTCGCGTAATTGGGCTAGTTTTTCACGGCGAGCACTCATCTCACCATTCAGATCTAATTCTGTATTTTCTACTTCAGACATTTTATTACCTTTAATTTGGGTTGAATTTGGGAAAAAACGCTCGAATTATAGCGGATTTTGCAGGTATTTGGTAGGAAGCAAGCGGTCGAAATTAGCAAAAGTTTTGCGAATTTTAACCGCTTGTAACTTTACATTACCACCACATCAAACTGCTCTTGATGGTAATAAGGCTCTAATTTGACCTCGACTTTCTTGCCAATGAAGGCTTCAAGTTCAGCAAGGGAGGCGTGGCTTTCTTCGTTAATTAAATATTCCGCTACTTCTTTAGAGGCATAAATTCGCACTTTATCGGTGTTAAATAAATGATGCACGCGGACAACCTCACGCAGAATTTCGTAGCATACGGTTTCTACGGTTTTAGTTGTGCCTCGCCCTTTACAAGCTGGACAATCGCAGCAGAGAATGTGTTCAAGGCTTTCACGCGTACGTTTACGGGTCATTTCCACTAAGCCAAGCTGAGTAAAACCATTTACGTTAGTTTTCACACGGTCGCCTTTTAATGCCATCTCAAGTGATTCCAACACGCGTTTACGATGCTCTTCATCTTGCATATCTATAAAGTCGATAATGATGATGCCTCCTAAATTGCGTAATTGCAGTTGATGAGCAATAGCTTGCGTGGCTTCAATGTTCGTATTGAAAATGGTGTGAGCCAAATTACGTGAACCAACGAAAGCACCCGTGTTGATGTCTATCGTAGTCATCGCTTCAGTCTGCTCAATGATTAAATAGCCACCTGATTTCAGATTCACTCGTTTATCTAAGGCACGTTGAATGGCTTCTTCAACACCATACGCATCGAATAACGTTTGCGTGCCAGAATAAAGACTGACGCTGTCTGTAAGCTCTGGCATAAATTCTGATAAGAATTCTTTTACTTGCTCGTAGGTAGTTTTAGAGTCGATTTTAATAGAACAAATATGTGTGCCAACAAAATCTCTCAATACGCGTTGTGCTAATGCCAATTCACCATAAAGCATTGATTTAGTAGGGTATTTTCCTTTACGTTCTAACACTTTTCGCCATAAACGTTTTAAAAAAGCGGCATCTTGCTCAAGGCTTTCTTCCTTTACATCTTCCGCTGCTGTGCGAACAATAAAGCCGCCTAATTCATCGCAATAGGGCTCGACAAGAGCTTTTAAACGGTTTCGTTCTGCTTCGCTTTCAATACGTTGCGAAACGCCTACGTGGCTGTTTTCAGGCATAAAGACCAAATAGCGAGAAGGCAAGGTAATATCAGTAGTTAAACGAGCCCCTTTTGTGCCAAGCGGATCTTTTACGACTTGCACCACAATATCTTGCCCTTCACGTACTAATTCGCTGATGTTTTTTACCACAAATTGTTTTTTTTCATTTTCGTCCACACATTCGGTGTGCGAAACAATATCAGAAGCGTGTAAAAACGCAGCTTTTTCTAAACCAATATCCACAAAAGCCGATTGCATCCCTGGTAATACACGGGTGACTCGCCCTTTGTAAATATTGCCGACAATCCCACGTTTTGCCTCACGCTCAATATGAAGCTCTTTTAAAATCCCGTTTTCGACCAATGCTACCCGAGTTTCACTTGGAGTCACATTGACCAATAATTCAGCACCACTCATTTTGTTATTCCTTGAAATTTGATTGTGGCAAGTTTAACACTTTACAAAAGGGCTGTAAAAATTAACCGCTTGAGATGGAAATAAAAAAGCCTAATACTAATATTAGGCTCTCAAAAATTATGCATTCACTATGTGTTGTTCATACGCTTGTAAGGTATTTTGCATCAACATAGCTACCGTCATTGGGCCTACGCCACCCGGTACAGGAGTAATAAAATCAGCTCGTTCAGCAGCAGCTGCAAAAGCAACATCACCTTTTAGTTTGCCATCTGCTCCACGGTTAATCCCTACATCAATCACAATCGCCCCTTCTTTTATCCATTTACCACTAATAAACTCAGGTTTACCCACTGCGACAACTAAAATATCTGCTTGGCGAACGTGGCTTTCTAGATCTTGTGTGAAGCGATGAGTTACAGTAACGGTACAACCACCTAACAATAACTCTAATGCCATGGGTCTGCCTACAATATTTGAGGCTCCTACAATTACTGCGTGTTTTCCATATAAATTTACCCCCGTGGTTTCAAGCAGTTTCATCACGCCATACGGAGTGCAAGAGCGTAAAGTTGGAATGCGTTGGCATAAACGACCAACATTGTAAGGGTGGAAACCATCCACATCTTTATGTGGAACAATCGCTTCAATAACTTTGGTGGAATCAATCTGTTTTGGTAAAGGTAATTGAACTAAGATACCATCAATAGCGTTATCGTGATTAAGTTCATCAATTAAAGAGAGTAGTTCAGATTCAGATGTTGTTTCAGGTAGGTCATAAGATTTAGAAAAAATACCGATTTCTTCACAACTACGGCGTTTACTGCCAACATAAACTTGTGATGCAGGATTTTCACCCACTAAAATTACAGCTAACCCTGGAGCACGCTTTCCTTGGGTAATGTGTCCCGCAATTTTGGTTGCAATATTGGCTTTGATGTTTTTAGATAATTCAGTACCTGAAATAATTCTGGCAGTCATAAACTCTCCTTAAATGAGGGGATGATGATATGAAAACGTTTGCTATTTTCTCAAAAAAAAGGCTTTTTGATAAGTAAATTTTAAAAAATGCATAAAACTCAATCATCTGATAGAAATATAGCGATTTTTATTTGACAAGCCAATCGATATCTCTATAATGAAAACCAATTATCGGCGAGTAGCGCAGCTTGGTAGCGCAACTGGTTTGGGACCAGTGGGTCGTAGGTTCAAATCCTATCTCGCCGACCACTT
>OBXT01000140.1_pt1 | contig 15230 bp, 7 predicted proteins | sample 1476621 | NCBI WGS metagenome assembly OBXT01 (sample SAMEA2580169, study PRJEB22360) | human gut metagenome | biome: human gut; feature: human-associated habitat; material: faeces | place: Denmark | collected 2008/2010
GATGGGAGTAGCTCATAGTTTTTCCTCGGGTTCTGTTTGTGTGGTTACTTACAGTTTACACCAATGAATGGCTATGAGTTTTTTTGTTGCACTATATTTTACAATTTATCGTTGGAATAGTTCTTCTGTCTTATGATATCATTGAGCGTGGTGTAGCCCTGAACCTTCTCAACGTTGACTAAAACTGAAACCTCAGAACTTGTCTTGCTACCTAAATTCCGAAAACTGTCTGCATTAAGTTTTTCTCTTTATCTTGAATAATTCTTTATTTTAGTAATTTTCTTTTCAATACGAGACGTATAGCGCAAAAAAAAACAATAAATTAAGAATAAGTTGCAAAAATAAGAAAAAAATGATATAATTCTAATAAGAAAGGAGGGTTATAATGGAAAATACAGAATTTACATTAGATTTGGATATTGAAGATGTTTCAACAGAACAAGAGTACTTTGTTTCTGGTGTTACATCTACTGGTTGTTGCAAATAATATCCGTACTTCAACGAAAGAAAGTAACATTGTAAAAGGTGTTGCTTTTTTTGTTTTTACAATGTTAAGATTCTAAGTAAGTTTTCATTTTAAGGGATGTTAGTCTCTAAAAATAAGATAAATAGTGGATTTCTTACCATAGTTCACAGGAATAATAGGTTTTCTTATTTTAAAAATTGATAGAATGGAGAGAATAATCCTCTTATATTTAATGGGGTGTCTTGAGCGAGACGAAAGGAACGAATTTTAATAATGTTTAAAATAAAAGATAAATTCATATGTAGACAATGTGTCAATGACTTTAGTCTCATAGAATATATAAATAGAAACGATAATAAATTTTTCTATGAAAATAATGTATTTCAAGAGATGTTATTGGTAGCAAATCCACAGTTTTTTAATACTCTGAATGAGCAGAAAATTTCTAAAAACTCTACTTTTAGAAATTATGTAAAAAGATCAGTTACCAGACCGACACCGTTTGGATTATTTAGTTCAGTTGGTATAGGCTCCTTCACTAAGGGAGGGCATTTCAGTCGCAGTGAGACAGATTATATTAAAAAAATTTCTGTTGAAGGTAGATGGATTAGTTCTGTTTGTATGATGTTAGAAGATAATGAATCAATATTATTACAATTAAGTATACAATGGAATCAAAAAGTTGTTGATTTACTTGATAAGTATCGATTAAATGATATGAATTATTGGGGTGAGGCAGAAATAAGTAAAGATATTTATATTAAGAAAACAGCTCTCTTGGAATTTATCAGAAAAATAACATATCGAACGGAAGTAATTGTATCGGATTTAATACAGATGATTCAGACTAGGGCTCCTCATATAGAAACTGAGGAAATTCTAACTTATTTAAATAAGTTAATCACTTGTGAATTCATATTTACAAATTTACGAATGGTTGTGACAGATGGTGATTATTTGGATAATTTAATCAGTATTCTGAATGGTATTGAGGGTCAAAGTAGGTTAACCGAACAACTTTTACAAATAAGATTTCTTATTGAGCAGTATGCAAAGCTGGAGCTAGGAGAAGGAATTTTTCAGAACCTTAAAATCTGTGAGAAAATGTCCAAGGTTTATGAAGATGAAGAACAACGGTACTTAAAAATCGATCTTTTAAATGATAGTGATATCTTCTTATCAGAAGGAATAATTGCTGATCTGGAAGACTTTATAAATTTTATTTCAAGAATTAATCTATCTAAAGATTATAGGAATAAGGAATTGAAGTTATATACTGATAAATTTGTTGAAAAATATGGGGAGTATGTAGAGATACCTGTGAAGCAATTATTAGACAGAAATTTTGGGTTAGGAGTTCCCAAATTTTTATCGGAGGATAAAAGTGAGTTAATAAGTAATGAAGAAAGGAGTTTTTTGTCTTATCTTAGTAAAGAAATTTATAGAGCTATAAAAAATAATCAAAGAGAAATTGATATATCGAATATACCATCTGAACTATTGTATGCAAATTCTGGTAGGTTTGATTCGAAACAGTTAGAAGTGTATTGTGAAATAAAGGAAGTTGGAGGTCAAACAACTGTATCAATTGTGCCGAACACAGGAAGTGATATGATAGGAAAAACTATAGGTAGATTTGCTTCCTATTTTTCTAATTCAGATATAGATTTAGATTCTCAGATAGATAATGTCGAATTGATAGAATTTCCAAAAATTAATAGAAACCTGAATGTTATGTCATCAAAAAATAATCATAGGAAAAAGTTGATGCTAACTTATGACACAAAATTTGATGGATCTTCATTAGAATTAGATTACCTTGGGGTGGGAGTAAAACAAGTTGATAATCGTTATAAGCTCTATTTTAGAGAATTACGTACAAATTCTATAGTTAATTTTGTAACAACTTCAATGCTTAATTATAAGTCTGCGGGGGTCTTTAGTGATTTGGCCAGATTTTTGTTGACAGTATCTATAGGATGGCAAGATAACCCCTTCTCTCTGTTTAGATTGATTGAGACTTTTGATTATAGTCCGTACATACCTAGGATAAAATATAAGAATATTATTCTGACTGAAGAAAGATGGATATTAGCTAAGGAGGATAGGAGAGATTTTGCTTCTATTAATCAGTGGAAAAAAGAATTTTCTGTACCTAATAAACTCTATTTTAACAAAGATGATGAGAGACTATTCATTAATTTAGAAAATAGTTTAGATGTTCAATGGCTACTAAAGCAAAAAAATGAAAAACTTTTTTTCACTCGTTTTGATGAGCTAGATGGTAAGAGTTCTGAATTTGTTTTTGGATTTGAAAATCAACAAAATGATTCTAATCATTCTTCACTCGAGAAGAAGCCTGTAAGGAGAATCTCAAATGATTTTTATAAAGAATATGTTAAGACATTTTCTAGTGACTGGATTTATTTCAAGTTATACGGAATTAATCTCTTAGGTATATTAGAACTAAAATCAGAATTACTTATTTTAGTTGAAAAGCTATTGAACGAAAATTTAATTCGTGATTTTCACTTTGTAAATTATAATGATAATGGAGATGATTCTCTTCGCTTACGCTTTAAAGTTACGTCTGGGGAAAATTTTAGAGAGTTAAGACATAGAGTTATCAATTGGATAGACTTTATGTTGATTCACGGTTTTTGTAAAGATGCAAGTTTTAACTTATATGAGAGAGAGATAGAAAGATATGGTGGTATTGAGAATACTATAGCTTGCGAGAGGCTTTTTTCTGTAGATAGCTATCTTACTTTAAAACAATTTTCATATGAAATGCTGGATATCAATGAGCATATATCTGTTTTACATTCAGTTTTTACTTATATTGAATTGTTAAATATCTCTTTGAAACAGTTGTTAGAGTTAATGAGAGGAAGCTTCACTAAAGTTAGTTATAGAAAACAATTCAAAAAGCTATTTCCGAATAATTCTAGAGTCATAACTGAATTTAATAAGTATTTTGAGAATAGAAGTAATTCTAAACTTTTTGAAAATATCTTAAAAAGTTTTCCGATTGAAAATATACATCTTCAGAAACAAAAAGAGTATTTTCATAGTTTACTTCATATGCATATGAACAGAATAAGTGTTTATCCACCCAAAGAGAGGGAATATTTATGTTTTGTTATTTACATTGCGGAGGCTTTAGAAAATTATGAACAATATAATAAATAAGTATTATGACATTATTGAAAAGCTGGATAGTCTGGTTTTGAAAAGTGATATTATTGAACAGTTACAGCACGAATATTATTCTGAGAATAAAAGCTTTTTATCTGAGTACCCTAGCGTAATTATTTATTTAACATATAGATTGAAGGATTGTAAGGATGAAAAATATTATAAAGTACTATATTCTAAGATAGAATATTATCTTCGTAAATTGGTTACATCTATTAAGGAAAACAGCACAAATAATATCTCACTCTGTTACGGTTTTACTGGCCTTGTATATACATTGAACTTTCTAGTACAACAATGTAAAGAATTTTCTAGTTTACTGGATACATTTGAGACTATTCTATTAACGTTAACAAAAGACAGATTAAGCAAGATAAAAAAATCTAGTTTTGTTAAGGAAGAATATATTGATGTAATCCAAGGTGTTTCAAGTGTAGCAAAGTACTTGTTACATAAGGAGAAACTAGATTATGACCAAGAATTATTATTAAGAGAAGTTTTGGACTACTTAGTAATTGTTTTAAATAAAAGACCTACCATCTACCCAAACTTTATGCCAACTAAAGAATTAAAACAAAAATATCCTGATGGATATATAAATCTTGGTGTTGCTCACGGTATACTAGGGCCGATGAGTGTCTTAGCTTCAGGATATAAAAAGTTCAATGAACCTAAGTACCTAACTTCGGTAGAAAATGGTTTGAGATACTATGGTATAGCATCTCAAACTAATGAGACCGGTCAAATAATCGGTTGGAATTCTAGAATAAGCACTAAAATAGAAAGTGAAAATGTAGAGATAAATTTAAGTTGGTGCTATGGGAATCTTGGGATAGCTAGAGTGCTTTACAATATTTCTAGAATGATGGATAATCATAAATTAGAAAGGACAACTATTGACATATTTCGTTTATCGGCTAGTTATCTAGATTGTGTTAACATTTTAAATAACGGTGTTTGTCATGGTCGTTCCGGTATAATGCTTTTGTATAATTTGATGTATCTAGATACAGGTGAAGAACAATTTAAAAATATATCTGAGCATTTGTTCTGTGATATAATAAACGAAAGTTCTGATTCTGAATATATATTTATAGAGCGGGATATCTATTTTAGAGGTATTATATATGATAAATTGATAGAATATATTGATTTTGGTCTGTTAGGTGGGACAGTAGGTATTGCTTTAGCACTTATAGGACAAAAAACAGAAAATACATATCCTTTGGATGAAATGCTTTTTATGCAGTGAGGGTCATATATATGACGTATAAAAAAATTATTAGTAATAAATTATATTTAAAACTATTGATTTCAGATGTAATATCAAATCTAGGTGATGTGTTATACTTTATAGCGTTAATGACCTATGTAACAGAGATCAAGGATAGTAACCTAGCTATTTCAATCATAAATTTCTCAGAGACTATACCTGTTTTGTTCACAATATTTTTTGGTATGATTGCGGATAAAACACTTAATAAAGTTAGTATGATTATTAGGACATTGTGGCTACGTGTCATTCTGTACCTATTAATGGCGATAGTTATGACTTTTAAGGCATCCATTTTAGTTGTTATAATTGCGAGTATCGTTAATCTTATTGCAGATACATTGGGACGGTTTGAAAATGGTCTTTTTTATCCCATCTCCAATCAGATAGTAGAGAAATCAGATAGGGAAGAAACGATGGCGTTTAGGCAAACTGTGATTTCTATAATGGATATTATAAACCAATCAGTTGGAGCTATGTTAATCACCATTTTGAGTTTTTCCCACTTAGCTCTTATTAATTCTTTGACATTTGCTATTAGCTTACTGATTATATTTTCCATAAAAAAGCAGATTAGTAATTCTTTTGAAGATAAGGTTTTCCATACTAAGAGTTTGGAATTTAATCTCAGAGTAGTATTTTCTAATATTTTTTCCGATTTGAAATTGTCAGTAAAGAGTCTTTTTAGTCTCAAAGATATGTGTACCACAATGCTAATAATTCCAATCCTAAATGGGTGTCTAGCAATTTTAGTTCCTTTAGTAGTTGTTACGTTATCTAAGGATAATGCGCTTGTGATTATAAATACTGCAACAACAATCTCATTTTTAGGGATCAGTACTGTTTCTGGAGGAATCATAGGTGGGTTATTAATTCTTACAAGTAGAAAATTTAAGGATTTTACTATAGGGCAACTATTAAAAATGAATTTAATGACCATCTTACTATCATTCATAGCATTTTATTATCATAATATTTATTTCACAATATTTGCGTCATTTCTTTCGAGTATATTTGTAAGCGCACTAAATCCTAAAATTGGAACACTCATATTTAATAACATTGACGAGACTAAATTAGCAACGATATTTGGAGGAATGGTTACATATTTTCAGTTTGGTGATATTGTATCTAAATTAATCTTCTCTACCTTGGTGATTTATTTACCATCTAGCGATATAGCATTAATATATATGGTAGTGATTTTACTAGCCATCATTTTTACATTCAGGAATATTAAGAGTCACTAAAACTTAGAGTCTGTCAATAATTCTGTGTAATCATCCAAAAAAAGTTTGAACTACACCCTAAAAGTTGGACAGAAAAAATCTAACTTGGGGTGTTTTTTTATCAATGAAGGAGTTTTGAAAGAAATTTGTTTTAGAGATTTTTTTACTAGTTAAATCCACAATCAACATGCAATCTTGTATGATATAATAGGTCTAAAATATAATTGGTAAACTTGTAGTTAATTGCTATCATTATTGAGAGGAGGAGAATCATGTCAAAACAGAAAGATAAATATCTAGCACTTAGAAGGCAATTACCAGATATTATAGATGAGTATATATCTTACCTTCAAGTAGATGTCGAAGAGCCTTCTCCTAAAATGGTTGAACGTTTGTCAGTGATCCAGAAATTTTTAAATAGCTATGCAATTACGATTGATAAAGAGGGTGGCTCCCTATCATTGACAGACTTAGAAAAATTACCACGAGAATTTGTTCAAAATTATTTGGCAAATTTACGTCTGAAACCAGCGGGAAAAAGATTTATTCTCTATACTTTGGCAGGATTTTGGAATTATCTTACGAATACCTCTTTTACAATTGAGAGAGGGATGCCGTTGTTTTATCGTAACGTGTTTAATGAATGGAAGATAGTTTATAAAGAGAGTTATCACAACATAATATATTCTGAATCAAAGAAGAAGACTATTTTGTATACGCAGCAAGAGCTCGAAGAGTTGCTTGATTTCATGGCAAACAGTTATGTTACAACGCTACCAACTCAGAAGAAGGCTGATAATTGGGAAAAGGAGAAGGAGCGAAATATTGCTATATTTGCAATCATAATTGGTACTGGAGCAAGTACTCAAGAAGTTGTTAACTTGACAGTCAGGGATATTGATATGCGTAAAAAAGGAATTTGGGTTGTTAGAAACAACGAGAAACAGTTTATACGTTTTCTACCCTTCACAGTTCCTTACATAGCTCCATTTGTTAAGGAACGCCGGGGACGCTGGGATTTGGATCCTTCTATACCATCATTATTTTTAACCATGTTGAAAAAGCCTATGGGAAGAAATACAATAGGTCATTTGGCAAAGAACATTGGACATGCTTATGGAAAGGTAATCACGCCTAGTATTTTAAAAGACAGCCACGCCTCTATTGTCTATAAAGAGACAGGTGATATTAAGAAAGTTGCTGAAATACAAGGCTATAGTTTAGACAAGAATCACCTCATAAGATTTATCGAATAATAATATTGATAGAATCCTATATTAGTAAAAGGCCACTTGAGGCCTTTTTGATGTCACTGGGTTACGAATAGAGACTCCTGTGTCTATAATGAATTTATAGAGATTTAAGGAGGTCTTATGCTTAGAAAAAACAAGGAAAAAAGAGGTTGTCTTGGCAGTCTGATTTGGATACCGATAGCTATTGTTGTTATGTTTTGTATAGCTGGATATGGTATGTCCCAAGGAATTAATGTACCTGGTATTTTATCTAGTGGTTTTAATGTTATTAGTAAAGGGGAGCATGCCAATTCAAGTGATGTCGGAAAATTACTTGGGAGATTTATTCCCAAGTCAGAATCTTCGGAAACAGGAAATAGTTCTTCTAAAACAAGTGGTGTAAAGTCTGATGCTTTCAGCTACAGTCCATTGCCTTTTGAAAACCATAAGCTAATGGTCAATGGAGATTTGGATAGTCTTGGTAGAGCAACATATGGTCACATCAGACTAAAGTATTCGGACAAACCACAAGATGATAGAGAAAGTAAAATTAATGTTGATCCAGTCGGTTGGCATAACTATCGTTTTAAGTACGAAGATGAGTCTGGAAAAGTCAAAAAAGCTCATCTCATGAATCGTGGGCATCTTATTGGTTATCAGTTTTCTGGATTGAATTCTGAAATAAAAAATCTAGTACCTATGACACGCTATTTGAATGCAGGAACGATGTCTGATAGTAAAACGGATGCTAATAATCCAAACGGTATGCTATACTACGAAAATGCACTAGCCAAATGGTTGAAGAAAAACCAAAATATGTACTTAGATTATTGTGTTGTTGCAAACTATACTGACAATGAGTTAGTACCTAGGACTGTAACGCTTTACTGGACATCCTTTGATGAAAATGGGACACAATATGGAGTTGAACTATCAGAAGCAGGATTAGCAACGAGTGATGGAAATGTGAGTTCGGTCACACTTCAGAATGTTTCAAAGAATGCTAATATTAACTACTTAGATGGTACAGCCACAAGTAATTACTAACATTGACTATAGAATGTTTTATGCTAAAATAAGAATCAGCGTAAGCGTTTGAACATTTACTAAAAAAAGACAAACATATTTTCTAATGTTTGTCTTTTTTGTGTCTAATATTAAAAAAATAATAAAAAACTATCGAACTGCATAGATAAAAGCAATGTAAACGCTTGCTAAAAACAAGTTTTCATAAAAATCTTCATTTTAAAGAGTAGGATTATGTTAAAATACTAAAGAGGTGTAAATTATCAGATTATTTCAGACATACAGTGTAATTTGTAGATACTATATGTAGATATTTCATAATTTTACGACCTTTCAAAAATTGGATTGATTATATTTGTTAGTAGTGAAAGGTTGAAGAACAATTTAGTTACGTTCTACTTCAAAGTATAAGCATTAATTTAGGTGATGACAAATATTAATTATCCTCCGATATTGGTGTCTTTGTTGGATATAAGTGTCTATTTGTTATAGTGACCATTATTTCAGTAATTTAATACATATAATAATTATTGTTGTGGACCATATTCGAATAGGATATATACAAATGATTTAACAATTACTTTGTATAGCACTGATTTTTCTGGAGAGGAGTATTAAGACAGATTTTATGAAGAATAATAAAACAATTTGATAATCAAAAAGACTGTCAAAGAGTAACTTGAAAAATATTATTAAAATAGGAGATATTTGAATGAAGGAAGTTTTAAAACTAAGAAAACGCCGAACAGGTCAATGGGTAACCGTTGCTGGTATGGTATTAGTTGGTGCATGTATGACCATTGGGAATCCAGTGGTTTATGCAGATGATATTCAAATGTACCCGATTGAGGTATCAGATAGTAATAAATTTAATTTAACTGATTCCCCATCTCTATTAAGTAGTGAGAATTTAGGAACGAACAATCGGGAACAAGAGGTAGCTACTTTATCTACCACAGGACAGGTCGATTCAAGTACCGAAACGACACCAGAACATATGATGAGTGAATCATCAACTGTCTCTTTAGGCACAAGTGATGTGGCAACTTCAGAGACGTCAACCTCAGTATTGGCTAGTCTTTCTGAAGTTGTGCCAACTAAGTCAACCGACAGATCTGAAGCGCTGGTGCCATCAACCTTATCGGAAGCTCCAAATAATGCATCAAGTTCAGAGGGAGGAGTATCTGAAGTCAAGAGCCAGTCTGAAACGCTAGTAGAACATTCTACTAATAGAAAAAATGAGGAGGAAAGTGGTGATAATTTAATTTACGATATACACAATCAAGAAGTGACAATAACTGATATCAAGAGAAAAGAAACGATTAAAAAACTTATAATTCCACAAAGAATTTCTAATTATAGAGTCACTGAAATAGGATCGTATGCTTTTTCGGGTTCTAGTTTGAAAGAAGTTGTATTGCCAAGTACGCTAACAAATATAGGAGAAAGTGCCTTTAGGGATACCCAGTTGACAAGTATTACCATTCCGGAGGGAGTCACTGAAATAGGTTTTGGTGCTTTTATGGACTCTAGTTTGAAGGAAGTTGTATTGCCAAGTACGCTAACAAATATAGGTTCTTCTGCCTTTAGCGGTACACAGTTGAAAAATGTTACTCTTCCTACAAGTGTCACAGATATGGGAAGTAGAGCTTTCGGGCATATTGATAGTTTAAGCAGTATTGCTATTCCTAAGAATTTGAGTAATGTTTCTGGAGCTTTTTTAGGGTCACAACATCTCAAAACAATTCGTTTTGAAGAAGGTATAACTAAGATAGCTGACGGTCTTTTTTTAGGTTCAGGTATATCGAACATAAAAATTCCCGAGACAGTTACCGAAATAGGAGCCGATGCTTTCCGTGACACAAGAATTACAGAACTTTATATTCCAGACAGTGTTACTAAGTTAGGTAATGGTGCCTTTGGTTATTCTACCGATTATTCTATTGAACGACCTACTCTTACTAAGGTTAGCCTGTCGGCACAAATTAACTCAACGACTTCTTCACCATTCTATGGGCAGAAGAATCTCAAGGAAGTAGAGCTTCGTGGGAACTGGAAGACAATTCCAAGTGGACTTTTCTATGGTACAGGAGTTGAGAAACTAGTAATTCCAGAGGGAGTCACTGAAATAGGACCGTATGCTTTTTCTGGTTCTAGTTTGAAAGAAGTTGTATTGCCAAGTACGCTAACAAAGATAGGAGAAAGTGCCTTTAGGGATACCCAGTTGACAAGTATTACCATTCCGGAGGGAGTCACTGAAATAGGTTTTGGTGCTTTTATGGACTCTAGTTTGAAGGAAGTAGTATTACCAAGTACGCTAACAACTATAGGAAATTCTGCTTTTAGTGGCACACAGTTGACAAATATGTCGGTTCCTTCAAGTGTGAGGGAAATTGGCTCTTATGCTTTTAATAGTACGCCACTTGAGGTAATTAATTTACCTTATGGTTTGCAAGTAATCGGTAGTGGAGCTTTTCGAAACACCAAGCTTGAAACAATTGAGATCCCAGAAGGTGTGACTTATCTTGATGATTACACTTTAGCCAATATTCCAACACTGAAGTCTGTGTATCTTCCAAAAAGTTTGAAAGCCTTTGCTGAGTCTTGGAATACTCCTCTTGAAAAAGTTGAATATTATGTTTATCTGGATTCTTTTCCTTTAGCCTATATGATTGACAAACAGCTAAATTTTAAGCTTCGTGATGAAAATGTAGCTAATGATGAAAGTAGAGTTTTAGACAGGAGTAACTCCTATTATCTGACTACGACAACAGGAACCCGTCGACAAGGTTATTTAGGTCTAGACCTAAAGTATGCTATTAAAAAAGATAAGTCAAGCGATGAAGGGAAGTATGTCATTCATCTTAATGTCCCTGATGGAACGACTATTTTTGATAGTAAAGTACGTGTAGATGGTCACGATGTAAAAGTAACAGTATCCAATGGCTATCTTGATATTCCAGTTTCAGGAGAGATGGGTAAGGTTAAGTTAATGCTAACGACTGAAAATAGAGCACTTACCAATGTTCGTCTATTTGCTCAGCTGTCTTACCAGAAAGATAGTAAAAAAATTTCCGAAAATATTGGAGCTATCAATGTGTTTGTACCATTCTTAACACTAATAGCTAATCGGGAGACATCAAGGAGTTATTCTCGTATTACTGGAATAGCCGACCCTAATGACCAGGTAATTGCATATCTTGATGATGTGGCTGTTGGTCAAATCAAGGTAAAGAAGGACGGAAGTTATACTTTTGATGTGCCTCTAGTCGACCCTGTAGACAATAAGGAATATACTATCAAAGTGGTGTCGATCTCATCAGCTGGTCAAGAAATCAGTGAAACAACCACAGTTCGATATGAGAAAAAGACACCTGAGTTAACCAACTTTATTATGCGTCATAATGGTTTTACCTATAATTTAAAAGAACATCAAGATAAAGCCCCAGTTATTGCTATTAGAATTGGAGCACCGTTTGATTTTGAAGTAGATTATACAAATACCAGTGGTAATGATAGTCTTTATCTTGTCAGTAGCCGTGAAGGTATTAATAAAGTTATTGAGTTAAAGTGGGATGTCAAAAAGGAAAAATATGTATATACTGGCTTCTTTGACCAAGAAAACACAAGTTATTTTCCTGGTAAAATGACTCTTTATCTTGAAAAAGGTGTTGCACCATCAGAAACTATATATAGTAGTGAGGGTCAGGATAATTTATCACATCGTACTGCGGGCAATATTTTAAAATTAGATAGTGATGGCGATGGATATCCTGATATAGTAGATAAACATCGAAACTCCTGGGATGTAGGAGACCGTGATTTGGCAATTTTCTCATTATTAAGTTATAAATCAGAAGAAGAAATCAAAAAAATATTTCTTGCAAAGAGTTTTAAAGATAAGGGGTTAAAAATAGGAGGAACAGACCAGGCTTTATTTGAGAACTGGAGATTATTGGGATCCCCTGTTTTCTTACCGGGAGTTGCAAATATCAATGTTTATAGATTTGTAAATGATAAGACGAAAGAAATTGTTTTAGCTATACGTGGTACAGATGAAGAGGTGAGAATTGGTGGAAATATGGGCATTGAAAAACCTTATTTAAGCCCAGAATGGATAGATAATTATTTTAAGATTTGGCGTGGCTTATCTAAAGATAAAGAAGTGATAAAGAAATCTCTCAATTTATTGTTACCTAGTGGTAGTAATTATAATGTATCTATTGTTGGTCATTCTAGAGGTTCTTATCTTGCGTATATTTTAGCATCAGAAATGTTAACAAATAAGCTAATCTCTATGGATTATGAAAAAAATGATACTGCTGTCAATCCTAGAGATTTAATTAGAGGAAATCTAAAAAATGTAGTTACTTTTAATGGTGTTGGACTAGCTACTTGGAAGAATCAATTAATTGATAGTTTGGTCAATAATTCACTAACACCTTTACAAAAAATATTGAAACAGCTTTCTAATGATAATTTTAAATCAGAAAGTGAAATATTTGAGTTATTACGAACTTCAGGTTTAACAAGAGCTTACAGTATTATAGGAGATCCAGTTAGTGATCCATTTCGTAATGGGATTGGAATCGGTGAACATCCTAATTTACTTTTGCCTAGAGGAGTAAAAAAACACCTAATTCATTCAGAAAATGGTGAATTAAGTGAGCATGATATACACAATTTTTTATATTACCTCCCACAAGGAGTTAGAAACTCGAAAAATCAATTTAGGGGGATTGGTGATTTAAAATCAATCGAGATAAATGAAAGAATTAGTAGTACAGCACTTACAGATTTTAAATTTGTGATGGACCCATCGGGTATTGTAATAAATGATGTTTCTAAGAAACCTATTACTGGTGCAATTACTACGATTTATTATCGAGGAGAGAACGGTGAAGAAATGCTATGGGGTGCAGATGAGTATTCGCAGTTTAATCCATTGGTAACAACAGTTTATGGGGAGTATGCTTGGGATGTGCCAGAGGGCTTCTGGAAAGTCAAGGTAAGTAAAGAGGGATATGAGTCTGCTGAGTCTGATTGGCTACCGGTACCACCACCTCAGACAGAAGTACACTTTAACTTGAAACCATTGTCCTATAAGATAGCTTATAAAGTTGGAGATGGCATATTAAAGGAAGATGTTCCAAGAAGCTACCAAACTGATGTAGATATAGAGTTACCTTATCCTGTTCGTAAAGGATACGTTTTTACAGGATGGTATTTAGATGATAATTTCACAGGTGAACCTTTCTTTAATACATTGTTCGATAAAGCAGGTGACAAAGTGCTTTATGCTAAGTGGGAAAAGGACACTAAAATTCTAAGTGATGATGATAACGTTGTTACGGTGACAGTCTCTGGCAATGACGTAAATGTGATTGACAAGATTGTTAAAAAGGAAGTTACTAATGCTGATATTTTAGAAAAGGTTGGTGATAATGATAATCTTCTTATGGAAATTCAAGCTTTAGATGATGATGGGAATATTGTATCCTTATCCGAAGATGCTAAAATTGACCTAGCAGTGATTTCAGGCCGAAAACCTTATAAGGTGTTACATTATGTAAAAGATAAGTCGGCTTTTGAGGAGATAGCATTTAATTGGAATGAAAAGGACAAGAATATTTCTTTAACTACGTCAACTTTAGGGGTTTATTTGATTCAAAATAAATTGACAGAACAACAATTGACTACTAAGGTTCGTCAAGAAAGTCGAGTTCTTAAGACTGATAAGATTGAATACGTTGATGATTCAAGTCTAGATGTAGGCAAAGTTCGAGAAATAGCAGCAGTAGATGGACAAGTTTTGGTAGAAATCACAGATATCTATGTAAATGGTGAATTGCAATCAAGTACGGAAAAAGAATTATCACGTATTGAACCACAAGCTAAGAAGGTTTATCGAGGAACAAAACAGGTATCCCATGTCCCAGATGTTGCACCAATAGAGAATAATAAACCAGAGGCTATTATAGAAACCAAGGTTCGTCAAGAAAGTCGAGTTCTTAAGACTGATAAGGTTGAATACGTTAATGATGCAAGTCTTGATGCAGGTAAAATTCGAGAAGTTGCAGCAGTAGATGGGCAAGTTTTGGTAGAAATCACAGATATCTATGTAAATGGTGAATTGCAATCAAGTACAGAAAGAGAGTTATCACGTATTGAGCCACAGTCTAAGAAGATTTATCGAGGAACAAAACAGGTATCTCAAATTCCAGATGTTGCACCAATTGAGGTTAATAGAATCGAACGTAATAATATTACGAAAGAGCATCAAGGGGTTTCTATTGTGATAAATACTAAGTTAGAGCCAGTAGTGATGAATCAATCGTCTTCTGAACCTCTTTCGTCAAAAGAAACAACCATAAGAACTAAGGGTTATTTACCAAATACAAGTAGTGAATATGGTTATGGTTTTGAGTTGGCAGGTATTATTGCTTTAGCAACTGCTCATTTGGGAATGATCTCAAATAAGAGAAAGAAAAATATAAAAAACTAGTTATTAGTGATGGGTTAACTCAACTTTAAGAATTATTCCACATTAAGACTGATGGGGAAGTTCTCAGAAGTGCTATTCTTCTGGGAGCTTTTTTGATGTTAAGGAAACTGAGGATTATATATTTGAAAAGGCTATCGACGTGAGCGCAATTAAACGTGGGTATCATGCAGAGGCACACAATGAAAATTTTTGAAGTTGCCTTTATATTTTGGGTGCTCTAGCCTTGCATTGATATCAAAAATCTATATAATAATTAAAACAGAGCCAGAAGAAAGGGTGAGAATTATGTTTATGATCTTGG
>OBXT01000148.1_pt1 | contig 14868 bp, 13 predicted proteins | sample 1476621 | NCBI WGS metagenome assembly OBXT01 (sample SAMEA2580169, study PRJEB22360) | human gut metagenome | biome: human gut; feature: human-associated habitat; material: faeces | place: Denmark | collected 2008/2010
CTTCATAAGCTCCCTTACGAATGTCACGGTCCTTAGATTCCATGAGGGTGATAAAATTACCATGTGTCAACTCAATCACATCCCCTTGACCATCCGATACCCATGGGAAGAGGATATCAGCATTATCCAAGACGTTGAAGGTATCCGTTGGACCATTGAAAATATCACCAGCTGCTGCCAAGAGTTCTTCTGCTTCTTGAGAAAGAACGTGGTCCTTGTTTGCCAAAAGACGTTCGAAATAGTGGTCATAAAGCCCAAGACCTGGCTCTTGTTCTTTAAATTCAGCTAATTTCTTAGCATCCAAGGCCATAAATTCAGGCTCAAAGTAAGCAAAGGCTCCACTCAACTGTGAGTAAAGGTTTGAGGCTTTGGCTTGGTATTCTTGGTAAAGACCTACCGTTGTATCTTGGTCATTTTTCATTGACGCATAAACGTATATTTTCTCCAAACGACGCATAAGGCTCATATAAAGTTCTGTTGCCTCAAGCAAGTTCTTAGCAGAATCCAAGAGATGACCTGCATAAGCACTAGCCTTCTTCAAATCCTGAACAGTGCTTTCATACTCAGTCTCCCAATCTGCATCTGTCGCAAAAATGGTCGTCAAATCCCATGTGTATTTCTCGTCTAAATGAGTACGATTGTCTGACATAATATTCTCCTTAATTGTGTCTATTCTTTTCTATTTTAGCATAAAAGGTGGGAGGGTAGAGAGTTTGTCGATAAGAAAAATGCCTTTTTCGATAATATTGCATAAAAAGCTTTTCAAAACCTTCAAGTGACTGTCTAATTTGTACAAAACCCTGCTTAGATTCTGGAAATCTCACTTGTGGAAAAAAATCCTGATCAGACAGGCATAACAAATTCATTCCCTTAAGATAGGCTTTTTCCTGCCTTCTCATCCACCTTGGATTTTTCCCAATTAATTCTCGTTGAATCACATGTGAGACCTTCTTTCGCTGAGTTACTTGATAAGTCTCAACCTGCTCTGCTTGATAAGGAAAACGTAAAACTGTCATGAGATTTTCGGTTAACGGCCAAGCCTTAGTTAAATAATAGACTTTCCCAAAAATATCCTCATAGATGAGATACTTAAGTCTAATTTCCTCTCGCTTCCAATCAAGCTCCCACAGGTGAAATCCTATCTTAGCCGTAAAATAGAGAAAGTCCCGCTGTAAGTCTGTTAAACGTCCATTCAACCAGAGTTCCTCACCCAAAAGCCAACGCACTTCGTAACCTGCTTGGTGATAGGCACATGTCCTCTCTCTCAAACGTTGCTGAGATAACCGAGAACACTGAACTTCTAGAGCCAGGGAATCGCCAACAAATAAATCTGCAATTTGCCCCATCTCAGACAAAACCTTTTCAATACTTACTTTTTCACCATGATTAACCAAAGATTTATACAAAGCTGCCTTAAGGGATAAATGTTGGGCCGATTCATTCTCCGAGAAGAACTGACAATCTTGCAAAGACTTATGAGCAAAATGTGGACACATTACCTGGCCATGTTTCAGAAGGACAACTCCCTGGCAACCAGGACAGCTATAGGATTCCTTACGTTGCAAACTGGTTTCTAGAGCTGAAACGAGCTTCCCCTCCTGATTTTTTGCAATTAACATGACTCTCTCCTTTGTGCACTCTCTTACTTATTCGTAAAAGAATTCACAAAATAAAAAAACATCTAGATTACTCTAGATGCGTCCCCCATTCAAACTGAAACTTGCTCCCTGCTGTATGGAAACTTAGGTTTATAGGTGTATTGCTTACCTTGGGATCCAAGTGACGCTCAATCCTTTGATCTCTTTTCAACAATCTCGATTTCTCAGGAAAAATCCCCCAATCCACCCTGAAATTAAAAGCCAAAAACATTCTCTATCCCATACAACCATTGAAAATAGTCAATGTAGCATAGACAGATGCTCTCACAAACACCTAGTCAAATTCCGTCTCTGAAACACCATCCCAATATGTTTCTTACCCTCTAGTTCCTAACTCTCATCAAGGACTTACTTCCTTTAGTCAATAACAAGATAAAACAATTTTTAGATTTGGATAATTACCATCCAAAATCCTTATTTACTAACATTGAACCACCATTTCCCTAGGTACAGTTCAATACCAACAAATACAAAACCGTGTTGATCCAAAATGGTCTCTAGATTCAAAGTATCCCGAGATTAATAGTCAGTTAATCTAATAAAGCTTTCACTCTCGCTTTTTGTGCAAAACGTCACACTGCGTACAAAATACTATTTTCTAGAAGAGTAGCAGCTAAGATAGCCACTCTCAAAACATAACACCTATCAAAAAAGGTTAGTCCACCTTCTGATAGATCTATTTACAGGACTGCTTTATATTCTTTCCCTCTCCATTAAAAAAAGTAGTCTCTATGGACTCCTCCGTAAACTCGCCTTCCAAAATGGTGTTAGATCTTCAAAACATGTTTTAGAAGGCGTCTTCTTATCATCCTTATTTTTTTGATTGGCTCATCTAGAAAATCTCACCCACCAACCTTTAGAAGCAACTTTGGTTCAAGTTTACTATACCTCGGCTATCGGTATATTCTTTGCCACTATTCATCTACGTACTGGCAGCCTCTGATGGACTATTGTTCTGCACTTTTGGGTTATTTTTACTAGTTTTCTTCTGTCACAAGCGACACAGGCTACTCCAGCTACAAGTATCTGGTATTTCATTCTCTGGTTACTACTGATTACCATAGTACTCTTCCTCATTCGACCTAAAAATTGGAAGCCATTAGACGTCTTAGCAACTGACACTTTATACAGCATTCCATCAGTACTCCTATAAGACCTGACTTTATAAAAATTTCATATCAGATCTTCATCTATTCCTATCAGGATTTTACTGATATTAGACTTCTCATTTTGTTATAATATAGGTCACAATCATATTTTAAAAAGGGGATGCTTATGAATTTTCAACAATGTCGCTATGTTCAGACTATCTCTGAAACAGGCTCATTTAGTAAGGCTGCTAAGAAGCTCTTTTTGACACAACCCAATCTTTCAGCATCCATTCGTGATTTAGAGGAAGAACTGGGAGTTCTACTCTTTGAGCGCTCCAATACTGGAGCCAAACTGACTGATGATGGCCATGACTTTCTCAAATACGCCAAACGTATCCTTGGAGAGCTGGATCTACTAGAAGGACGCTATCGCAAGTCCTTTAAGAAATCGTTCACTATTGCCAGTCACCACTATGATTTTTTGTCACTTCCTATGGCTCATATTGCCAAACGCTTTCGTAGTGATTATCAAGAATTTCAATTAATTGAAACAACAACTAGAAAGATTCTCAAAAGCGTAGAGAGTTTCGAAAGTGACTTGGGGATTATTTACCTTGATGAAGACAATGTCCACATCCTGGAGCGCAGTTTCAAACACATGGATTTGACTTTCACATCACTTGGAGACTTTGAAACCAAGATTTTCTTGGGACGCCAACATCCCTTAGCCAAGAAAAAATCTCTAAATCTCAAGGATTTAGAGGGATATCCACAAGTCCGTTTTCGTCAGGAAAGCTCTGGAATTCATTTCGACGAGGATCCGCTGGAGGTCCTGCCTGACCAGCAAGTTATCTACAGTAATGACCGAGGCAGTGTCATGAATCTGCTATGTTCCTCTGATAGTTATGCTTCTGGCCTTGGTATTGTCAACAGTTTTATCAAGGACCAGATTGTCCTAATCCCACTTAAGGATAGTCCCAAGCACACTTTGGGTTTTGTAACCAACAATAAACAAAAACAATCTACAATTATTCAAGCATTTATCGAAGAAATCCGAGATAGCTTACTACCCCACCACTAAGGAGACCTTGATGCTATTAGTAAACTAGACAGATCCCCTAATACCTATGGACCTGATGGAAGCGTAGAACAGATTAAACATTTATTGAAATATAGTGCATAAAAAAACGAGTTCGACTGAACTCGTTTTAATGTTAAAAATATCTTGTTTTGATTACTCTTAGGTGAGTAGGGGGATACGGCGAAATCAAAATAAGGAAAGGAACAGAAGACTTATCATTCAAAATCAATTCGTTTTCCCACTCCCACTTAAGGAAATACTATAAAACAGAATTACTGTTACCCAATCACACTTCCGTTTGGAACAGATGGATCTACTGTCAAGACAGTGAGTTTGCCATCATGTTCTGCGGAAAGAATCATACCTTGGCTGACATATTTCTTCATCATCTTACGTGGTTTGAGATTAGCCACGACTTGAAGTTTCTTACCGACCAATTCTTGTTCGTTTGGATAGAATTTAGCGATACCTGAGAGGATTTGACGGTCTTCACCATCGCCAGCATCAAGACGGAAGCGAAGTAATTTGTCTGAACCTTCCACTTTTTCGACTTCTTTAACTTCAGCAACACGGATTTCAACCTTGTCAAAGTCTTCAAATTTGATTTGGTCTTTTTCAGATTTAAGTTCGACTTCTTCGGGGTTCCATTCTTTTTCTTGTGGTTTGCCTGCGTTCATTTGAGATTGGATGTAGGCAATTTCTTCGTCCATGTCAAGACGTGGGAAGATTGGAGTTCCTTTTGGAATAACTGTAACATTTTCTGGGAAACCTGAAAGTTCAAGATTTTCAAGGTCAAATACCACTGGCAATCCGAGCTGTTCCATGATGGCATTTGAAGTGGTCATCATGAATGGTTGGACGAGGTGAGCTACCACACGAAGGCTAGCCGCCAAGTGAGCCATCACTGCTGCCAATTGTTCCTTGTCACCATCTTCTTTGGCAAGGACCCAAGGAGCTGTTTCATCAATATACTTATTGGTACGTGAAATGATGTTCCAAACGGCATCCAAGGCACGTGGGAAATCTACAGCATTCATTTGTTTGTGGAACTCTTCAATATTTTCAGCCACAACCTTAGCCAAATCAGCATCAAAGTCTGTAACATTCTCAACATAGACAGGCACTTGACCACCGAAATACTTGTTAATCATAGCAACTGTACGGTTGAGGAGGTTTCCTAGATCATTAGCCAACTCATAGTTGATGCGAGCCACATAGTCTTCTGGTGTGAAGGTACCATCTGAACCAACTGGAAGACTACGCATGAGGTAGTAACGAAGTGGATCAAGACCGAAGCGCTCTACCAACATTTCTGGATAGATGACGTTTCCTTTAGACTTGGACATCTTACCGTCTTTCATGACAAACCAACCATGAGCAACAAGACGTGTAGGTAATGGTAAATCAAGTGCCATCAAGATGATTGGCCAGTAGATTGAGTGGAAACGAAGGATATCCTTACCAATCATGTGGATGATTTCGTGGTTTTCATCATTTTGCCAGAACAAATCAAAGTTACCATGCTCATCCTGACCATAACCTAGTGCAGTGATATAGTTGATAAGGGCATCAATCCACACATAAACCACATGTTTTGGATCTGATGGTACTTTTACTCCCCAAGTAAAGGTTGTACGTGACACGGCCAAGTCTTCCAAGCCTGGCTCGATGAAGTTTTTAAGCATTTCATTCATACGACCATCAGGTTGGATAAATTCTGGGTGTTCTTTAAAGAAGGCAGTCAAACGGTCTGCGTAGTTGCTGAGTTTAAAGAAATATGATTCTTCAGAAACCAACTCTACTTCATGTCCTGATGGAGCTACCCCACCAATGACATTGCCTTCTTCATCACGGTAAACTTCTGCCAACTGACTTTCAGTGAAAAATTCTTCATCAGAAACTGAGTACCAACCTGAGTATTCACCAAGATAGATATCTCCTTGTTCCAAGAGACGCTCGAAAACTTGAGCAACAACTTTTTCATGGTAATCATCAGTCGTACGGATGAATTTATCGTATGAGATATCCAAAAGTTGCCAGAGGTCCTTAACACCAACAGCCATACCATCCACATACTCTTGTGGTGTGATGCCTGCTTCTTCAGCTTTTTGTTGAATCTTTTGGCCATGTTCATCAAGCCCAGTAAGATAGAAGACATCATAGTTCATCATACGTTTGTAACGTGCCAAGACGTCACAAGCAATGGTTGTATAGGCTGAACCAATATGCAATTTACCAGATGGGTAGTAGATAGGTGTTGTGATGTAGAATGTTTTTGTCATTTTAATTTCCTTTCATGTGTTAACAAATGGGCTAACACTGATGATATAACATCTTATTATAGCACGTTTTGGACACTAAAAAAACCAGCTAAGCTGGTTTTAAACATTACTAGTTTTGAAAGAGCTTTTTATCCGCTCTAACATCACGTTCATAGTCATAATCTAATTTCTTCACGTCATCCTCTGATAGGCGTTTGAAACTTCTTTCTTCTGTAAGTTTGCCTTTCTTATTATAAGTAGTGACAATCAATTTATTACCCTTAACCTTGTATCGAACGGTTTCTTCAAGAGATTCTTTGTAGGATTTAACGTAAATCTTTTTACTTTCATCGTTATCAGCCTGAGTTCGATATTCACTTATTTTGTATTGATTATCTACTGCCTGGTCAATGACTTTCGAATATTCAGATAGTGACATGTTTGGTTTAAGCGTTCTAGACCAAGCATCTGGACGGTATGCTTCGTCAGTATCATAGTCTGTAAAGTCAACCAGATTGTTCCCGCCAGCTAAGGTATAAAAATAAAATTTAACATTGTTACCTTTGACTTTAACAAAATCATGAGCCTCTAGGCCACTTTCCTTGAAAGATTCCATACCATCAACCATTTTCTTCTTATCTTTATGGTAAAAGCGATAAGTTTCAAGTAGATAGGTTCCTTCAGGTATTTTACCGCTTTGCAGGTGCATAAATGCATAGCCACCAAATGAAAGTGCCACTAGGACAATCGCCCCCACTACAGAAGCAATAATAATTTTAGCTTTCTTAGACAAGCCTGTCTTAGCAGGAGCAACTTGTGAAACGGCTTGTGTCACTTGGTCACTCAACTGAGCTTGCTGTGGATTAACACCCTCGTCCTTAGCCTCTTGAGAAATAAATTCCCCATTAGCTTTTGCTTGTTGGATTTCTTCCTCTGTCGGCTTACGATTATTGATTGTTTCGAAATAATCTAACCACTCTTTTTCGTTCATAAAAGTCCCCTTTTTCATTGATACTTCCATTCTAACAGAAAAAAGACTCCAAGGCTATTTGATTATTTCCATATAAAGAAAAGCGATACCAGAATGGAGTTTTGGCTCTCCTTCTCGTACCACTTTACTCATTTACATCATTGGGTGATTAGATTTTATCACTAGATTTTTTACTACTTTTACTATCGTCAGAGCCTGATTTAGAACCACTACCATAGTCATCGCTATTACCATAGCCATAGTCATTACCATAACCATAGCCATAATTGTAGCCATAACCATAATCATAGTAATCCTTGAAGTCATCATATTGATCACTATAAGTCTTCAAATCTTTCTTATAATCTTTGATGGCATCCTTATAGTCATCCCAGCGCTCCTCAGCGTCTCCCTTACTCATACGTTTATAAGTAATACGTGACTGAAGCTTCCCTTTTTTATCATAAGTAGTCAGAGTGTATTCATCGCCATGCTTGACATAGGTACGTTTTTCCTTCAAGGTATCTTTATATTCTCTTGTTGTTTTTTTAACGACTTTGTCAGCTTCCTCTTTGGTATAAAACGAATAGTCTTTTCTCATCTTTTTCATGAAGTCTTTTGTGACATCTTCGACTTGGTCCGCATTTAAAGCTTGACTTTGTGTTTTATTCCACGGATCAAATATCTGAGGAATATCTATCTCATAGTCCATCAAACTAACATATGATTTATTGTCACCCTCTACTAAATTGTAGGTTCTAGATTGATTATTCTTTACAACCACAAAAGACTGCAAATCCAAATCTTCGTCCTTGTATTCATCTATGCCATCAACCATCTTGTCTTTATCATCATCACGATAAGAATAGGCTACTACCTCGTATGTTCCATCCGCAATCTTACCTGATTGGTAACGCCATAGTGAGTAGCCACCAACGATAAGTAAAATCGCTACCAAGGATCCTAAGAACGATGCCAAAATAATCTTAGTTTTCTTAGACATACCTTTTTTAGGGGGAACTACTTGTTGGAAAGTTGCTGCCGTTTGGGCAAACTGAGGCTGTTGCGTCATAGCAATCACAGGTTCAGCTGGCTTAATCGGTCTTTGCTCCCTCACTTGTCCATTTGAGCTTAAAACGTTAGGTCGCTCAAGGATAAACTCGCCTGTTGCTTGAGCTTGAGATAACTCTGCCGGAGTTGGTTTACGACCGTTGACTAATTCAAAGTACTCAATCCACTCTTGCTGGTTCATAATAATCTCCTTTTTTATTGGTCTACTATTCTATTGTACTAAAATAAATGGCCAAATAGTATTTGACAATTATCATAAAGACTGTAAGTTTCTTTAATAAATCTTTAGGATATTATTCTCCATAGTAAAAAAACTGCTTGGTCGGTTTACTTATCAGCGCCAGATGAGATAATTTCCATATTGATCTCAGTCCTTATGATGATCCAAGGCATACTTATAATCCCACTCATAACCACTTATGAGCCCTTTAACTTCCTCTGAAGTCAATCGTTTAAAAGTTCTACGCGACTCAATATGTCCATCATTAGCATAAACAATCAGAACGATAGCATTGGGACGCTTTTCATAAGTTCGTTTTTGCGTCAACATTTTTTATAAACATCCACACACCTTCGGACAGATACTTCTTTTACTCTTGAATACTCCTCTCCCTTTTTAGAAAGCTTATCAATATGAGAAATCACTAAGGCTTTATATTCAGAGACTGTTGAATCCTGTTTCAAAGTTCCTGTATGGGGGTCAAAAGTCTGTGGTAGCTTTTCGTCATGCTCAAATAGTAAAACAAAAGGTTCCCCATCCCTATAAGAAAGATAATAAAATTGACATTTCATGTTCTCAACAACTAGAAAATCTTTATACAAGTTATCATTATTTTCTCTCCACTAAGTCAAATTTACCAATTCATTTGAATATGCCTAAGTAGCTTCGTCTTTTACCATCTGCTAGGCACCATCTGGAATATAGCTCTCTTGATACTTTCAAAATCTTTCCCCCATATTAGCCTACTCTTTAGTACTATTTTACCAAAAATAGAGAGAAAATCTGTTACTGGACTAGAAAAGAAAAAAAGAGGTAGAAAACACTTACTCTCAAACCTCTTTTCATCTATTTACTTTTTAACATCCTCAACACCAATGACTGGGTATTCGGTCAATCCTGATGCTTCTTCAACCTCATTAGATTGCTCTGGTTTCGCCTCAAAGTCAACTTTAGGTGCATCTTTTTCATAAGCATTAATGATGTCAGCAACAACTGGGTGACGGACGACATCACTAGCAGTGAAATGAACAAAATCAATGGCCTTGATTCCTTTTAGTTTTTCCATAGCATCAATAAGACCTGACTTTACACGACGTGGAAGGTCAATCTGGCTCATATCTCCATTGACAATCATCTTAGAATTAAAGCCAAGACGCGTTAAGAACATCTTCATCTGCATGATGGTTGTGTTTTGCGCTTCATCAAGGATAACAAAGGCATCTTCAAGAGTACGACCACGCATATAGGCGAGTGGCGCAATTTCAATAATTTCACGTTCCATAAGACGAGTCGTTTGCTCTTTACCAAGAATTTGATAAAGAGCATCATAGACGGGACGAAGGTAAGGATCTACCTTTTCCTTGAGATCACCAGGCAAAAAACCAAGACTTTCACCTGCCTCAACAGCCGGACGTGTTAGAACAATACGTTTCACCTGGCCACGTTTAAGAGCTGTTACTGCAAGAGTGACCGCTAAAAAGGTTTTACCTGTACCAGCTGGACCAATCCCAAAGACCACATCATGGCTTTTAATGCTATCAACATAAACCTTTTGCCCTAGGGTCTTAACTCGAATAGGCTTACCACTGTTGTCCTTGATAATCTCTTCTTCATATAAAGCAACAAACTTATCAATCGAACCATCTTGAGCCATGGTTAAGGCCGTGACAACATCTGAAGTGTTGACTAGCATCCCACGCTCCACTAAAACAAGGAGGGCTTGAATGGTCAAGCGGGCCAATTCGACACTTTCTTCGTCATCCCCAAGGACTTGCACACGCTCTGTTCGGGCATGGATAATAATATTTAGGTTTTCTTCAATGAGTTTTAAATGTCGTTCATTAGTCCCGAAAAGCGACAAGACGTCATCTGGGTGGTTTAGGGTAATTTCAACAGAATACTCTTGCAAATAGAGTTCCTCTTTCTTTCGTATTTTTCTCCATTATATCAAAAAAATCACGCCAAGCGTGACTTTTTATTATTCTGACTTATTCATTAAATGACACGTGAACGTGGTCATAGTGGTTTTCAGTAACGCTACCACGGTCTGGCATTTGGTTCCATGTGTTAGCTGGTCCGTAGATATTATCTACTGGTGCGTAGAATTGTTGTCTGTAGATGACATATGAAATACCTGCATTTGAGATATTGTCTACAGCATATTGAGCGACTTGATTACCAACTTCTGAACCAACTGGTACCATAACGTCAACGGCAAGTCCTTTACCATGGTCTTGTGGGTCACCTTCACGGTAACCACCGATGTCAGTAAGACCGAATTGTGCTGCTACATCTTGACGGAAAGCTTCAGCTTGTGGTTGAAGGTGTGGATCCGTTGGAAGTGTATTTGTTGATGCAGGTTGTGCTGCTGGTGCCTCTGAAGCCGCTGGTGCTTCTGATGCTACTTCTGATGTTGCTGCTGGTTCTACCACTGGCTGTTCTGCTGGCGCCTCTGAAGCTGCTGGTGCTTCTGAGGCAGCTTCTGATGTTGCTGCTGGCTCTGCAACTGGCTGTTCTGCTGGTGCCTCTGAAGTTGCTGGTGCTTCTGAAGACGCTTCTGACGTTGCTGCTGGAGCTTCTTCTTTTACTTCAGGTTGTGCTGGTGTTTCAGCAGCTGGAGTAGTTTCTGCTGACGCAGTTACATGATCAATAGCATCAGCAACTGGTTGTTCAGTTTCTGCGTATGCTGGTGCTTCTGATACTGATGCGATAGCTTCTGTTACTTCTGAAACAGCTTGAGTTGATGCTTCTGTAGCAGGTACTTGAGTAGCTGTTGTGCTTACTGTTTCAACTGGAGCTGTCAAGTCCGCTACAACTACAGATTGACCATTTACAGTCACTTCGTTAGTTGTCAAATTAGCTTCTGCAACTACAGGTGTGGTTGATGTTTCTGAAGCTGGAGTTTCAACTTTAACAGAGACTGCTTGATTATCAGAATTGTAAGTTGCTGTCAAGACTGTTCCAGGGTAAATCAAATCAATGTTTGTAATTTGATTGATGTTAGCCAAAACATTCACATCGATTCCCATCGCTTCAGCAATACTACCTAAAGTATCACCATATTGAACAGTGTAAGTTTGTTGATTATCATTTACAGAGATATCTGCCTTGATTTGATCTACTGAACGTGCTGTCCAGTTAGAAGCTTCATCGGCATGTACGTGGCTAGCAGCAAAAAGTGAAAGTGCTGCAGTCGAGTAAAGAAGTGCCTTTGTAGTTTTAGATTTTGATAACATCTATAATTCATCCCTTTTTAACAATTTTAATATCTACAATAATACCACACTTTCCATCAAAAAAGTTGTGACTTACTGCTCTTTAAAGCAATTACTAACTAGTTGTAACAAGCCTAATTTATTGAAAAACATCTGAGATATTTGTAAAAACATGTAACAATTCATCCCAATTCAAATGCTAACCGCTTTATAAAAATTGTAAAAAACGATTACACCTATGGTAAAACCTTATCCCTATCAATGTGCTAGATAGTCTTCCCAAATCTGGTCAAACTGGCCTAGATTGAAAGAGAAACTAGCCTGATCTTCCAAGTAACGACTAACTTCTTCAAAATCATCGGTATGCTTAGGAAAGGTTGAATCTTCAAAAGCCAAATCGGCTAAGATTGCCACTGGTTCATTTGATTTTGGATTACGTTGAGTCATCAGCCAAGTATAAAAGGATTTTCTCATGCCTTCTCCTAACCGATTAATTCTGTTCCAAACTGATCTTGTTTGATTTTTTTTGCCTTCATTAGACCACCTAGAGCCTTCTTAAATTGACCCTTAGAAATACCGAAGGTTGCCTTGATATCTGCTGGTGATGACTTGTCATTAAGTGTCATAAAGCCACCATTGCTCTCTAAATAGGTCAAAATCATCTGAGCATCATTTTCGAGCATTTCAAAAGAACGTGGTTTAAGAGAAAGGTTAAGGGTGCGGTCAACTTCTCTGAAACCAATCACGCGCGCTTCAAGGACTTGACCCAAGCGCGGCTCAGCATAACGTTCTGATGGATGAATAAAGCCAAGCATGTTATTCTCTGGCAGATAGACAAAGGTTCCTGACAGTTTAAGACGGTAGGCAATGGCTGGCCATTTTTGGTTTTGCATATTATCGTAAGCAGGTCCAGCCATGCGTTGAAAGACCTCAGGTTCGGCAGGAAGTCCCCAAATACGGTCTTTTTTGTCAACATCGAGTTTGATGTAGAGTTTATCCCCCTTCTTAGGCCAAAGCTCTTTGAGTTCTGGCAAAACATCGAGAGAGACAACAATCTCCTTATCTGGAATTCCTACGTCTACAAAGACACCTAAATCTTTGCGGACTTCAGTGACCTCTCCCCAATCATAAGAATCGCGAGTTGCCTTGATTTCCTTTTGAGTCAGACGTGATTTTTGCTTACTATCTGTATAGGCGAAGCCTGTCACCATGTCACCAATGGCGTGTTCTCCCTCATCTTTAGACAAGGCAAAAGTCACACCGTCCTTTTGTACAAAGTAAAATTTATCATTTTCATCAGTTACTAGGGCAATAATGATCGTTCCAAGTAATGTATTCATCTTTTTTCCTCTAAAAAGAGAGTCGGACAAGGAAGCTAACATAGTCCATGCTCTTTTGCTTCTGTCCCACTCTCCTTATTTTTCTATTGATTAAACAGTAAGGAGTTCTTTTTCCTTTTCTGCTGTCATGCTGTCAATCTTCTTAACAGCGTCATCAGTTGCTTTTTGGATATCTTTTTCCAAAGCTTTCAATTGATCTTCTGTGATTTCTTTGTCTTTTTCTTGCTTTTTAGCTTCATCCATTGCATCACGACGGATGTTACGGATAGCGATTTTAGCATTTTCGCCGACTTTTTTCACTTCTTTGGCTAACTCTTTACGAGTTTCTTCTGTAAGTGCTGGGATAACCAAGCGGACTACAGAGCCATCGTTAGCTGGGTTGATGCCAAGGTCAGATTCATTAATGGCACGTTCGATATCAGCGATTGATCCTTTATCAAATGGTGAAATCAAAAGAACACGTGCTTCAGGAACAGTGATTGAAGCCAATTGGTTAAGTGGTGTTGGAGCACCATAGTATTCTACAGTGATGCGGTCAAGAAGTGATGCATTGGCACGACCTGCACGGATAGATCCAAATTCACGGGCCAATGACTCATGTGAGTGGGCGAAACGTTCTTTTGCTTTTTCAATAATTGCGTTTGTCATAAATTCTCTCTTTCTTATTTGTGTGATTCTGCTTTGTTAGATACAGTTGTTCCAATTTGTTCACCAAAGATAACACGTTTGATGTTTCCTGGTTCGTTCATATTGAAGACAACAAGGTCAATGTCATTATCCATTGAAAGGGTAGAAGCTGTGGCATCCATAATTTTCAAACCACGTTTGATAACTTCTACGTGTGTCAATTCGTCAAATTTGACAGCATCAGCGTTTTTACGAGGGTCATCGTTGTAGACACCATCAACACCATTTTTAGCCATAAGGATAGCATCGGCTTCGATTTCAGCGGCACGAAGAGCTGCCGTTGTATCTGTTGAAAAGTATGGTGAACCAATACCAGCTGCAAAGATAACAATACGCCCTTTTTCAAGGTGACGAAGGGCACGGCCACGAATATAAGGCTCTGCCACAGATTTCATATCAATCGCTGTTTGAACACGTGTATCGACACCCAATTGTTTCAAACTGTCAGCCATAACAAGGGCATTCATAACTGTACCAAGCATTCCCGTATAGTCTGCTTGAACACGATCCATTCCTGCTTCAGCTGCAGGTTCGCCACGCCAAAGGTTACCACCACCGATAACCAAAGCAATTTGAACACCCGATTCTGCGACTTCAGCTATTTCTTTAGCCATTGTCTGTACGGTTGGAAGATCAATCCCAACACCACGCTCACCAGCCAAAGCTTCACCTGAAAGTTTAATGAGGACACGTTTGTATTTTGGTTCTATCATGATTTCTCCCTATTAACTATGTTGTTTTTCTGATTTTATTCTTGGCTCAGATTTATCATCCCTAATCCGTAAATGACCATCGTATTAAGAAGAGGATAAATCTCTTTCCAGATTGACAAATGGTCTCTTTATGACAAAGCGAACACTAAATCTTCATCCTTACTATTTTATCATAAATTAGGATTTTCACCTAGTCAAATATTTTAAAAAAATATGTTTACAAGATAACTGTAAAGGTGATGGTGTCATTTTTATAGGAGGTAAAGATTCGCCCTTTAAATAATTTAACCATGCTTTGCGCCATGGATAGACCTATGCCAAAACCACTGTGCTCTTTGTTATTGTGGGACTCATCAATACGATAAAAGCGCTCAAAAAACTTACTATAATCAACTTCCTTACCTTCTTTATAGGTGTTTGACACTTCTAAACGAGCCCTTTTACGCGTTCTTCCAATCTGACGAAGTCTTACAGTAACCGTCCCTTCCGGATCACAATACTTGTTCGCATTATCCACAAGGAGAGTTACAAGTTCAAAGAGAGACTTCTCCTCAGCCTTTA
>OBXT01000152.1_pt1 | contig 14464 bp, 8 predicted proteins | sample 1476621 | NCBI WGS metagenome assembly OBXT01 (sample SAMEA2580169, study PRJEB22360) | human gut metagenome | biome: human gut; feature: human-associated habitat; material: faeces | place: Denmark | collected 2008/2010
TTAACTTTTGCAATTCTTATCATTTTGGCATTCTTCTTTTTATGGTATTTAACTAAAGTAGTATTCCAATATATCAAAGCTCAAACTGCGATTAACTTCTATGTAAAATTTATTAAGAATATTGAACAAGAAAAAGAGGCATTAGCGGATAAGCGCCGCGAACTTCTTGAAAAAGCAAAACAAAATAAGAAGTTTGGTTCAATTTGGCAAGAGTTTAATGAATCACTCGTTGAAGTTGAATTATTAGATAAAAGCAGAAAGTTATATAACACGGTTGATGCAGCGTATTTCTTTAATAATCATACTTTAGCGGGTGGCTTAACTGAGAATCGTCTTTTTTCTGCCGTACCTGGTTTCTTAACTGCAATCGGGGTGTTAGGCACATTTCTGGGATTAACTTTTGGATTAAGTGATATTGATTTTAAAGGAAGTGATCCATCAAAAATTACTGAAGGTATTAATTCTATGGTGAGTGGAGCAGGAACTGCCTTTATTACATCACTTTGGGGGGTTATTACTAGCCTGCTTTTCAACTGGTTTGAAAAAATTTGTGAGCGTAGAGTAAAAAATAATATTAGTAAATTACAAGTACGCATTGATGCTATTTTCCCTCGAATTGTTGCGGAACAAACTTTAACCGAGATTAAAGCAATAAATCATGACGCGAAAACGCATTTGGCTAGCTTAAGTGAAAAAATTGGCGAGCAAATGCAAAAGGTAATGAAAGATACTTCATCTGAAATTAGCAAAAGTATTACTAATAGCCTTAAAGAATCTCTTGCACCAGCGGTAACTAAAATGATGGAAAATTCCCGTGAAGGTTCGGAAAAAATGGTGGAGGTTTTACTTCAGGAGTTTATTAGCAAAATTGGCAATGCAGGCGAAATGCAAAAAAATGCAATGAACAATGCCAGCCAAGCATTTACGGAAAGTTCAACCCAGATGATATCTCGTCTTTCTACCTTTGTTGAACAATTAGATGCTAAAGTGACCGAAGTACGTGATGGTACTTGCCAAATGTTGGAACAAATGCAACAGCATTTCAGTACCCAAATTGGCGATATGCAATCGCAAACTCAACAGCAGAATGAACAAGCAGTGGAATTTATGCAAACCCTTGCAAGTTCGATGATTGAATTTAATCAGCATAACCAATCCATGTTTTCTTCTATGCAAACTATGTTAAGCGAAAAAGCTGAAGAACAATCTCTTCAGTTTGCAAAACGCGAAGAAAATCTTACCGCTTCAACTGATAGTTTTATGGAAAAACTAACTCAAGCGATTGAAGAACTTAATCGTAACAATGCAAATATGTTGAAGGTGATTGAAGAAACTTTAACGACTCGTTTAAATGCACAAACTGAAGCTGATAATCTTCGAACAACGGCAATGAGCGAACAATTTGCAAAACGTGAGGAAAATCTGACTGCTTCTACCGATAGCTTTATGGAGAAACTTGCTCAATCTATTGAAACCTTGAACAATAACAATAGCCAAATGTTAAAAGCAATGGAGTCAGGTTTAAGCGAACGAATTAATGCCCAAGCAGAGGCGGATAAGGCGAGAGCGGAAGACTTTATGCAACAAGCGGAAAAAGGTCGTCAAACACAACAAACCTTGACAGAGAGCGTAAAAGAAGTGCTAGCAATACAAGGTAAGCAAAATGATGAGCTTTCAGCTCAACTTACTACATTAGCAACTTCATTTGAACGCGTAAGTCAAGCTCATAAAGCAAGTTCAGAATCCATGGAAAGTGCGTCTGCTAAGATCAACAGCAGTGCAACGGGCTTTGATAACGTGGCAACACGCTTAAAAGCTGCATTAACTGAATTTGACACGAAATTAGCTGCCATCCTTGTCAATGTGGAAAAAGTTACGCGTGAAAATAGCAATACAGCTACCTTATTTAATGCTTCAACCAGCCGTTTAGAAACCTCTAGCGTATTCTTGGAAAAAACAGCGGGTAATTTAAGCGATACGGCTCAAACGACTAAAGTTGTCTTTGAAAGTATGCAAACTAACTTCAATCAATTTGCGTTGCAATTAAGAACGTATATCGAAGCCTTAAATGCGGAAATGAGTAAATTGCTCGTGGATTACAGTAAACAAGTTCAAAGTCAAACCAATGATCGTTTGAATGAGTGGAATAACCAAACCCGTGAGTACACCACCAATATGGTAAATGCAGTGAAAGCCTTGAGTGATACGGTGGATGAAATTGAAACAAAAATCTCACATAGAGGTGCATAATGAGATGGCGTAACCCTAATTCTTCTGCTTCAAACGATGAGGAAAATCCATATTGGATGTCATTTTCCGATATGATGGCGAGCTTGCTGGTCATTTTTATGCTGGCGGCGGCAGCATTAATGTTGCAACTTGCAACCAAAAGCCAAAAAGTGGATGAGCAGGTTGATGAAGTGGCAAGGGCTGAAAAAGTTCGAAAACAGATTATCGATGAGATTGTCGAGGAATTAAAGCAAAAGCAAATTGTAGTTGAGAAGTCGGATAATGATACCGTATTGCATATTCCTGAAAGTTCTCTTCGCTTTGCATCAGGTAGTTCTGATATTCCAGAGACGTTACAAAACAATGTACGTGAAATTGGCAATGTGTTGTATGAAGCCTTAAATAGAGATATAGATAGCCAAAATCAAGCAAAAGCTCGTTTTACTTTATTAGATACGGTGTTTATTGAAGGACACACGGATAATAATTTCTATAAAAATCCTATATTGCGAGGTAACTGGGGATTATCTGCAATGCGAGCAATCTCAGTATGGCAATTTTGGGCAGAAGATCCAAATCAGGCAAGTAATGGATTAAATGCGATGAAAAATCATATAGGAGAAGCCCTTTTTTCTGTGAGTGGTTATGGCGATACACGCCCACGTAATGAAGCTAAAAATTGCGAAAAATATGATGATATTTGCCATAGTAAAAATCGCCGTATTGATATTCGAATTACTGTGAAAAAACCAAGTATTAAAGAATTAGAAGAGATTAAGGGAAAATAAGATGAGTGATGAATTAAAATTACCTCGCATTAGTTTGCCTTCAATCAACTTTTCTTTGCCTGAAAGAGAGATAGATCTTACTAAAGAAGTGAAAAAATTAGCCCAGATGACCAAAAGGGTAGGGATGGGATCGGATGTTTTCAAAACAAACTTTTTGCGTATTTTTCGTGCTTTAGAGAAAGGGGAATTTTCCCCTTTTATGCTACAAACACCTAACCAAGTGAGAGCTTATTTGGCGATTGCAACATCAAATGAGGTCAAAGACGAGGTAAAAAAGCAGGTACATTTAAGTCCCGAATTGATTGATCAGTTTGCAGCCGTGCGTTCGCCGATGAGCCGCCTTTCTTTGATGATGTTAATTCAGCTCTATTTTGATCGATTTGACACCTTAGAAAGCGGTGAAAATTTTGAAAATTTATGCAAATTTTTAAAAAACCAAGTCAATAAGCTAGATAAAATTCGTCAGAGAAAAGAAGCTGGTGATCTTGTTAAAAGTGATTTAGCTCGTTATGCCGAATTTGCTTCTCAGCTTTTTAGCCCAACGGCTCCACATAAGATTGTAAAAATGGCCCGCCAGAATCAGCAGGATTTTACTCATACTTTGCAAGATATGGGGATAGCTGCATTTAAAAATGGGCGATTATTACAAATTAGTCAATCCATTTACTATATCGAAACTCTGAAAACCATTCCTTTGGGCGAATATCACCAGGTTTTTGAAGAAGTAACCAAAGCCGATATTATTCAAGTGCAATACGATAAACATTATTGGATTGGACATAAAGTAGTGGAGATTTTGATTGATCGCACTGTAAAAGAAGGAGGAGAACTTTCCGAAGTTTGGCAAAATGTAATTTTAGATATTGCCGATGATCCACGTATTGCCTCTGAAATTAACCTAAATCAATGGTGGCTGCCATTAGGTGAAAAACGCGTAGAACAAATGCGTTCTTGGTTAAGCCGTCACGATCTTAAATTGTTCTTAAAATTACTAGAACAAAGTGCAGTGGATTTAGGAAAAACTGATATGGAACGCATGTTTGCAGGCAGAAAACAGTTCTTAGAAGCGTTATTTGATCATGATTGCATACGTCATTCCCGTTTATTTTTTACCCGAGAAGCTGCAAATTACTTACGCTACCATTATGCGGAACCACATCGATTAGATGCTTATGCAAGGGTTTCGGGCGAAGCATCTGTTATCTATTTACAGTTAAAAAATGGCTGGCATTTAGTAGAAGGCACACATAGCTTTAGAGTTCGCTATTTCCATCAAATTCCTAAACATTCTAGGATCGCCGATTATCAGCATCGTTTTTATGAACGAGATGAGTTATCAGGTGGCTTGGAAGGCTGGTATAGATTAAATTTTGGCAAACAGATGTATAGTACGGCTCATGATGTGCATTCCAGCTGGAAGTTTAAGTTATTAGATTGGTTTAAGAAAACAGGTATTAACCTACCTGCTGATGAAGTGTTAGACTCTTGGGAATACTACCGTTATCGTGAGAAAAATGGAGCATAAAATGGGGTTATTAGATTTAATCAAATCATTCATTTCAACGAGTAAAATTGAAGAGAAAATCCAGTGGAAAATCAATGCTTTTGAAGATATTGAGTTTGTCTTTCCTCCACAAGCAGTTGAAAATCCAGAATCTTTTGCAAAAAACAATCCTTTTTTTGCGTTGCAATATGCCTATTTGAAGGCCTTGCAAGATAGCTATTCAATTAATCGAGTTTCAGATGGTTTTATTGTTCCTTCCATCATTTTGCCTGATTTAGGCGAAGATTTTATTCATCTTTTTGAAATGCCACCGCATTTTACAGGGAGTTATCAAATCGATATTCGAGGCAACACGACCAGAACCGATTTCTCCGTGAATCTTAAACTCCTTATGCCCGATGGTAGCACAGTGTTCCAACCTCAACGCTTGGGGGCTTTTTTATCTTTAACTAACAAAGAGAAGTATTTTTTAACACCTGCAGAATATCAGGCATTGAAAGCCTTAGAGCGCCATCAAGAACTAAGAGAAAAAGATCGTTCTGAATATGAAAATAATTGGCTAATGTTCCAATTGCAAACGGCAAAAGTGGCTGGGATGCCTATTGATCTTGCTCATTTCAATCAAGGGAATTTGAAGTTAGTTAAACCTGAAACGATAGGCGTGGCGGTAAATCAATTACCGAATGGCGATATTGAGTTGATTCCTGCGATTAAAGGCGTTGCAACAGAGGATATTAGAGAGCGATTAGGGCAGTTAGATAAGCAAGATAAACGAATTTTGCGAGTAAAAAAACAGTTTGTCTTGTTTGATGAAAAGACTATCTCAGCTATTAACGAAATCTTCCCCGTAGATGAAAACGGAGAAAGTCGCCATATTCGCCGTATAAACAAAGCGGAAGTGGCAAATTTCTTGAAAAATCCTACCGCTTATTTGAATGGAGCAGTGGTAGATTTAGATACGGGCTTTTCTCTTCGCGTGGCAGGGGCTGAAAAATTCGTGTATAAATATTTTGGTGGTGAACAAGAGTCGGGTATTGATTGGCTTGGCGATCAGCATTTTATCAATTCGCCAATTGCCTTTGAGGAGATTATTCGTTCTGAGGCTGAGTTAGAAGAGGTTAAAGCACTGATTGAAAATGCTCGCAACGTAGGAGCTTCGGTTATCCAAGTCGGAGAAGCCTCCATTGATATTTCAGATACTGAAACGGTTGAAACCATTTTAGCGAAAATTACTCAATCTATTCAAAATCAGGATGAAGATGAAGAAAATGGCATTCCATCAGATACAGATAATGCAGAACAAAGTGAAAAAGCAGTTGTTGATATTGAAGATAATGATGAAGAAAACCGATTCAAGCGGTTTGTTTCTTTGTTAAATTTACAAGAAATTCCACCGCTTGATCAGGAAAATCTAAAACGGCTACCTTATCCTCATCAGCAAGAAGGCATCCATTGGATTCTTTCGCATCTAAAAACGATTGAACAGGAGCAAACTGAGAGTGGTGCATTGTTAGCTGATGATATGGGACTAGGTAAAACCTATATGACGTTAGTGTCGATTGCTGAATATTATCGTCGCCAGAATGAGCTTTCAAAAACACTGAAACCAATTTTAGTTGTTGCTCCTCTGAGTTTATTAGAAAACTGGCAAGCTGAGCTTGATGAAACCTTTAAACAACCGCCGTTTGATGATGTGATTGTTTTACAAGGGCAAGGATTGAAAAAGTATCGACTTGGTGGCAGTGAAATTAAACAACATCTTCATAACGATGTGGCTTCGGCAGATGAAATTCGTTACTCCTTGAAAGTGGGAAACAATTATAAGCAAGATCGTTTAGATATGCCTGCACGTTTGGTGTTAACCACCTATCAAACGTTGCGTGATTATCAATTCTCACTCTGTCGGATTGACTGGGGCATGGTTATTTTTGATGAGGCTCAGAACTTAAAAAATCCAAATACATTAGCAACTCGAGCAGCAAAAGGTTTAAAATCAGAGTTTAAACTGCTCGCAACAGGCACACCTGTGGAAAATAGCTTAAAAGATTTTTGGTGTTTAATGGATACCGCAACACCAGGTTTACTAGGTTCTTGGCGGGAATTTAGAGAAACCTATATTACGCCAATTCTTAAGGCAGAGGAGTCAGAAACAGATGAGAAAAAATATGAAATGGGGCGTATTTTACGGGAAAAAGTCGATCGCTTTATGTTAAGACGCACCAAAGCCGAAAAATTGAAAGGCTTACCTGAAAAAGTGATTTATTCAGGATGTCGCTCCGATCAACATTATTTGCCTCAACTTGAAGCCTTGATGAAAGGTGTTCAGCTTCAAAGCTATAATGATGTTGTTACTCGGATACGTAATGCTACAAATAAACAGGGTTTGATGTTGGCGTCATTGCGAGATCTGAAGATGATTAGTATTCATCCTCAGATTCGAGATTTAGAAAGTAAAAATTATTTACCTGATGCCAATCTTTCCGCCAAAATTGGATCTTTACTCAGCATTATAAAAGAAATTAAGCAACGACAAGAAAAGGTTATTATTTTTGCTGAGAGTAAGTTGGTTCAGTCCTATTTAATTGCATTGATGATGATCGATTATGGCATCAGTGTTGATGTGATCAATGGTGAAACGGCGGCGGTAGCGACCTCAAAAAATACACGTTCTCGCAAAAATATTATTGATGCATTTCAAGCTCAACAAGGATTTAGTGTGCTGATTATGTCACCTGTTGCAGCTGGCGTTGGATTAACGGTAACAGGAGCGAATAATGTTATTCATTTAGAGCGCCATTGGAATCCAGCTAAAGAAGCCCAAGCAACAGATCGGGTGTATCGAATCGGTCAGCAAAAACAGGTTAATGTCTATTTACCGATGGCAGTTCATCCAGAAATTCGATCTTTTGATTTACAGCTACATCAATTGCTTAATAATAAGGTTGATTTAAGTGAAGCGGTTGTGGCAAACCCTGATATTGAGCCAGAACAGATGATGAGTATGTTTAATTAGCAGTATTAGCAAACAAGCGGTCAAATTCGACCGCTTGTTTGCAATTTAGAAGATTATTCCGCCCAATATTTTTTCTTCGTGGTTTTACCAATACCAGGGTTGAAACTGTTAGTTGGATCTAATGCTTTATAGAATTTTTTAAGCGTTGGTTTAGCTTCATATAAATGCCCTACGTTATGTTCGGCAGGGTATTGTGCACCGCGTTTGTCGAGTAATTTCAACATTTCGTGCTCTAACTCTTCATAATCGTAACCTTTTTTTACTATGTAATCTTGGTGGAAAACGTGGCACATAAAGTGTCCGTAGTAAAGTTTATGGCTGATTTTGTTGTCAATTTCTGGCGGTAACACTTCAAACCAATCTTGGTCGTTGCGACGTAACGCTACATCTAAAGCAACGATTTCTTCTACTTCTTTTTCGTGAATTGCACGATAACGAATTGCCGCACTAGCTACCGCAAAACGGTGGAGCATTGCTGCTTGGGTTTCGATTGAATTACATTCAAAATAGCCACCTTTTGTATTATCCGCAAAGTAAGATTTTAAGTATTCACGAGCCTCTTGTACGCCTTTACCACCCATTTTTACAATAAGATGATGTTCATATTTATCTCGATAATCCCACAAACTTTTCGGCAAGTGTTCAGGAATAAATTTAGAGACAGTTTGCATAAATTTATCGCTTAAATGTTGTGGTAAGAAGGCAAATTTTTTGCCAATACGATCCACGTTTGCTTTTAAGGCAAAGAGTTTTGGTAGCCAATGCGTACCAAATTTTTTGATGACCCAGAAAGTATCTTTGCCATATTTTGCAGCGATGTCGAATGCATCACGATGGATATATTCGCCTGAAATTGGCAAAACTTCAAAATTCGCTAACATATGGCGGCGAATATCGTTTAATACGGATGTTTGATTGGTGCCGATATAGAAAACGGCGGTCTCTTTTTCAAGTTGGAAGGTATCTAAACGTACAGCAAAAATGGCAAGTTTACCCGCACTGCCTGAGGCTTCATAGTGGCGAGCTGGATCTGCATTGAAGCGAGCAGGGGAGTCCTCATCGACTTGGCGAACGTGGTTGCAGTAGTGATTGTCGTGTCCACGCCCACAATCTTGTTGGATATCTTTAACCTGATAACGTTTTTCTTGTAGGTTAGTTAAGATTTCTTCTGGTGTTTCGCCTAAATCAATGCCTAAATGGTTTTTTAGTTCTAACTCGCCTTTTTCATTGAGCTGAGCGAAAAGTGCCATTTCGGTATAAGCAGGTCCGCGTTGGACTAGAGCTCCCCCTGAGTTGTTACAAATCCCGCCGATAACAGAAGCACCGATGCAAGATGATCCGATAACGGAGTGTGGTTCACGACCAAATGGTTTAAGTTGATTTTCTAATTCGTTGAGGGTAGAGCCTGGCAAGCAGACGACTTGGGAAGCATTGTTGATGAGTTGAATGCCATCAATTCGCATTGCATTGATGATGACAATATCGCGGTCGTAATTATTGCCGTCCGGTGTAGATCCGCCTGTCAAGCCTGTATTTGCCGCTTGGTTGATAACAATAACGTCATGTTCAACGCAGGCTTTTACGATATTCCAAAATTCAAGTAGCGTAGCAGGGCGAACCACAGCAATGGCATTCCCCGTACCAAATCGGTAACCACTTCGATAAGCTTCTGTTTTCGTTGGGTCAGTAATAATATGATGAGCACCGACGATGTCGGTAAGTTGTGAAATGAGTTGTTGAACAGACATTTTGTTATCCTCTTGTGATAAGAATTAACAACATCATAACAGAATAATTCTTATTTGGATAAGGATATTTTAGGTTGCAAGCGGTGTTTTTTTAGAATTTTTTTGCATATAAAAACAGCCCCAAAGGGGCTGAATTATACCTAACCTAGGGTAACTTAGTTATCTAGGAAAAAACAATTAAGCTTGTGTCGCTTGAATTGCAGTTAATGCGATAGTGTAAACGATATCGTCTACTAATGCACCGCGAGATAAGTCGTTTACTGGTTTACGCATACCTTGAAGCATAGGGCCGATTGAAACGAGATCTGCGGAGCGTTGAACTGCTTTATAAGTAGTGTTACCTGTATTCAAGTCTGGGAATACAAACACGGTTGCTTTACCTGCCACTGGTGAGTTAGGTGCTTTAGAGCGAGCCACATCTTCCATTACTGCTGCGTCATATTGTAATGGACCGTCAATGATTAAGTCTGGGCGTTTTTCTTTCGCAATACGAGTTGCTTCTTTCACTTTCTCAACGTCTGCACCAGAACCAGATGTACCTGTAGAGTAAGAGATCATCGCAACACGCGGGTCGATACCAAAGGCTTTTGCAGAATCTGCTGATTGGATTGCGATTTCTGCTAATTGTTCTGCATTTGGATCTGGGTTTACCGCACAGTCACCATACACCAATACTTGGTCTGGTAATAACATAAAGAAGATAGAAGAAACAATTGAGCTACCTGGTGCAGTTTTGATGATCTGCATTGGTGGGCGAATGGTGTTCGCTGTGGTGTGAACTGCACCTGACACTAAGCCATCTACTTCATTTGCTTCTAACATCATAGTACCAAGTACTACGGTGTCTTCTAATTGCTCACGAGCAGACTCTTCAGTCATACCTTTTGCCTTACGTAACTCAACTAAACGAGCTACATAGTTTTCACGTACATCGGCTGGATTGATGATAGTAATGCCTTTACCTAAGGTTACACCTTGAGCTTCAGCCACACGTTGAACATCGGTTGGATTCGCAAGTAAGATACATTCTGCAATACCACGTTCTGCACATAATGCAGCAGCTTTTACTGTACGTGGTTCATCACCTTCTGGTAACACAATACGTTTTTTCGCTGAGCGTGCAAATTCAGTTAATTGATAACGGAATGCAGCTGGAGATAAACGACGTGCACGGGTTGCACCTCTCGCTACTTCTTCGATAAAGCCAGCATTTAATGAACCTGCTACGTATTCTTTAATTTCGTTGATACGCTCCTTGTCATCTGCAGGCACTTCTAAGCTGAAGCTTTGAAGGTTAAGTGCGGTTTGCCATGTGTTGCCTTCAACACGGAAAACAGGAACGCCAGTTTCGAATGCTTGTTGGCAAAGTTTTGCGATGTTATTTTCGATTTTGTAACCACCAGTTAATAAGATTGCACCGATTTCTACACCATTCATTACTGCTAATGATGCTGCAACTAATACTTCAGGACGATCTGCAGAAGTCACTAATAAATTTCCCGCTTTGAAGTGATCTACCATATGTGGAAGGCTACGAGCACAGAAACTTACACCGCGAATACGACGAGTATTTAATTCGCCTTCATTGATGATTGAAGCGTGTAAGTGTTTTGCAAGGTCGATAGCACGGGTTGCGATTAAATCAGTTTTCCATTCAATACAGCCAAGCAGTTGAATTGGACTTTTTTCGAATAATGCTTCAACTTCAGCCACATTTTGAGTGCTGTGTTGGAAAGAGTCGAAGATTTCAGTTAAATCAGGGCGAGTACGACCTGATTCGTCCACAGGTGCGTTGAATTTGTTGATTACCACCCCTAAAAGATTAGGGTTGTGACGACCACCAAATTCTGATGCTGCTGCTTCAACACGTTCTTTCAATTGTGCTGGTTTGTCTGAGCCTGGTGCAGCTACTAATACTATTTCTGCATCTAATGCTTGAGCCACTTCGTAGTTTACACTGTTTGCGTATGCATTTTTACGTGTAGGAATTAAACCTTCTACTACGATCACTTCATTATTTTTTGATAATGCTTGGTGACGTTCTACGATTTTCTCTAACAATACATCCGTTTGGTTTTGACCGATTAGTGTTTCTGCTTCGCTTAACATAAATGGTTCGCCCACTTCAGTTGTGCGAGTTGCTTTGATAATTGAAGTAGAGCGGTCTAAGGTATCTTCACCTGTGATTGGTTGTGCAATCGGTTTTAAGAAACCCACTTTAGTGCCTTTTTGTTCAAGTGCGTGAACAAGACCTAAAGTCACACTCGTTAAACCTACACCAGTGGTAGTAGGGATTAAGATAATTGTTCTAGACATTTTATTTCTTCCAAATTGATATAAAAATGAAAGGGCAGAGTAGTCTGCCCTTAGAAATTATAGTGCTAATTCAGCAGTATCTTGTGCAATCACTAATTCTTCATTGGTTGGGATAACCATTGCTTTGAATGCAGAATCATCAGTTGTAATTACACCTTCTTTACCGAAACGTGCTGCAAGGTTGCGATCGTGGTCTAATTTAACACCAAATAGTTTTAAGTGATTTAATGCTAATTCACGAACGTGAGCAGAGTTTTCACCAATACCACCTGTAAATGCGATAGCATCTAAGTGAGAATCACCTAAGATTGCCATATATGCACCGATATATTTCGCTAAACGGTAGCTGTAAACGTCTAATGCACGTTTTGCTTCTGGTTTAGATGCATCATCGTAGTTGTCTTCCGCATAACGGCAGTCACTAGTTACTTCAGTTAAACCTAAAAGACCTGATTTTTTCACTAAGGTCTCTTCGATTTGCTCCATTGACATACCTAAGTTTTTGTATAGGTAGAATACGATAGCAGGGTCGATATCGCCAGAACGTGTACCCATTACTAAACCTTCTAATGGGGTTAAGCCCATTGAAGTATCGATACATTTACCATTACGAACTACAGATACAGAACCACCATTACCTAAGTGACATACGATAACGTTTGTTTGGTCAACTGGTTTGCCAACACGCTCAGCCACTTCACGAGAGATAAATAAATGGCTTGTGCCATGTGCTCCATAGCGACGAATACCGTGTTCTTTATATAAAGAGTATGGAAGTGCATATAAGAATGCTTCTTCAGGCATGGTTTGGTGGAATGCTGTGTCGAATACAGCAACGTTTTTCTCTTTTAATTCAGGGAAGATACGGAATGCTTCTTTGATACCGATTAGGTGAGCAGGGTTGTGAAGTGGTGCGAATTGGATTGCTTCTTCAATACCTTTAACAACATCATCATTGATCACTACAGATGAAGTGAATTTTTCACCACCGTGAACAATACGGTGACCGATAGCACCAATGCTTGCTTTTAATTCTTCTGATAATAACTCATTTGCGATGAAAGAAAGTGCTTCGCTGTGTGCGGCACCTGCACCTAATTCTGCATTACCTTTTTCACCATGTAATTTCCATTTGATGCGTGCATCTTCTAAATGGAATGCTTCTGCTAAACCAGATAATTTTTCATCACCTGTTTTAGGATCTAAGATAGCAAATTTTAAAGATGAGCTACCACAGTTAAGGATAAGAATTAAATTTTTAGACATGTCAAATACCTTAGTTTCGTTAGGGTTTCGTTTTAAGAAAGATAGATAAGACACGCAAAGCGTGAACTACGAGGCATAGAATATCACGTTTCATAATCTGAATTAAAGCGTAAATGCAAAAAATTTGATTTAGATTAGCAAAATACAGTCAAAGAGTTATAAAAACAATTTTTGCAAAAACATCTGAAAAATTGACCGCACTTTGGAATGAGAAGGCTGTATAAAACTTAAATTTCAGACGGACTTTTATGTTTAAATCGTCATTGACTTAAATACATTGGAATGTCAGCTGTAGTTTGTTAAGGTATTTGTTGGAACTAGGCTACGACTGCTGAAATTCCTTACGAAATGCCAACGGTGTTTTCTGCATTTCTTTCTTAAAAATTTGCCGAAATGCGTGGACTCTTCAAAGCCGAGTTGCCACGCGATTTCTTTGACGGACGCTTTCGTATAGGCTAACAATCGCTTGCTTTCTGAAAGTGGAGAATGGCAAACGGTTTACAAAGTGACTATCCAATCAGAAAGATTGTTGGCATGCTTTACCAAGCGATGCGAAACAAGTTGCGAATATTGATGGTTATAAGGATTATCAATTTAAGGATCTAATCGAGCTTATTTACGTTCAGAAACGTTGCAGAAAATCTATGCAAATTATGATAAATTGTCGAATGGCAATTATTGTAATAAATTGACTAGACAAGAAATTAAAGCCCCTATTGATATAGGGCATATGTATGGCTGGGAACATAGAAGATTATCGTTAGCAGAAAAAGAATTAAACTGGAGTCAGAAACAATTTAATGATTATGTCAATGCGAGAGCAGAAAGATTTAGGCTGGAAAATATGTCTGAGAATCGAAGCCATAAGAATGAGATGCCAGGATGGGATAATATTGAACCTATTATTCGTGATATGGAAAAATTTGAAAAAGGGAATAAGTAAATGGATAAATACACTACATTGGGGGTTAATATTCTGGACGCAATTGCTACAGATAATTTTGAGTTATTAGAAGAACTATTTCGAACAGGAGAAAGAAATTATTTAGAAATTTCACCTAAAGAAGGGTGGAACTGGTTACATAAATCGTTGCTAGGATTTGAATCAGATGAGCCTTCCAGAAAAATGATTGAGCATTTAATTAGTAAGGGACTTGATGTCAATGCTCAGGATTGTTATGGAATGACTCCCTTACATTACGCAATGAGGTCAAAAAATGTTGATGCGGCAATTGCGTTATTAAATGCGGGTGCAAATCCCAATATTCCAAATCAAGATAATTTAATTCCCTTAAGGATGTGTATTCGTTATCCGGATAGATTAGATCTATTAGAATTAATGCTGAAAAATGGTGGTAATGTTCATTATTTTAATGGACAAGATTATTTGTTAGAGGGACTAAAAGATTTTAAGGGTAATGATCCTATGTATAAGGCATTTTTTGAAAAAATGGAAGAATATTCTGGAGATAAAAAATGATTCCAGAAAAATAGGAGCTGTTGATCTTTTGAGTTTAAATCTTAACCAAACAACAATCTCCCCCAGCGAATACAACAAATCATTGCCAGCGATGCCGCAGAATTTCTTGCTAATTTAAAA
>OBXT01000171.1_pt1 | contig 13476 bp, 17 predicted proteins | sample 1476621 | NCBI WGS metagenome assembly OBXT01 (sample SAMEA2580169, study PRJEB22360) | human gut metagenome | biome: human gut; feature: human-associated habitat; material: faeces | place: Denmark | collected 2008/2010
CCAAGAAAACAATTTGGCAAAAAGAAAGGGCGAATTAAACGCCAATTAATGTTTAGAAAATTGGTCACGCCAGCTCACATGAAATTACGTTACCAAGAAGAAGGAATTTCACTCGGTTTTTATGGTGGAGATGCTGCGATTGCTGCAGTGCATCAATATGGTTTATACAGTAAACCTTCCGAATACAAAAATTTCAAAGTGAAATATGCCCAGCGTGAATTACTGGGCTTTACAGAAGAAGATATTGAAATGATTGAAAGATTTGTGCTTAAAGCAATTGCTGATGGCGCTCTTTAATGACGAGAAAATATCCGAAAAACAGCACCAACAATAGCCACAAGTGGAGTAACGAAAATCGCACAAATTAACCCTGCACCGATAAAAGAAACTAACGCAATGGTAAACCAACTAACATCGGGTAATTCAGCGTGAATTTGATAAGCCAATGTCGGGAAAACAATAAAAATGCCAATAAATAAAACCCAATCTATTGCACGTTCCATAATCCCCCCTTATTTATGATCACTTTATAGGTAAATAATATGAGCAAAGATTTAAAAATTCAAATGCTGTTATCCGCTATGGATAAATTAACTGCGCCATTCAAATCAGCACAAAAAGCGACACAACAGCTTTCTTATACACTTTATGAAAGTAAAACAAAATTAAGATCATTATCAAAAGAATATAATCACAATGAATTACAAATAAAAAAATATCGAGAGACATTAAATCCACTGAAAGCAAAACTCGCTGAAAACACACAAGCTTTATCTAAAGCCTATGCCGAAGTGCGCCGAATGGAATCAGCTTTAAAAAACATGCCTAAACCAACAGAAGGATTTAGCAACAAACTTAATCAAACCAAAAAAAATGTAGCTAAATTACAAGCTGAACAAGAAAGAATGATTTCAAAATTAAAAAATACTCGCTCCGAATTTAATCGCAATGGAATAAGCGCAGCAACACTAGGACAACGCCAAAGAGATTTGCAAAATCAAATGAAAGGCGCAAATAAAGAAATCGACCAACAAAGAAATAAGCTATCAAGACTGAATGAAAAAACACGTCAGAAACATAACTATACCCAACGTGTAGATGGATTACGTACAAAAGCGGAACAATATGCCAATATTGGAGGGAGAGCCTTAGCCACACATTCAATGATGAAGGAACAAGTGGCAAAACCAGTCGCAGCTTTTGCACAAGCCGAAGTCGCCGCAACCAATCTAAAAGTAGCGATGATGGATAAGGACGGAAAGGTGTCATCTAATTTTGAGAAAATCAACAAGCTCGCTACAAATCTGGGTGATAAATTACCAGGAACAACAGCTGACTTCCAAGATTTAATGACAATGTTAGTACGCCAAGGCATGAGTGCAGAGACAATTTTAGGCGGCACAGGGGAAGCGGCTGCTTATTTATCTGTTCAGCTTGAAATGCCTCCTAAACAAGCTGCAGAATTTGCTGCAAAAATGCAAGATGCTACACGCACAACCGAAAAAGACATGATGGGCTTAATGGATGTCATTCAAAAAGGCTTTTATGCGGGTGTTGATCCAACCAATATGTTAGGCGCTTTCAAAAATCTTGGTTCTGCCATGGATACCATAAAAATGAAAGGGTTAGACGGTGCAAAAAAATTAGCACCGTTCGTTGCAATGTTTGACCAAGCAGGTATGGATGGTTCCGCATCAGGTAACGCTATGCGAAAAGTATTACAAAAGGGGATGAAATACGGAGACATCCAAGCCACATTAAATAAACTTAGAAAAAAGGGAATTTTAAAATCAAAGATCAATCTTGATTTCACTAATGGAAAAGGTGAATTCGGTGGATTTGACAAACTATTTAGCGAATTAGAAAAACTGAAAAAATTAGATACTGCAGAACGCATAAAAGTCATTGAAGGCGTATTTGGTAATGATGCAGAAGTTAATCAGGTGGTATCTACTCTTATTGAAAAAGGCAAAACAGGCTATGAAGAATTTGCCCAAAAAATGGAAAAACAAGCCGACTTACGTAAACGCGTAGATGAACAATTAGGTACACTAACCAATATTTGGGAGGCAACAACAGGTACATTTACGAATTTACTTGCCGAAATAGGTGCAACGATTGCCCCGCAATTAAAACAGTTATCTACCGAATTAGGCGAAATTGCAGAAAAGGTGAAGAACTGGGTTAAAGCGAATCCAGAATTAACAGGAACACTAATGAAAATAGCCGCCTTTTTAACTGCCGTTGTCGGCATAACTGGCGCCCTTGCCTCTGCATTTAGTTTCTTACTATTTCCTATCGGTCGAACAGCATTATTTTTAGGCTCATTAGGTAAAACCATCATCAGCATTATTCCTAATATCCTTGCTTTCAGTGCTGCATTATTAACAAATCCGCTTACTTGGATTGTTTTAGGTATCGGTGCTGTAATTGCTGCAATAGTATTACTTGTTAAGCATTGGGATATTGTCAAAGAGGCATTTTCAACTGGCTGGAGTTGGGTATGCGATATGTTTAATACTGGATGGGAAAATATCAAAGGCTTTTTTACATCAGGTATTGGCAATATTAGTGCTACTATTTTAAATTGGAGTCCTATAGGATTATTTAATACCGCCTTTTCTCAAGTTTTGTCTTGGTTTGGGGTTGATTTACCAAATAACTTTACGAATTTTGGCTCTAAAGTTATTTCTGCCTTTGGAGATGGTGTATCGAAAACCTTTGAAACGGTAAAAAATGGAATTATGAACACCGTAAATTGGATCAAAGAAAAACTCGGCTTTTCTAAAGATACAGAAAAACAAATTGAACAAACAAAACAAAATATTGCAAATGTCACAAACAATGCAGAAAACAACGTGCCAAATATTAACAAATGGTCAGGTGGCTATGCAGGAAATGGCGGGAAGTTTGAACCAAAAGGTATATTCCACGGTGGCGAATACGTGATGACCAAAGAAGCCACATCTCGACTTGGCGTCAATACACTCAACGCCCTTAATTACGGTAAACAAGCACTGATTGCGGGCGGATTGGGGATCAGCGTTGCAACTGCCGCACCAGTGCAAGTGGATACTCGTGCACCAATTTCTGCTCGTCCAGTGGTGACGCAATCCAGCCAACCAATGAGCGTAAATATCACTATCCATGCCGCACAAGGCATGGACGAACGAGCCATTGCACAACAAGTGGCAAAAGAAATACAACGTATCGAAAACCAACGCCAAGCAAGAGCAAGAAGTTCCATGTGGGACAGAGCATAATCAAAGGGCGAAAGCCCTTTTTTGTTACCTACTATTCCACACACTCCCCCACTCGCCACACCACACAATATTGCCAACAATAAGGCATTTTCTTTAACTGTGAATGCCTATGTCTGCTGAATTACAACGAAAACTAGACAACATTATCCGCTTTGGAGTGATCGCTGAAGTGAATCACGCCACCGCACGTGCTCGCGTAAAGAGCGGTGACATTCTGACAGAGTTTTTACCATTCATCACACCTCGTGCGGGTACAACTAAAACTTGGTCGCCACCGACGGTGGGCGAACAATGTGTGATGTTATCGGTTAGCGGTGAATTTACTACTGCCTGCATATTAGTTGGGCTTTACACACAAAACAGCCCAAGCCATTCAGCCGATGAACACGTCATTGAATTTGCTGACGGTGCCAAAATCACTTACAACCAATTAAGTGGCGCATTAGTTGTGACAGGCATCAAGACCGCCAGTATTACTGCCGCTAATCAAATTGACATTGACTGCCCCACTATCAATATCAAAGGCAATGTGAATATTGACGGCTCTTTATCAACCACAGGCACAAGCACCACAAAAGGCAATATCAGCACACAAGGAAGTGTGACAGCAAGCGGTGATATTAAAGGTGGGTCAATTAGTTTACAAAACCACGTTCACGTTGAACAAGGCGATGGCCAACGAACCTCTAACGCAAAGGCATAGTATGAATCGATACACTGGCGAAACATTAAAAAACGAAAGCGACCACATTAAACAATCCATTGCCGATATTTTGCTAACACCAGTTGGTTCACGTATTCAGCGGCGTGAATATGGCAGTTTAATTCCTCTGCTAATTGACCGCCCAATTAGCCACACATTGTTATTACAACTGGCGGCTTGCGCTGTTACAGCGATTAATCGTTGGGAACCACGAGTACAGATCACACAATTTAAACCAGAGTTGGTTGAAGGTGGCATTGTGGCAAGTTATGTCGCACGCAGTCGTAAAGACAACCAAGAAATGCACAACGAAAAACTATTTTTAGGACATAAACAATGAGCGAATTAGTCGATTTATCAAAACTAGATGCACCGAAAGTGCTAGAGGATTTAGATTTTGAAAGTTTGCTCGCAGACAGAAAAGCGGAATTTATCGCGCTTTTCCCACAAGATGAAAGAGCATTTTGGCAAGCACGATTAAGTTTAGAAAGTGAGCCAATCGCGAAATTATTACAAGAAGTGGTTTACTTACAGTTGATGGAAAGAAACCGCATCAATAACGCGGCAAAAGCCACTATGTTAGCCTATGCAAGCGGTTCAGATTTGGATGTAATTGCCGCCAATTACAATGTGAAAAGACAAGTCATTCAAGAGGCGAATAATAATGTTACGCCTAAAATTCCCGAAATTTTAGAAGATGACACCTCATTAAGATTGCGCACGCAATTAGCCTTTGAGGGGCTTTCTGTGGCGGGTCCTCGCTCTGCTTATATCTTCCATGCGCTCTCTGCTCACCCTGATGTCGCAGATGTGTCTGTGGTATCACCACAGCCAGCCAATGTCACCGTCACGATTTTAAGCCGTAATGGTCAAGGCGAGGCTGATGAAAACCTTTTAAATGTTGTTCGGGCAAAACTTAACGATGATGACATACGCCCTATTGGCGACCGCGTTATTGTCCAAAGTGCGGTGATCCAATCCTACGAAATCCACGCCAAATTACATCTTTATCGTGGCCCTGAATATGAGCCAATCAAAGCGGCTGCTCTAAAAAAATTGACGGCTTACACCAAAGAAAAACACCGTTTAGGGCGAGACATTAGCCTATCAGGTATTTATGCCGCATTACACTTAGAAGGTGTACAACGAGTAGAGCTTATCTCTCCTACCGCCGATATTGTGCTACCAAGCTCAAAATCAGCCTACTGCACGGCAATTAATTTGGAGATCGTGACAAGTGATGATTACTAATCATTTACTGCCGATAGGCTCAACTCCATTAGAAAAACGTGCGGCAGAAATTCTAAAAAGTGCGGTAGAAAATCCCATTGTTATTGCAGATTTAATCAACCCTGAACGCTGCCCTGCTGATTTACTACCGTATTTAGCTTGGGCATTTTCGGTGGACAAATGGGATGAAAACTGGACAGAAGAAGTTAAACGCATTGCGATTAAACAATCTTATTTTGTACACAAACACAAAGGCACGATAGGCGCAGTAAAACGTGTAGTTGAGCCAATAGGTTATCTCATTGAACTGAAAGAATGGTTTCAAACCAACCCACAAGGCACGCCAGGAACATTTAGCTTAACCGTGGAAGTGTCTGAAAGTGGCTTGAATGAACAAACCTATAACGAACTCGTGCGACTTATTAACGATGTTAAACCTGTCTCAAGACATCTCAATCAGCTCGCTATCGCAATCTCACCAACAGGGGCACTCAGAACCTTTATTGGTCAACAATGTGGTGAAATCATCACTGTATATCCACAATAGGAATATTTATGGCATCACAATATTTTGCAATATTAACCGACTACGGAACACGTGCTATCGCGCATGCATTAAGCCAAGGGCAACCGTTACAACTCACCCAATTTGCTGTAGGCGATGGAAATGGGCAGGCTGTCACACCAACGGCGAGTGCAACAGCTCTCGTACATCAAACGCACATTGCGCCAGTCAGTGCCGTCTCTATCGACCCTCGAAATAATAAACAGGTGATCGTTGAATTAACCATCCCTGAAAATGTCGGCGGTTTTTATATCCGAGAAATGGGCGTATTTGACGCACAAAACAAACTCATTGCCTATGCAAACTGCCCTGAAAGTTTTAAACCGACAGAAAGTAGCGGCAGTGGTAAAGTCCAAGTATTACGGATGATTTTAAAAGTAGAATCCTCTAGTGCAGTGACCTTATCCATCGATCACAGTGTGATTTTTATCACCCGCCAACAAATGACACCAAAAACCATTACTGCCACAAGCACAAACGGCGTGGATGAACGCGGGCATTCTCACGAAATCGCCAAAGCTAGCCTTACTCAACAAGGTATCGTGCAACTTGATTCAAGCACCAATAGCAATGCTGAAGATAAAGCTGCCACGCCAAAAGCCGTGAAAACGGTAAAAGACCAAGTGGACAACGTGCAGCGCAATCAGGCGAACTACATCCACAATAGCAAAAAATCTTCTGCAGTAGATAGTAATAGCGAAGACACCGTTGCAAACAGTGCAGCGGTTAAAACGGCTTATGATAAAGGTGTGGACGCCAAAACTGCCGCAGATAATGCCCAACGTACGGCAAATGATGGGGTGTCAAAAGCTAATGCGGCACAAACAAGCGCGAATCAGGCAAAATCAGCCGCAGATGCCGCACAGCACACGGCAAATGATGGCGTATCAAAAGCTACTGCGGCACAAACAAGCGCAAATCAGGCAAAATCAGCCGCGGATGCCGCACAGCACACGGCAAATGATGGCGTATCAAAAGCTACTGCGGCACAAACAAGCGCAAATCAGGCAAAATCAGCCGCGGATGCCGCACAGCACACGGCAAATGATGGCGTATCAAAAGCTAATGCGGCACAAATAAGCGCGAATCAGGCAAAATCAGCAGCAGATGCAGCACAATCAAGCGCAAATGCAGCAAACAATAATGCAAACGGACGGATTTCAAAAACTGACATATCCCATGCTACCAACGGTACGAACAAAGCCAAAGTCGCCAGTGAGTTTGCGTTGAATGAACTTAATAAAAAATTATCAACAGTTATTCGGAAAAATTACACAAAAACAATTAAAGGTACTAATGCTAGCTTCGATAATGCCACCCAAAAAAATATCAACTTGGAGGGGGAAACTATTATTCACCCAGACGGAAAAGTTGAACAAATAATTCACTTTAAAGCTTTTCGCGTATGGTGGTTTTACTTTGAGGCTAAAAATAATAGCGAACGATTAGCAGTCGAAATCCCGGTTCCTCTTTGGACAGCAATGCCAAATAAAATTACCAATGTAACTGCCACATTTTTGAGAACCGAATCAGGGAGGAGTTTTTCATTCGGGGCGGAAGCATTTGAGTGGTGGCCACCAAGTTGGGCGTTTGAGCGACAAAATAATATAAAAGATAGATTATGGCTATATACCATCCGGCATGTAGGCAATCAAGATGAACATATTGATTTATGGGTGAAAGTGGAGGGGTATTAATGTTTTTATTACATCTTATTGACAAACTGGGACATTTTGAGCTGATTGATAGTGATTTTCGCCATTTGTACGATCTAACCGATGATGAATTATTAGTCTTGAGCGATGAACAATATCAGCAATACGAAGCCATTAATTCCGATGATATTACCTATCAAGATGGCGTGTTTTATGGCAGACCTCGCGCACCATCAGCAGCGCATTCATGGGACGGTAAAGAATGGGTAGAAGATAACAGGAAAATTACCGCACTTTTACAAGAAAACCAAACTAAGTTTACTGCAGATATCGACGAACACGCAGCAAAAATCTACAGCACCTGGACGAGGTTTGAGAGCGAGTACCGCGAGCGCCAAACGGCCGCAGAAGCATTTAAAGCGGCAAATTATGAGGGCGAGTGTAGTCGATATATCACCGATTTTGCACAACGTGCGAGACTGGATAACAAGACCGCCACAAACCTGATTTTGACACAGGCGGCGGGGTTGGAAAAATTGCAAGTTGAGTTGGCTAACCAACGTATGCGCAAATATGAGCTCAAGGCCCCTAATCTCACACTTGAGCAACTGCAATCAATCTACGATGACATTATCAAGCAGATGGATAACTTGATGGAGGCATATCAAAATGGCTAAGGTTTATTTGGCGATGTACAAACACAAGCGAGACTGGCGTAAAGAGCCAATCAAAGCGATGGCAGACCGCATTACTCGATTTTGCACAAAGGGCAAATACTCGCACTGCGAAATTGCCATTGAGCGTATTGAGTTTGGCAATGGGCATCATTATGAGCATGCAACAGTGTATGAGTGCCACTCATCTTCAGTGCAAGATGGAGGCGTGCGTTGCAAGCAGATTGATGTGTCCGATAACACCAAATGGGATTTAATTCCCCTCAACGATGTCACTGAGGAGCAAATCAAAGCCTATTTTGACCGCACTTCTGGCAAGGCTTATGACTGGTGGGGCGCGCTAGGAATCGTACTTGGCATCAAACAAAAACGCTCAAAATACTTTTGCAGTGAGTGGTGCTTTAATGCGATTTGCGGTGGAGAAAATGGTTGGCGGTTTAGTCCGAATCAGCTTGCCGCAATCTTTCAAAAATAGACAAACGGCGGGTAATTCCGCCGTTTTTATCCGTCCGACTCTACTTCACCACCCTTTGTTAGTTTAAATATCACAACGCCAAGCGCTATCACTCATTTTTAAATCCTTACAAAATAGCCCTATCTCTCAACAACAGGGCTAAAATTATGACAGATGAATATCTCCATGGGGTCAAGGTGACGGAAATTTCCGAAGCCTTGCGAACACTCACCACATCATCCACTGCAGTTATCGGTTTAGTGGCAACCGCACCAGATGCAGATGCATCGGTTTTCCCGCTCAACAAACCAACCCTTTTAACTGGCATCACTGCCGAAATGCAAGCCAAAGCAGGTAAAAAAGGGACATTATCTCGCGCATTAGATGGCATTGCGGACATTGTGAATTGTAAAGTTGTCGTCATTCGCGTGGAAGAAAACGAAGATGAAAGCACCATGAAAGCCAACGTGATCGGTTCAGTCGATAACGAAGGCAATTACACTGGCTTAAAAGCGTTCCTCGTGTCTGCTGCAGTTTGTGGCGTTAAACCACGTATTTTCTGTATACCGAAATATGACAGCCAAGATGTGACCACTGAATTGTTAAGCGTAGCGAAAAAGCTCAATGGCTTTGTGTATGCCTCTTGCGGCACAGCAAAAACCAAAGAAGAAGCAGTGACATACGGTCGCAATTTCTCACAACGTGAATTAATGCTGATTTTCGGTGATTTTTTATCGTTTAACCCAAACACCAAACAAACCGAAGTGGATTATGCCGTTGTTCGCGCTGCCGCAATGCGTGCATATCAAGACAAAGAATACGGCTGGCATACCTCCATTTCAAACAAAGGTTTAACTGGCGTGACAGGTGTCACCAAGCCGCTTTCTTTCGATATTAACGACAGTGCAACCGACGTGAACTATCTCAACGAACAAGGAATTACTTGTTGTGTCAATCACAATGGCTTTAAGTTCTGGGGATTACGCACTCGTTCGGCTGATAAATTATTTATCTACGAAAACTACACTCGCACAGCACAAGTGTTGAAAGACACCATTGCACAATCCTTTGACTGGGCAATGGATAAAGACATTTCCGTGAATCTTGTGAAAGAAATCGTAGAAGCGATCAACGCAAAATGGCGTGAATATGTGGCGCAAGGTTATTTAATCGGTGGGAAAGCATTTATCAATGCCAACTTAAACACTGCCGCAACCTTAAAAGATGCAAAATTACTTGTGTCTTATGACTACTGCCCTGTTCCACCGTTAGAACAACTTGGCTTTAACCAATACATCAGCGATGAATACCTTGTAGAATTTGCCGCAAACATTGCAAAAGTAGGAGCGTAAAAAATGGCATTACCTCGTAAACTCAAATTAATGAATTTTTTGGCTGACGGTAATTCTTACCGTGGCCAAGTCACCGAAATCACCCAACCCAAATTAGCCATGAAACTGGAAGAATACCGCGCAGGCGGAATGTTTGGCCCAGTAAAAGTGAATTTAGGGGTAGAAGGCTTGGAAGCGCAATTCAAGATGGGCGGTTATATGACCGAACTTATCAAAGAATTTGGCGGAAAAATTGACGGCACGGCATTACGTTTTGCGGGTGCATATCAACAAGACGACACCGAAGAAGTCACGGCAATCGAACTGGTTATGCGCGGTCGTTTCAGCGAAATTGACAACGGTACAAGCAAATCAGGCGATGACACTGAACAAAGCTACACCGTACCATTAACCTACTACAAAATCATCGAAAACGGCAAAGACCTCGTGGAAATTGACCTAATCAATTCCGTTTTCATTGTTGGCGGTACTGATCGTTTAGCTGAACATCGTTCTGCAATCGGCATTTAATTCACACACCTTGCCCCGAAAGGGGCTTTTATTAAATCCCCCTGCCCTCTTTACAAAAAAGAGGGATTTTAAAGGAAACATAAAATGAAAACAGAAAACACCAAAATCATCACCTTAACCAACCCTATTACTCGTGGCGAAAACCAAATCACGGAAATCACCGTCAATAAACCAACGGTACCCGCATTAAAAGGCTTAAAAATGTTTGATGTGTTGCAAATGGATGTGGACGCATTACAAGTTTTACTTGCACGTGTCACCACGCCTGTTTTGCATAAATCCGATTTTGTCACCATGGAAGTGGCGGACTTCACCGAGCTTGCTGCGGCGGCTGTCGGTTTTTTAGGGAAGAACTCGGAAGTGGAAACCGAAGCGACCGAGTAATGATTGCCGCAACAGTGGAAGATGCCATGGCAGATATTGCCATCATCTTCCACTGGCAACCACAAGCCTTTGAGCAAATGACATTTTCCGAATTAATGCAATGGCGAGAAAAAGCAAGAGAACGAAATGAAACAGAAACTGATTGATTATTTATTAAATATGCCACGGCATATTGTATGGCGTGGAATCTTTATTCTTTCCATTGCCTTTTGGTTGCTTGTGATTTTCGGCATTGCATTTCTCTTTCGCTAATTCATCAAGTGCGGTCAGAAATCACGAGATTTTTTGACCGCACTTTTCTTTAGGAATAAATTATGGCCACGATTTTAATCTTCTTTTTCTATTTCTTGTCAATCATCACTGCAACAGTTTGCGCCACATTTTTGATGTATTACAAAATTAACGGTTGGGGTTGGATTGTTACAATCGCCATCGCATTGACATTTATAAAACTACACGTAAAGGAACGCTAGCATGCTCCAAAACTTCGCTCTTGCTACATTGGGCATGTTTGTGTTCACTCGGAAAACCATACCTTTTCAAAGTTTAGACCGCACATCAAATTGGCGACATCCAACCAATGCCATTGTTGGAGCAATGCCAAAAACACAATTCACCGGTAAAGAAAGCGAAACAGTCACGATAAGTGGCAGATTAATCCCAGAAATCACTGGCGGTAGATTTTCCATTAAGGCCCTGGAATTAATGGCAGACAGTGGCGGTGCATTTCCGCTAATTGACGGTGCAACCTTTGAAATTATCGGTTTTTTTGTGATCGAAAGCGTACAAGAAACCCGAACAGAGTTTTTTGGCGATGGCGCACCTCGTGCGATTGATTTCAGCATGAGCCTAAAACGCACTGATGACCCGATGCTAATTGCCATTGCAGAGAGTTTAATGAGTAGCCTTTAATGTTTGATTTAAATCTTAACGACAATCACCGCACGCCCGCTTTTAAAGTGCAGATCACCACGAAAGACCAAAAACAGCAAGACATCACACAAGTGATTTCGAGCCGTTTAATTAGTTTGTCTTTAACAGATAATCGAGGCTTAGAGGCGGATACACTCGACTTAGAATTATCCGACCATGACGGCAAACTGGCTTTGCCGCCACGCAATGCCACAATCCAAATTGCGCTAGGCTGGAAAGGCAAACCGCTGATTGACAAAGGACAATATTCTGTTGATGAAGTGCAGTTTTCAGGCGGTGCAGGATCAGCAGACCGATTAACCATCAGAGCAAGAGCGGCTGATTTAAAAGGCTCATTTTCCGAACAAAAAGAGCGATCATTTGATAAAAAAACGTTGGGCGAAATTATTGACACTATCGCCAAAGAAAACCAACTCAAAAGCCACTGTGAGAAAAAACTGGCCAACACCTTTATTGCGCACATCGACCAAACCAACGAAAGCGACATTAATCTATTAAGCCGCCTGTCAGAAGAACACGGGGCAATGTGCACGGTTAAAAATGGCACGCTATTATTTATGCCATTAGGACAAAGCAAAACCGCCACAGGCAAGACGATTCCACTGCGTAAAATCACCCGAAAAAGTGGCGATAACTACACTTTCTCCATTGCCGAAAGTGAAAACTACAAAGCCGTGCGGGCGTATTGGCATGATTCGGACACAGGCAAACGCGGCGAAATCACCGTAGATGAAAACACCAAGATAGTGAAAAAACAGCGTATGACGAAAGGCAGAACGCTGAAAAATGGCACAGTGAAAGGCAGACGATTAAGTAAACGCAAATACAACACTATTGAGCAACAAGAGCCAATCACCAGTGATAATGCACAAATAAAATCACTCCGCCACACTTATGCTAGCGAAAAAACCGCCATCAACGCCGCCAAATCCGCCTTTGACAAACTTAAACGAGGCGTGGCAACATTTAACCTAAATCTTGCCTTTGGCGAACCCGATTTAATCCCCGAAACACCGATTGAGCTTTCAGGCTTTAAAGCCGAAATTGACGCAACAAATTGGCTAATCACCAAAGTGACGCACAATCTTTCAGACGGTGGATTTACCAGTCAAATTGAATGCGAATTGAAAGTAGAAGAAGATGAAGTGGAAGTGAAAAAAGAGAAAAAATAAAGCCCTCAAATGAGGGCTTATATTATGGGTTTTTATTTAATAACATTTTCATAATTTGCGACACTCGCTTGTTTGCCTGTTCTCTTTGAGCAGTCAAAATCACAAAAGCAACAAATAACACAAAGTTTGAGATCCAAAATATTATCATGCCATTTTTAGAATCATAGAAATTAGAACTTATATTAAGAATAAGATTGAATAACCAGCCTAATAGCAGTGCAGTTCGCCAAGTTCCATAAGTATCATAACTACTTTTTTCTAAATTATAAAGATTAAGCAAATCATTGTTTGTCATAAATCCAACATTTATTAAAATTTTAAGTGCTTAAAATATTATGACCTAGTACATCGTGGTTAAATAAATTTTCCTTGTGAATCTAGCTGCTACATATCCAGTTAGAATCTCCCCATTTTCACTTTTAAAGTGAATTTCTAACCAACGTTGATTGCCTTTTTGCTTATTGGCTAAACAAATTCGCTCTCCATTTGGCAGCTCAGCCAGAACTTTACCCTTATCTTTTGGATATTGTCTAACAATCAATGTTCCCCTTGCTAAATATACCTCGCGAATCTCAGCATTT
>OBXT01000179.1_pt1 | contig 13141 bp, 7 predicted proteins | sample 1476621 | NCBI WGS metagenome assembly OBXT01 (sample SAMEA2580169, study PRJEB22360) | human gut metagenome | biome: human gut; feature: human-associated habitat; material: faeces | place: Denmark | collected 2008/2010
GGAATCTCTTCTGGCTTGATAAGACTATACTCCTTAAGCGATTTGCTAAGTAAATTAGCATCAATCCCCCATTCGGACGCAAATGCTTCAACTTCTTCGAATTGTTGTTTGTCCTGCCAATCCTGAAAGGCTTCATCAAAATTACTAGTAGCCGGAATGTGACCACCTACCAATTCTTCATTGACAAAGCGTTTCAAAGACTCAGCCATTTCATGCTCCCCAAGGTTACTCAACTCTTGAATTTGCTCTAGAACTAAGACTAAATTATTATCATTGATAACAATATAACCGCCTTCTGTAGTAGTCTTATTTCCAATTAACTCTAGGAGGCTCTGAGCATCAATAACTTGAGAACCTTGAAGTTTGGTTCTTCCTTGTAATTCCCTAATATCTTCCTCTTCTGGTCCAACTTCATCTCCGGAAAAGAGGTTTCTATAAGCACCTACATACTGTAGCCACTTGTGTTCATCAAGACCAAAACGCTTATTATCCCAGACAAATTCATAATATTGTTTGACAATATTTAACTGTATAGCAGCTTCTTTAAATGCTGCTTTAAATCGTTTTCTGCCGACTTCATCGTCACGTAGGTCTATCCATCGTGTTGGGTCTGAAAGTTCTTGGATGAGATTAATCATTCGCTTATTCAGTTCATCGACAGCCTCCTCATACTTAGCAACGGTGACTTCAGTATTCTCACCACCGCTACCATAAAGTTCAAGGGCAGCCCTAACAAGCTCTTGTGTCATTCTTGGATATTGGAAATTAATAATCGTTCCAAATTCCTTTGAAGAACCATAAATACGATTAGTTCTAGAATAAGCCTGAATCAAGCCTTGAAGTTCAAGATGTCTATCAACATAAAGGGTGTTAATACGTTTTGAGTCATAACCTGTTAGTAATTGGTCAGCAACAATAAGAATATCGATATTCTTAGGGTTTCTACCACTACCACCTCGTTTTGCACGGTCCGTTACATCTTCAAAGTAAGCAGCTTCACCATGAGTCTTATTACCAGGTGTAAAGGAAATCCCAGTAAAACTAGCATAGTCTTCAAACATCTCATTAACCACTTCTAGAGCAATATTATCTGGATCATTCTCGTTTCCAAAGCTAAACGTCATAGCGACATTGGGTTTTGCTTCACCCTCCTTGAATTTCTCAGCAATTTGTTTCTTGAATTCATGGTAATAGGTAATTACACGCTCTTTATAAGCAGCTGTGAGGATTGCATTAAACTCTCCGTTTTGAGACTGTTCCTGCCAACCATCTAGCACTTCTTCAACTACTCGTGGAATATGAGTCTCATCTTGGTAGATTAAGATACCTTCATCAGAAGCCTTGGTTTCAACCTCCAAATCATCCCACTTATAGACCTCTCGTGCGATAGCTTTCTCACCTTTTCCTGGATGTTTCTCAGATAAGAACTTAATTAGTTGCTCCCGAAGGTCATCATAATTTCTAAACTCACCAGTATTGATGTAGTCAACATGGAAACCTAAGACATTACCGTCCGCAATTGCTTCATCGATAGTGTATTGATGGAGCAATGGGCCAAACAGCTTTTCAGTCGTATTAATGAGTTCACTACGTTCATTGACTTTACCTTTAGCCTTATTTTCATCAAACAAGGGTGTCCCGGTAAAACCAAAGAACAATCCGTTTTGGAAGAAATACTCTTTAATTTTAGCCATCATACCACCCATAGTTGTCCGATGGGCCTCATCGATAATAAAGATTATCTTCTTCTCTTTTAGACTATCATCTTGTCCTTTAACAAGACTTTCAACAAGGTTATAGAGTTTAAAAGTAGTTGTAACAACAATACCACTCTTAGCAGACATCAATTGTCTTCTGAGTTGATAGGTGCTTTTTGTATCATCCACATTTACCGATTCATAAACAGAATAGGCCTTGAAAGCTTCTGAAGTTTGGTCGTCAAGGTCACGTCTATCTAATAAGAAGACAACCTTATCAAACTCTGTTCGAGTAGCTAAAAACTGAGCTGTCTTAAAACTCGTGATGGTCTTTCCTGAGCCAGTAGTATGCCATACAAAACCACCATGTGGTATTTTATCATCATTATCCCAACCAAAAGCAGCTTTTTCAACGGCTTGTAGGGCATAGACCTGATAAGGACGCATGAGCATATGTCGGCGATTTTCTTCCAGTTTATCTTCATTTATTATCAAATAATCCCCGACCATTTGATGAGCCATAGGGATTCTTAAGAAATGTTCAATCACTTCTTGATAATCCGTCAATATACGGTGGCCTAAGAACTTACCATCGTCTTGACTTTTTCGTACCAGCGACCAGTGGAATACAAAAGCAGGGTTGAAATCGTTGAGTGTTTTAGGTGTCGCAAAATAACGTGTTTCAATCTCACTTGTCACAACCATCATTTGAGAAAAAGCCATGAAGTTATTGGTGTATTCACCATCACGATAATAACGCTTAAATTGTCCAAAGGCTTCGTCCAATGTTTTATCGGTTCGTTTTTGCTCGATATTAATTAATGGCAGTCCATTAATTAATAGGACAATATCAAATCGGTTATTGTAGTCAGTCCATACTTCACGTGCAATTTGATAACTTGAGTCACCACCACTCACCTGAGCCTTCCTCAAAATCGTTAGGGTGATTTGTCGTCTAGTAACATCTGGGTGACTGTCACGATAGATACCGTCAATTTTACCCGTTGACCCTTCCATTGAAAGTATCTTTGCGGCCTCATAACTATTTGATATCTGTTTGACCTTCGCCATGACTTGCTGGAACTCGGCATCAGTCAAGGCAACACCTTCTAAGATGTCCGCATTGATACGATTTAACTCGTCACGCCAGTTATTTATAAGGTCTTGAACAGTGACTTTATGAAGATTACCATTTAGTTTATCAGGAGCTTGCCACTTATACTTCGTTAATTCTTTTACGAAATTTTCCTGAAATGCTTTTTCTGAAGCATTTTTGGGCGTATTACTCATAGGTGTCCTTTCTATATCAAACTGGAGCTCACGTTACACGAATAGTTCATTCAAATAGGCTTTTTTCAAATCGTTTAGTTTGTCTAGTTTTTGTTGCTGGAGAGAGATAGAGTTATCTAGTTTATGGAAAAAATCTCCGATTTGTTTCTGTTCTTTTGTAGCAGGAACTAATACCGATATACTTTCTACATCCCTCGTATTATATGATGGTAACGCACCAATTTGAACTAATGATGTTAGGTCGACAGTTTCAAACATAGTTTTAGCAAAATTTGTATCAACTTTTGAAGTATCCAAAGAAAATGCCATAGTATTGTTATCCATAAGGAATGGGACTCTACACAATCTCTTACGATTCAATAAAACAGCTGCTCCCACTTTCGCAAAAAATATCGCAGGTACATCATGAATTGCTTTCCATCCTCTTTGACTCATCTGTTCCAATGTAACGTAGTTATTTGCAAAAACCATCTCATGCTCATTCCCGTTATTATTCATATCTGATACTTTATAAAAAGGAATACCTACTTTTCCTCCTTGTTCAGAATCAGGAAATCCAATGCCCGACTGGGCTTTCCCTATTTTTCCTAATAACATCTGTTCCCACTCACCTTCAAAACCAGGAAAACGACGTTTCGGCACGCGCTCACCTCCAGCTGGAAACATTTCCGAGAGATAGGCTTTTTTCAGATTTTTGAGTTTATCAAGTTTATGTTGATGGATAGAGAGAAGAGAGTCGATTGTTTGGAAAAATTCACCAATAATGTCTTGTTCAAGTTCATCTGGAATAATAAACTCCATTTCTGAAAACATGGTACCAGTTATTTGATTGATTGTCGCACCCATATTTTTCTCAATTTCTTCACCAAATTTGGGAGTATCTAATAGTGCATTTACAAACAAAGAATGTTCTGTATGCATCCCAGCCATAAAAGCACCAATAACTGTGTTAGGTTTCTCACATTTTACTCTAGCATGCTTACCAATTAACGAGCGAGATCCATTTCTAACGACAACAATAATATCTCCTGGTTTAACATTTTCAGATGTTGCTTTTGCTGGTGTAACAAAAACATTATCAGCATCTACAATTTCACCATTTTTTATATTCGATGATCGCAAAACTAATGTCCCGGATTTCCTCACGTCATTCGGTGAATAGGTTAATCCACTAAACAACTCAATGAAATCTGTTAATTTTCTTTTTACCCACTCACCATTACTTTCAAACTCTTTAAACCGTCTCTTTGGCACATATTCACTATTCGTCATTAAAGTACCACCAATTCCTTCATCATTGCTTCAAGTTCTTTTTCGAGTTTGGCAATCTCATCATCCAGAGTGTCCAATGTCTCAGAGTAGCGTTTGTTTAATTCGTCTATCACTGCAATCTCAGCCTTAAGCGGTGACTCCACTAAGTCTTCCACTTTCTCAATAACTGAACCAAACCATTTTTTGTATAGAAGTTGATCGACTTCTTCATCAGTCAATTGAAGAATACGATCAGCCACTACTTCTTTCAACTCTTGCTCTTTGGTCTTAATCTTTTTATTGACAGCTGATTTTTCTTTGGTCAAGTCATCGACTTTCTTGAGAAAATCATACTCAAGAGACCCTTTTTCAGCCTCCTTCAAACTATCTTTAATAGACTTGCCTTCAAAACTGTCTTGGGCCTCACCCTCTTCATTCTTTTTAAGAGAATCAAAGAGAGCATTGTACTCATCACTATCTTCTACCTTAGCATTTTCTACAAGCTCACTCATTTCGCTTTCAATTTCAACAATACGTGATTTGAAAGCCTCAATTTCAGCTAACTCTTTGGCATAAAATTCGCTAGCAATAAGACTATTTGGGACGACAATTCCATTCCAACCGTCTTGAACTGGTTCTTTTTTCTTCCCTTTTTTGACCATATTAGGCTCACGTGTTCGACCGGCTTGATAAAATCCTAACTGTTCAATAAACTCTGAATCGTGTTCAAGGCTATTAGCCCAAATCTCAGCAATCATCTGATACCCGTCATAACTGTCAAGTTGTTCAAAGGCTGATAGCTGATGTTTGATATCCGCTAACATGGCTTCTTTAACCTGTCTAGAGCTACGTTCCTGACCAAGCTCATGCAACTGAGTCCAATAGGTATCCAGATAAGCTTCAACCGTTTCTTTCACATGCGTCATTGTCTCTTGTACAACCGTACTTGATAGCACCTCATCTGAAAATGCATCAATCGTTTTGTTTAAGGCCAAATACCCAGGACGTTTTTCAGTGAAGGCTTGTTCTAAAACATCTGGTACTAATTGATTGAGAATCTTCAAGTCCTCAATATTCTCTTTTGGAATACCTCCGTATAAGTGGGCATCAACATCGTGAGCAATCTCATTGTCTATAGCTGTTACATAACGAGGGATGTTCATATTGAACTCATTGCTGATGAGTTCCTTTCGACTCGCTAAGTGACTGTAGCCTTCTTCTTCTGTACGATTACTGTATGTATCTACAATCTTAGCAATATCTTTTTCTTGAAGGACATTTTGCTTCCCTACTTTAATAAAGTTATGCGAAGCATCAATAAAGAGAATAGGCTCATTCAAGTCACGATTTTTCTTCAAAATGATGATACATACTGGAATCCCTGTATTAGAGAATAAATTGCTTGGTAGACCAATAACGGTATCAATCTGATTCTTTTCAATGAGTTTCTGGCGAATCTCGCCTTCTGCACCGCCACGGAAAAGTACCCCATGAGGTAATACAATGGCCATTGTACCAGTAGTTGATAAGTGATAAAGCCCATGAAGAAGGAAGGCAAAATCCCCTTTTGAATCTGGAGGCAATACACTGGCAATTTCAAAGCGTGGATCTGAAGCTTTTAAGCCGACTCTGTTCCAGTTTTTAATTGAATAAGGTGGGTTCATAACCACCGCATCGAACTGTACGCCTTCATCTGGACGCTCTGGGTCTTCTGGCCAGTCTTGTGCAAGGGTATCACCGTTTTTAATGCTCATTTTCTCAGGACGTACACCATGAAGTAAGAGGTTCATACGTGTCAAGTTGTAAGTAGCTGTATTTTTTTCTTGTCCGTAGTAGCTGAGAACCTTCTGCTGCTCTTCAGATAAATGTTTTTTTACCGTCAAAAGGAGTGAGCCTGAACCAACGGTTGGGTCATAGATAGAGGCTAGAGACTTATTTGTCGCAACTATCTGAGCCATGACTTCACTAACCTGGTGAGGAGTGTAAAATTCACCAGCCTTTTTCCCAGACTCCATAGCGAACTGCCCAATCAAGTACTCATAGGCATCCCCTAAAATATCACTTTTTTGGAGGGCAACCATGTCCAAGTCTTCAAAAAGACGAATAAGAGCCTGAATGTTCTTGCTTCGTGTATTCAAGTCACTACCAAGAGCTGTATCAGACAAATCCAACGTTGAGCTTGAGAAAAGGCCATTAAAATCGTCTGTCTCGTCTGTTGAAACGACACTACGTTCAAATTCGCCAAGACTTTCAGTAACTGTCTGAACTTCAAACTGTCCTGTATTCATGTCATTTAGCCATTTTTGATACAAATACTTAGGTTTGACTACATACCCTAAGTTATCACTGATCATCTTCTCAAGATCTTTTTCGTATAACTCGTGTGCCTTTTGATATTCCTCAAATATGTCCACATCAGTAGAAAGTCCTGATAATTCCGCAAAGGTTTTGAGTGTTTTGTCACTCAGGAATTTATAGAACATAAGTCCTAACATATAGTCCTTGTAACGGCTAGCGTCCATTGAACCACGAAGCTCGGTAGCTCCATTCCACAGACGTGCTTTGATTTCTTCTGACGTAATCATTTGAGTCTCCCTTTACTATTTACCATTTTGTTTGCAATTTGCTATCTCTAAAAATGTTGTTACCTAGACTTGTGGTATCATTTCCAAGATAATATCCTCTTGATTATACCATGAAAGCAATGAAAACATAAGGAAGACCTTGACAAGCTTGGCCTTAGTAGGTAGCTAACCACACTTCAAGTTGTCACTCAAACACATTAATACATCATATCTGTATTTGAGCCTAAAAAAGAAAACGCAGAAGAAACTTCTACATTTTTTATCTATATTAATAATTCTTGGCTATCCCATTCTATCATGTCTTATAAATTGACTCTGACACTTCCGTTTTGGTAAAATTAAATAAAGGTTGAGACTGAGTTTGAGTCGGTGACGACTCATTCAAAGGTTGCGGTTCATCCGTTTCAGGTAGAGGTGCTGCCTCCTGTTTTTCAGGTAAATCCCCGAATGAGTTCTCAGCCTTTTTAGTATGCTCCTGAAAAGACTCAGGAGTATTTTTATTTCGTTGAATTAGTCATTTTTTAGCTTTTAAATCGCGATTCCAGTCGTACTTCTTGACTGAAATAGATATATGTTAAATTCTATCCACGACAAATTACTATTATAAACCATTACGAACTACATATATCTTTATTCGCTGGTCAAACATTAAAGTACAGTGGAACATATAATTAATATAATACTACTGTTCTAGAAGCCATTATAAAAATGAGCTAATCCTTTAAATCAAATCTTAACTGACTCATTTCGTCCTCTAGGTTCGAAATTGAGGATTCAATATTATCTAAACTTGAATCAATATTATCAGAAATTTTCACTTTTAAAGTATCCAGAGATTTTTCTAAGTTCTCAATTCTTGTGTTTAGTTGTTTAAATTTTATCTCCAATTGTTCCTCAGAACACAAGATATTGATAGCTTCTTTTATATTATCAGCCCTATAGTCTTCCAAATAACTAATAATCCTAACTAATTGAGTACTATTTAAATATTTTTCAGGTAAAAAATCAACCTTGCTAAAATGTTGTTCATATTCAGCTAGATGTTCCTGTAGATTCGAACGAGTTTTATTCAGTTCCAGCAATTCTTCCTTAAATTGTTCATTTTCTTTTCGAAGAATTTCGTCTCGTTCTTCTGCAAAAACCTTATAGTACTGCTCTTTAGCCAATTCTTCTTCTTTGGCATATTCCTCTATTTCTGTTAAATTTTCCTGTCTCTTATTTTTACTAAGTCTTTTATAGCTAAATCGAGAAAGTTCTTTAGGTGCTTCTCCAATGCTTTCAACAATAAAGTTATTGAGATATTTCGCATCAAAAGAGTCTAGTTTTTCTTGTCCCTGGTTTTCTAAAGTTTCAATTTTCTCATTTACCTCTGCATAATTTAAAACCATTGAGTCATAGTTTTCAATATCATATAGTAGATCTTTTAATCGTCCGAGGAGTATGTTATTTGATTCAGAAATTTCCATATAATCTAGCACCTCTTTAGACCGTCTTCTTGAAAAATGATTTTGATCTACTTTTTGATTTACTTTGAATATAAGTTTGCAAATCAATAATTCTATCATTTATTTGGTCCTTATCATCTTCTTTCAGATAACTGATAGTTATTGATAAGTTTTTTAACAATGTTTCATCAACTTTTTTAAGTAACTTTTTATCACTCATAAATTCTCTTATAGAGACTTTCAAATCCAATACAGTTGACTGACGTACATTGTTATCACATAATTCTAGAGTATAGGATGATAAGCAACTAATCAAATTGTTTACTTTTTGATCTCTTTCATCTTGTTTTCTTTTTGCAGTATAGACTATTACTCCAGCAATCCCCGCTGTTGCTATAGCACCAGCAGCTATACCACTAGCAATCAGCTTAACGTCATTATTTTTCAGTTCATCTTCGTCTACTTCTACAAATTTACCCCACTCAAAAACCCCTGTTTTTCCTGACCCAGGATTCCAAACAACATTTGCTTTTTCAAGGCGTGCTCTACCCTCTTCTATCAGTTTTTGGGCTTCAGGTGATATTACTAGATAACCGTAACTCATTATCAAACGTTACCTTTCGTTTTTTGCCATAAATATATCACACCAGTATTCGAAAAACAATTAGATTACGATAAAGAATTCCTAATAGATATGTTATCAAGAGAAGATTATCAACAAGCTATTATAGACTATATTGAATACTTAAACAATAAACTCATTAAGGTCAAACAAAACAAAGGACTTAGTCCTGTACAATACAGAACTAAATCCTTTACTTAAATTATTTGCCTTTTTGAGTCAGTACATACTTTATATAATGCTTTTGGAATGCTTCTATTTCTCCTCTATTAATGAACCAGAAAACCTATCATTATATACCAATATTTTCTTCATAAGCAACTATAGGAAACTGCTATAGGGGACTATATACGTAGCAATCTAGTAAGTTATATTGATTAAAAGTATGTAGTCTTCCTATTAGTATAATCAACTAATTTTTCCATAGTTTATTGGCCAAATCATAATTCTTATTGAAATCTGCTCTATCAATGTCTCGAAAAGTTGTTTGTTAGAAGAAAATTCCTTTGCAATCTCTGCTTCTCTTTTAGCATATTCTAACAGTTTCTTATTTGGCACATCAACAAATGAACACGCCAAGGCAACCGCATTTAACGCTTTTAATAGTGAGAATTTTTCACTTTGAAAGTCTCCAGACGACTTCAATCCATTATATATATATCTATAACTTTCTTTTATGACATCCATTTTTTCAATACTATCAACACTGTTCTCAAGAGTACACACATACATGTACCATCTACCAATGACACGTTCCAATATGTTTTGATAAGTAGAAAATTCCTCTACACAGAATACTAACTGCTCTGTTGCTTCCTTATAATCCTGTATGATTTCCTTATAATTTTGATTCTTTAATACTTCCCTAAGCTCGGCTCTCTCCATTAGAAAGCTACTTTATTATAATTATTCTCAGCTATGAATTTTAATTTGGGTGTTGCTTTTTCAAAAAAATGCATAGCGACTTCATGGTCTCCCAATTCTTTATGAAGAATACCATATTGAAGATAGGCAAAGCCAACATTTATTTTCGCCGAAAATATCCCTTCATTTTCCAAAAGTAAGGCTACATTAAAATATTTATCTAAACTAAGCACTGCCAAATCAATGTTGTTTATCCTATTCTTGCAAATGTCATAGAGCGCTCTTGCTGTAATTCCTGCCATATTTCCAAAATTATCAATTAAATTTAATGGTTTCTTGTCGCTTATGGAATTCCTAAAGTTAGTGTATGATGAGTTTAAGCTTCTAAATAGAAACTCTACTGCTTCTTGATAATTTATCCTCATCAGTCCTTCATACTCGTATCCTGCTAACATTAGTCCCAAATGGTGACAAGAAAATGAGTCTCCTAGGGTAGCCGCCTTCCTCAAAAATTCTATTCCTAATGAATAATTTCTCTCAAAACCACCTTTGCCTTCTAGATAAAATTTCCCCAATTGACCCATTTCTTCAGGAGTAAGAGATTTTAGCTTAATATTCAAATCGTCGATTACCTTACTAAAAGCAGAACAAATTTTACTAGTATCTGAAACCGAAATCACTGTACCAATCCTAGGACAGAGTTTCTCAAGTAAGACGACATCAATTTCTTCCATAGCAATTGGTATTATTTTTTTTCCGAGTGCTATTGCCTTAGGGTACTCAACTTTCAAAACATAATTATCGGGTTCAAGAATATTCTTTGTTATACACATTACCATAAAATCACAAGATTTTAATTGAGTATCTATATTATCATTATAATTCTCACCAGCTACTAAAAAATCATCATACCAGACGGATAGAGCTTCAAATTTAGGTTGAGAATGGATAATATTCAGTAATTCTAGTGCCTTAGTGTGATCTTTTTTTCGATAACTCAAAAAAATATTCGGATGTGACATTAACTTATTTAATGCAGGATTCTCAACTAATGGTCTATAGGGATCGAAATCTTCATTTATGAAATGTTCTAATTTCTCGCTGAACGTCTGATCATTGAAATAAAGTAAATGATAGAAACCAACTTGTTCGTTAAAAATATCTTCTGAAATCTCCTCAACAACAATCGGCAAAATAGATTTCTCGTGCTGAATATGATTAATCAATGATAAACTTGACCCTGAAAGAAAAGAGTTACTTATTACTGGAATAATTAAATCCACTTCTTTTATAAACTCGTTGATATCGATATTATCTAACACATTATTATTTTCATCATGACAATCATTACTCACCTCATAATAAATTTCATAATGATAATAACAATTAAAAACACTATTAGCTATCTTTTCAAAAAATTCTGAATCTTTTTGCTCCCCAATGATCAATAACTTCTTCTTTTTATTTACTGTCCTAGTATTCTTCTTCAATCTTATTAACTTCATAATCTGTCTCCTACATTATTAAACTAATTTCTGTCTTTATTTTGTTCTAACTCAGATAAATCCTCAAAAGGAACTAATAGGTTATGTTTTTTACGTACATCGTCCCTATTTTTATCATATCTCCATCCTTCAGTTTTTAGGTAAACAGACCACCTATTGTGTTCCATTTGCATAATAAGAGACTCTGGAAATGTCTCGCCATCTGAGTTAATTTGATTCAAATAATAATCCCCTAGAGCACGAGACATAGATGAATAGTAGTTATATTGATTATTGTAAAAACTCCTTTCAACAAAATTTTGTTCATATTTTTTATGAAGAGTTAATGCCTTCATTTCTAACTCAGTATTGAAACTAGAAGAAAACGATCCTAACTGTAGAATATTATTTGGATACTCTGCTTTATACTGTTTCACCAAAAATGGACTAATTAAGCTAAAAATAAGTGCAAAATCTTTACCCATTCGTTGTTTTATTGTTCTAACTAAGTCTATATTCTCAACTTCATCCATAAAAATAAACTCGGCTGTTGGCTCACTTAGACTCTTTAGTTTTTTATAAACTGCTGCACTGGTTAGACTTGGTACTTTAAAAAAAGAAAAATTAATTGGACTTTCGTACTGAAACTGTTCAAACAAAGCAGGCATCTTATAATAAAGTGTCGTTTTGAACTTCTCTGATGAGTGAATGCAAGAAATCTTAATATTTGAAGCAAAAGTTTGAGATAACCAAGAAAGTAATGCAACACATTCCAATGCAAGTTGATCATCTCCAATAACAACATAATGCGGTGTATCGTTAATCACTTTTGATAATAAATGTCTATTATCATAAAAAAAGTCATATAACGCCATTCTTTCATTATTCAAAAAACGCACCTTAAGCCTTTCATCATCAAAATCTTCAGTATCCCTTTGCTGCTTTTTCAAAAAATCTTCTAAAAAACTATTAGGATTATTAATATAAAGATAATCATTCGACTTACTGCTTCCATAGTACCTAATAAGATCTATAGCCAACTTAATTGACTCAATTTCTCCATCCAAAAGATAGTAATTTGTTCTTTTGGCTGTTTTATTGAAATCTGATAACTTGAGAGGATAATCTAATGGTATCTGAATAATCTTATTAGAGATAGTAGGAACATCTAACTTATTTTTGTACGTAATAATCGTTCTTTCTTTCTTTTCGACAACATCATCAATTAGTGATGAAAATTGAGAGTAGTCTCCAAAAAAAATATGATTAATTTTGCAAGGAATATATTTTACTTTAAAAGTTAGCCACCAATTACTTAAAAATTGAACAATGACGCTAAACGATAATAGTAAAGCCATTAAGTAAAGAAAAGCTACCCAAAATACAATAAATGTTTCTGCTTTCCAACCATGATAGTTCATCGAAAGTTTATCAAAATCAATATTTAAAACAAATAGTTGTCCAACATCCAATAATGACAAGAAAAGAGACTTTAAAAATGTCAAAATAAAAATAGTAGGATTGGTCACATTGAACCAAGAAGAATTTGGTAAACAAACAATCCAGAAAGATGCAGCAACAGCTACAAAAAAAACGACTCGATTAAATTGCTTTCTTAAAAATTGGTACGCTATAAAAAAGAAGAATATAACGACACTAGCAATTACAAATATCAAATCCCTACTCCTTGTTTTACATAAATTATACTAGTCATCAAGGGCTACATAAAATAATGTAGAACCACCTACTGAATTAACAATTTTACTTATCATAGTAATCTACTCTAGAAATAAATCAAAATCCCTTTATTCTGATTTCTCATTAAAAAAGTTCATGGATAGTATTTTCTAAAACTGAAAAAAGTATCTAAACAGAAAGATACTCCTTATATGATTAAACGGTT
>OBXT01000181.1_pt1 | contig 13093 bp, 6 predicted proteins | sample 1476621 | NCBI WGS metagenome assembly OBXT01 (sample SAMEA2580169, study PRJEB22360) | human gut metagenome | biome: human gut; feature: human-associated habitat; material: faeces | place: Denmark | collected 2008/2010
ATCATTTTTATTCAATGGCTTGATTATTTTTAACTGTTGTCGGTTTTAAGGGTTTGGAATGATTTTGCGTTTGGGGAATTTTTTGTAATTTAGCAACTTTGTGTTGTGAAAAAGCAACTTTTATGGATTGGAATCATTCAATTTTATTTTTTATATGGACTTTTTCGGTTTTGTTGTGTTCGCCAAAAGTATTTGTTTAAGGTAAACCGATTGTTTAGTTACAGCTGTGATAGAATAGCCTGAACCTGACTTTTAAATATTGATTAAGGACTACATGATGTCTATTGTTAAAAATTCCGTAGTTTCCCTGCATTATGAAATGTACGATGCAAACAACCAGTTGTTGGACAAAACCGAAGAGCCGATTGCTTACCTGCATGGCGGTTATGACGGTATTTTCCCTTTGGTGGAAGAAGCGTTGCACGGCAAAAATGTAGGTGATACCGTTGAAGTGGCTTTGTTGCCTGATGATGCTTTCGGCGAGCAAGATCCTGAGCTGGTACGCATTGAAGATGTAGGTGTATTCCCTGTTGAAGTTGAAGTCGGCATGATGTTTGAAGCCGATGATCCGGAAACAGGCGATGTATTGATTTATCGTGTAACCGATGTTGCCGACGGTAAAGCCGTAGTGGACGGCAACCATCCTTTGGCCGGTATGAAAGTATTGTTCAAAGCGACTGTTGAGGGCGTGCGCGATGCGACCGAGGAAGAAATTGCCCACGGTCACGTACATGGTCCGCACGGTCATCACCATCACTAATCAGGCTTAAAGCATGATAAAGGCCGTCTGAAAAGGAATGAAATTCTCCTTTTCAGACGGCCTTTAAGTTTTTATAAGACGGATAAACGGCAAATTTTGGCTCAGGTCAAATCAAGCGGGGAAATATGGGGTTTGTTTGAGACTACAATGAATTACATATCACGGTGCGGCAGAATCTGTATTAAGATTCAGATATTGGTAAAACAGGCAGAATGCAATGAGTGAGACATTGGAGCAGCAGGCTCTAGAGGCCGGTATTGATTTAGGCTACTACGACATCAACGGTACATATCATGCGACCCAACCTGAAGTTTTGGAATCGATTGTTGCTGTTTTGGACAAAAGCAAACCGGATTCAGACGGCCTTTATTTGAATACGATGGTTGCGCATGAAAACGGCGAAGAATCTTTACAGATGCCGTCTGAATTTCATGGCGCGGAAGCGGTCTTATTGATTGATGAAGCAAATAAATGTCAGACCTTGACTGTGTATCCGGGCGACAACGATATGCTTTGGATTAAGCTGCCCCAACTGGCTTGCGGTTATTACACCTTGTCGGCCGAGAGCGGCGGCAAAAGTTGCTTTGTGCGCCTGATTGTTGCGCCTGAATCGGTTTATCAGCCTAAACTGCTTGCCAATGGCGGACGGATGAATGGTTTGACCATGCATTTGTACAGCCTGCGTTCTGAGCGCAACTGGGGTATAGGCGACTTTACCGATTTGCTGAACCTGATGAAATACGCGGCGGAGAAAAAGCTGGATTTTGTCGGTATCAACCCTTTGCATGCTTTGTTTACCAGTAAGCCCGCCTTTGCCAGCCCGTATAGCCCTTCTTCGCGCGAATGGCTCAATCCGATTTATTTGGATGTTGAGAAAGTCGGTGCGTTTACTTATAACGAACAACTGAAAAATTGGCTGGCACAACCGAAAATCCGTCAGCGCATCGCTGCTTTGCGTATCACGGAAACGGTGACTTATACAGCGGTTTGGGCATGCAAGCGTGATGCGCTGCACATGGCGTTTAACGCGTTTGAACAGGATACTTGCGAGGCTGCGGCAAATGAACGCGCTGCATTTGAAGCTTTTGTATTAGAAAAAGGCAAGGCTTTGCAGGGCTTCGGTTTGTTTGAGGCTTTGGACCAGTATTACAGCCGTCCCGGACAAGTGGGTTGGCAGTCATGGCCGTCTGAATTTCATCAGCCTGATGGCGAAGCGGTAGAAAAATTCGCACGCAGCCATGAACGTGAAATCCGTTTTTATATGTGGCTGCAATGGCTTTGTGCGGAGCAGTTGCGCGAAGTCAACCAAGCCGCTGCCGAATACGGTGTCAAACTCGGCATTTACGGCGATTTGGCAGTCGGCGTGGCGCGCGGCAGCGCGGATACTTGGTTAAACCGCCAAGATTATTGTATGGATTTGTCAGTCGGCGCGCCGCCCGATCCTTTGGGGCCAACAGGGCAGAATTGGGATTTGCCGCCGCTTAATCCGTTGATGTTGAAGCATACGGGCTATGAAAAATTTGCCCATCTGTTGCGCGAAAACATGCGTCTGTATGGCGTATTGCGGATCGACCATGTAATGGCATTGTGTCGTTTGTGGTGGGTTTTAAACGATAAAACAGCGGATTTCGGCGCGTATGTGCATTACGATGCCGAAGTGATGTTTGCTATTTTGGCGTTGGAAAGCCGGCGCAACCGTTGCGTCATTATCGGCGAAGATTTGGGGACGGTACCTGACGAAGCCCGCCATCTGCTCAACCGCTATCAGGTGTTCTCGTACAAAGTAATGTATTTCAGCAAGGGTTGGAACGGTTTCCAATTGCCGGAAGAATACCCCGAGCAGGCGATTACGGTCATCAGCACCCACGATGTTGCGCCGCTGGCAGGCTATTGGACAGGCAAAGATTTGGATACGATGTTCAAACTCGGTACTCTGCCTGATGCAGCCGCTTTTCAGACGGCCTTGGATGAGCGCGAACACGATAAAGCCGATTTGCTGGATAAATTGAAAGAAACCGGCTGTCTGGGTGCAGACATACAAATGCCGGCAAAAGCCGATGAAACCTTGCTGGCGGCTTTGCACAAATACGGCGCATTGAGCCGCAGCAAGCTTTACGCCGTACAACTGGAAAACCTGCTGGGCGTCATCGACAATCTGAATGTTCCGGGCGTAACCGAAGGCTATCCGAACTGGGCGCAAAAAATGCCGGTTTCTTTGGAAGATTTCCTACAACACCGCCTCATGGGCGGCCAACTTGCCATTATTGACGAGGTACGCATGAAAACAAACAGCCAAATCAAGACTTATCATGAACTTGACCAAATCGAGCGCGATACGGTCGAAAGCCTGTTTCTTGCCACCCATAGCGATGTGTTCGCTTATCTGGGACGACACCGCCTTGCAGAGGGCGATGAAGTAGTACGCGTTTTGATTCCCGGCGCAGTAAGCGTGGATATCGTGAACCGCCGCAGCGGCGAACTCATCGTGCCGTCTGAAAAAATTGATGAACGCGGTTTCTTTGTGGCCGTCTTGCCCGATGATGCGCCCGATTACGCTTTGCGTATCCGTTACACCGAAGACACCGAGCCAGTGATTGAAGAAGATCCTTATCATTTCGGCTCTGCGTTGCAAGACATGGATTCCTGGCTATTGGCCGAAGGCAAACACCTGCGTCCTTATGAGACTTTAGGCGCGCATTTTGCCGAGTTGGACGGCGTGAAGGGCGTACGTTTTGCCGTCTGGGCGCCCAATGCGCAACGTGTTTCCGTCATCGGTGAGTTCAACAACTGGGACGGCCGCCGCCATGTGATGCGTTTCCACCGCGACAACGGCATTTGGGACATCTTCATCCCTGCCGTCAAACTCAACGCCCTATACAAATTTGAAATTCGCGATGCTAACGGTAATGTACGTGAAAAAGCCGACCCGTATGCTTTCGGTGCGGAACTGCGCCCGACCACGGCATCTATCGTGCGCGGTTTGCCTGACGAAGTGGAAGAACCGGCCTTCCGTGCCCGCGCCAATGCCATTGATGCGCCGATCAGCATTTATGAAGTGCATTTGGGTTCGTGGAAGCGCAATCCGGAAAACAATTACTGGCTGACTTACGAAGAGCTAGCCAAAGAATTGGTGGCATACGTTAAAGACATGGGTTTTACCCATATCGAGTTCTTGCCCGTTTCCGAATATCCGTTTGACGGCTCATGGGGCTATCAGGCAACCGGTTTGTATGCGCCGACCAGCCGTTTCGGTTCGCCGGAAGAATTGCGCGCATTGATTAAAGCCGCGCACGACGAAGGCATCAGCGTTATCCTCGACTGGGTGGTCGGACACTTTCCGACCGATGATCACGGCCTGGCCAAGTTTGACGGCACCGCGCTGTACGAACACGCCGACCCGCGCGAAGGCTACCACCAAGACTGGAACACCCTGATTTACAACTTTGGTAGAAACGAAGTGAAAAACTTCCTGCAAGGCAATGCTTTGTATTGGATAGAGCGTTTCGGCTTTGACGGTATCCGCGTTGATGCGGTAGCTTCGATGATTTACCGCAACTACTCGCGCAAAGACGGCGAGTGGATTCCGAACCAATACGGCGGCCATGAAAACCTTGAAGCCATCGCTTTCCTGCGCGATACCAACACCATGTTGAAAGAGGAAGTTCCGGCTGCGACTGAAATTGCTGAAGAGTCTACTTCATTCGCCAATGTAACCCGTCAAGAAGGTTTGAACTTCAGCTTCAAATGGAATATGGGCTGGATGAACGATACCTTACGTTACATGATGGAAGACCCCATTAACCGCAAATATCACCACAACAAAATGACCTTCGGCATGATGTACCAGTACAGCGAAAACTTTGTGCTGCCGCTTTCTCACGACGAAGTCGTGCACGGCAAACGCTCGCTGCTCGGACGGATGCCCGGCGACTGCTGGCAACAATTTGCCAACCTACGCGCCTACTACGGCTTTATGTACGGTTTCCCCGGCAAAAAACTCTTGTTTATGGGCAGCGAGTTTGCACAAGGCCGCGAGTGGAACTACAACGAAGGACTGGATTGGTTCCTGCTGGAGCAAGAGGGCGGCTGGCACAAAGGCGTACAAGACTTCGTACGTGAATTGAACCATGTCTATAAAGACACCGCGCCGCTTTACCAGCTTGACCAATGGCCGGAAGGCTTTGAGTGGCTGGTCGCCGACGACGGCAACAATTCCGTTTTTGTCTTCGAACGCCGCGACCGCGAAGGCAACCGCGTTATCGTCATCAGCAACTTCACGCCTGTGGTGCGTGAAGGTTACCGCTTCGGTGTGAATTCTGCCGGCGAATACCGCGAAATCCTCAATTCAGACGACCTGTATTACAAAGGCAGCGGCGTTTCTGCCGGCGCAACGGTGGAAACAGAAGAAGTTTGGTCGCATGGCAAACCAAATTCCCTGTCTGTGACCGTACCGCCGTTGGCAACCGTTTACCTGTATCAGGCGGCAGTCAAAGACGAAGCGTAAATCAACTTTGAGGGTGGGCATCATGCCTGCCCAATCAGCTGAAAATTAAAGATAGTGACATCAATATGACTCAAGGCCGTCTGAAAGATTTTCAGACGGCCTTATATTGGACACGAAACCAAATACATACCAAGGAATCATTCTATGTCTGCCAAATCATGGCATATCGAGGAAGGCAAGCCTTATCCCATGGGTGCGACCCTGACAAGCAAGGGCGCGAATTTTACCTTGTTTTCCATCAATGCCGAAAAGGTCGAATTGTGTCTGTTTGATAAGGATAAAGAAACCCGTTTGGAGATGCCTTCGCGGCGCGGTTCGGTATTTTACGGATTTGTGCCGGATGTTAAGGCAGGGCAGCGATACGGTTTCCGCGTGTATGGACGTGAAAACGCAGAATACGGCTCATGTTTCAATCCCAACAAATTGCTGATTGACCCGTATTCCAAAAAAATTGACGGCAAACCAAGCTACCATAACGCCGAAGAAATGGCATGGTTCAGGCCGGAAGATGAACGCAACAATGCCGCCATTGCGCCGAAAAGCGTTGTGGTCGGACGCAGCCGATTCAATTGGGCCAAAGATTACCGTCCGGAAATACCGTGGGGCAAAACCGTTATTTATGAAGCCCATGTCAAAGGGTTGACCAAGCAATTCCCGGATTTGAAGTACGCAGGTACTTATAAAGCCTTGTGCGACAAACGGGTTTTGGCCTATTTGCAAGAATTGGGGGTAACGACGGTCGAGCTGCTGCCGATTCATTTTCATCTGGATGAATACCATCTTCAGCAGATGGGCTTGAGCAATTATTGGGGCTACAACACTTATTCCCATTTTGCTGTCGAGCCGTCTTATGCCGACAATCCCGAACGTGCGGCGGCAGAATTTAAACAAGCGGTCAAAGCCCTGCATCAGGCAGGTTTGGAAGTGATTTTGGATGTCGTGTACAACCACACGGCCGAGCAGGACGACAAAGGCCCGATGCTGTGTCAGCGTGGTATCGACAACACCTTATGGTATTGGCACACCCCTTACGGCAATTATGAAAACTGGTCGGGTTGCGGCAATACGCTCAATATTGTCCGGCGTGACGTTACCCGTTGGGCGGCAGACAGCCTGCGCTATTGGGCGGAAGAGTTTCATGTTGACGGCTTCCGTTTCGACTTGGGAACCGTATTGGGACGCGAGCCCGATTTCCAATCGTACGGCCGTTTTTTCCAAGTCCTGTATCAAGACCCTGTGTTGGCCGGTTTGAAACTGATTGTCGAAGCATGGGATATAGGCGAGGGCGGCTATCACTTGGGCAATTTCCCGCAACCTTTTGCCGAATGGAACGGCCGTTTCCGCGATGACATGCGTGCGTTTTGGTCATGGGAAAGCGGCAATTTGGGCGCATTTGCCGAACGCTTGGCCGGGTCGTCCGATATTTTCAACCACAGCGGCCGCCACCCGTCCGCCAGCATCAACTTCATTACTGCACACGACGGCTTCACTCTGCGCGATTTGGTCAGCTATAACGAAAAACACAACGAAGCCAACGGCGAAAACAACCGCGACGGGCATAATGAAAACATCAGCTACAACCACGGCGTAGAAGGCGAAACCGATGATGAAGAGGTGTTGCTCAACCGCGAATACACTTCTAAAGCGCTACTTGCCTCCTTGTTTTTATCCAACGGTACGCCCATGCTTTTGGCAGGCGATGAGTTCGGCAACAGTCAGCAAGGCAACAACAACAGCTACTGCCAAGATAATCCGATTACATGGTTGGATTGGCAAAATGAGCCCCATGAGTTGCAAAATTACACTCAAGCGCTGATACGCGTACGCAGCCAAATCAAGCTGCTGACAGATGATTGCTGGTGGGAAAAAGAGCGTGTGCAATGGCTCAATGCGGACGGTAGTCCGATGACCGAATATTGTTGGCACAACAGGGGCAGCAAGGCGATTCAGGTTGTTTTGGACGATGAATGGCTGCTGTTGGTCAATGCCAAACGTAGTCGTCAGTTATTTAACCTGCCTCAAGGCAATTGGGAAATTTCTTGCGTACCATCTGAGAAATTTAATTACGAAGAGGCTGGAAAATGTGTTGTCGAACACATGGGGATTTGGGTTTTACATAAAACGAATTAAATGAAAACCAAGCCGTTATTGTGTTAACTCTTTGATATTTCGTCTGTATCCGTTGGACCGAAGCTTGCATGGCATAAATGGAAATGCTGATGAGATGATGAGTGGTTTAATTTGTAATTAAATGTTTTATAAAGAAAAAATAATACGGATTTGAATCTTTCAGTTATAATCCGTATCAAACCTGAAACAAACCTACCTATAAATTTTTCAGACGGCATTTATACTTCTTCAGGCCGTCTGAAAACTGAATGACGTTGTTTCTATAACCCATCAGGCGCGTTGTCCAAGTGCCTCAAATGAAAGAAAGGCTTCCATGGCTAAGCAAAAACTCCCCATCTCCGGCTACGATTACGTTATGCCCAAACCGGATGCAGAAACCATCCGCAAGTCCATTGTTTACAAGTTGATTTTCATCTTGGGCGTCGATCCTAAAGAAGCAACTTCACACCAATGGCTCAACGCCGCCATGTTGGCCGCACGCGACCTGATTGCCGAGGATTTCCTCAAAACACGCCGCGCCCACATCGACAACAGCAAACGCATGGTTTATTACCTGTCTATGGAATTCCTGCTCGGCCGTGCGTTTGTCAATGCGCTGATTAACGAAGGCGTTTATGCCGAGTTTGAAGAAGCCTTCAAGCAACTGGGCAAAGAATTTGCTGATGTCTGCGAACAAGAAGAAGATCCGGGTTTGGGTAACGGCGGTTTGGGCCGTCTGGCCGCCTGCTTCCTCGACTCTTTGGCAACCCTGCGCATTCCTGCCATGGGCTACGGCATCCGTTACCAATACGGTATGTTCAAACAAGAAATCGTGGACGGCCAACAAGTCGAAAAACCCGATTTGTGGCTCGACCAAGATTTGGCATGGCAGTTTGCCCGTCCGAACAAACAATATTCCGTCCGTTTCGGCGGCCAAGTATTGAACTTGGGCAACAAAAAAGAATGGCAGCCGAGCGAAGAAATCTCCGCTTGGGCATACGATGAAATCATTCCGGGCTATGGCGGCGAATGTGCCAACCCATTGCGCTTGTGGACTGCGCACGCAGGTAACCTGTTCGACCTTGCTGACTTCAACCGAGGCGACTATGCCTCTGCCGTTCGCGCACAAAACAGCGACGAAAACATCTCGCGCGTCCTCTATCCGAACGACTCTACCGATTCCGGCCGCGAATTGCGCCTGAAGCAAGAATACTTCTTGGTTTCCGCTTCCGTTCAAGATATTGTTGCACGCCACAAATGCCGTTTCCCAAGCATCCGCACTTTGGCGGACGAAGTCGCCATCCACTTGAACGACACCCATCCGGTACTCGCCATTCCAGAATTGATGCGCATCCTGATTGACGAAGAGGGCATCGAATGGACTGAAGCATGGAATATGTGCTGTAAGATTTTCTCTTACACCAACCACACATTGATGAGCGAAGCCTTGGAAACCTGGCAGGTTGACCTGATGGGCCGTCTGCTGCCGCGCCATTTGGACATCATCTTTGAAATCAACGCCTACTTCCTCAATGCCTTACGCGCCATCGGCAACTTCGACGACGACTTTGTCCGCCGCGTATCCATCATTGACGAAACCCACGGCCGTCGCGTCCGCATGGCATGGCTTGCCGTGATCGGTTCGCACAAAGTCAACGGCGTGGCTAAAATCCACTCCGATTTGATGACCACATCCATCTTTGCCGACTTTGCCAAAGTATTCCCGGAACGCTTTACCAACGTAACCAACGGCGTAACTCCACGCCGCTGGATCAACATCGCCAACCCGGGCCTGACCAAATTCTTGGACAAACATCTGGGCAACGAAGACTGGCGTCTGCATTTGGACAACCTGACCAAGCTCAATGACAAAGTGGACGATGCCTCCGTACAGGCAGAATTCGGCGCAGTGAAAAAAGCCGCCAAAGAGCGCCTTGCCAAATACATCGAAACCGAGCTGGGCATCAAGGTTAATACCGATGCACTTTTCGACATCCAAATCAAACGTATCCACGAGTATAAACGTCAAGCATTGAACGTGATGCACATCGTCGACCGCTACAACAAAATCCTGGAAAACCCGGATTTCGATTGGCAGCCGCGCGTGTTCATCTTTGCCGGTAAAGCCGCTTCCGCCTATTACATGGCGAAGAAAATCATCCGACTGATTAACGACGTTGCCAAAGTCATCAACAACGACACCCGTATCCGCGACCTGATTAAAGTTGTGTTCATCCCGAACTACAGCGTCAGCCTCGCCCAAATCATCATCCCGGCCGCCGATTTGCACGAACAAATTTCATTGGCAGGTACAGAAGCATCCGGTACCAGCAACATGAAATTCGCCCTCAACGGCGCGCTTTGCATGGGTACGCTGGACGGCGCGAACGTCGAAATTTTGGAAAAAGTCGGCGCGGACAACTGCTTTATCTTCGGTAACACCGTAGAACAAGTCGAAGAACTCCGCCGCAACGGTTACGACCCATTGAGCTATATCGAACGAGACAGCGACCTGCGCCGCGTCGTCAACCAAATCAGCCAAGGCACTTTCTCTCCGGAAGAGCCAAACCGCTACAACGACGTGTTGCAACCATACGGTGACTTCTATCAACTGATGGCCGATTTCCGCAGCTACATCGATACGCAATACAAAGCGGACGAACACTACCGCAACGTATCCGCATGGCGCAAATCAGCCTTGATCAACATCGCCAACATGGGCTTCTTCTCATCCGACCGCTCCATCGCCGACTACTGCCGCGATATTTGGTACATCAAACCATTGAGCGAAAAAGAATTGCCCGGCAAAAATTAAGCGTTGAGCAGATAGCGAAAGCCGATACATTGGAAAGGTGTATCGGCTTTTTTTAGACGGCATGATATAGAAACGAGCAAAACAGCATGGTTATATCGCTGTTTTAGCGTATTTCTAAATGACTCAATTTAAAATCGGTATTTAAAATTTAGTAGCCATTCATTCTGACGGTATCGGTAATGTGCTGTATTGCTATGGGAGATTGAACGCCTGAAACGAAATTCAGGATACATGCCTTTAAGGTTCCACTGCGGAAAGCCTACAGCGGCTATCATGATGTATTGATTGTCGCGCCGCCGTCTGTTGTCGCTGACAAAACTTGCAGCGTCATAAAGACTGCGGCGATGAAGCAGGATAGCGTTGAGATAAGTACCGCTTGAAAAAAAACTATACGCTCCCAGCCGTGTCGTATATTCCTTGCTGGAAGAAGATTTTTCGGGATAGGCTTTGCGTGTTGCATCAAAGTTGGCGAACAGGCCGCTTTGGGGTGTGAGAGAAAATTCTGCCCCTACACCCAGTTCGTATTGCTTGTAGTCGGCAAAATAATCTTTGCTTTGTCCGCCGTATCCGGTCTTTTTTGCTCCAGCATGTGAGTTAATACGCCAGCGAGGGGAAAGTGTGCGTGACCAGTCGACATCCGCGCCCCATGCGCGGTAGTGGGTGTGGCGGTTGCGGAAGTCATATTCGAAATAGGGTAGCAGGGAAAAGGAGGAGCGTGCGTCGGCATAGGCGTATCCCGCGTACAGCGAACTGTTGTGATAGCTGTAATCCGGCATAGCCGCCGAATCTTTGTCTTTTTCCGTGTAGCGGTTGCCGTACAGTACACCGCGCACCTGTACACCGTGATGCCCTTTGAGCGGGACGGTTTTTTCGGTGGTCGCGCTATAGGATAAGAAGGTTGAATCCGTTGGCGCAGGCAGGGTGCGCTCCATCAGGCACATGTCCGCGATTTCCCACACGCATTGGTTGATGCCGTTGCCTTGGTTTACATTGCTGTTGTAGCCGTAGCCTAGGCTGATTTGGCCGTGCCAGCGGCGGCGTTTGCCCAGTTCGGACAGGTAGTTTTCCACGATGGGGTGGGTTTCAGCAGGAATATCCGTTTTCAGAACTTTCTCAAACGCGGCGACGGACTCTTTGTTTTGGTTGTCTTCGGCATAAAACCGCCCCGCTTCGAGCAGCAGGCGGGGGTTGTCGGGTTCGGCTTCCAAGGCCGTCTGAAAACTGTTCTCCGCCGCGCGAGAATCCCCTTCGGCCCGTTTTTGCAGCGCATCGGCCAAATGAATCAGCGCGGGTTTGTGCTGCGGCAGTTTGGCGTAGCGGGCGGCAAACTGTCGCACCTTGTGCCACTGTCGCGCGTTTAGGGCGTGGTAAATCGCACTTTCCAGTTCTTCCGCCGTATCGCCGACTTGGTAGATTTCACCATCTATCGAAATATAGCCGTTGTTTTCTTCCACTTTCTCGCGGGCCTGTTCCGTGTCCAGCCAGTCACTTTCTCGATATTGCTGCGTTTGGCGGCTGCTCTCATCCAGCAGGCGGCGGCGTTCGTCCGCGGCATCGTCGGACGGGGCGGCAAGGCAGACCGTACAGAGCGGCAGGAAAAGCAGGCAGAGGCGGTGTTTCATGAGATAGGGTCCTTGGGGCGGAGAGGCCGTCTGAAAGAAGTAAAGCAAAAATTCTGCGAGATAATGCAGGTTTGCACGGCACTTCAGAAACAGGTCAGCCGCAGTATATTTATGCCTACTGCGGCTGTAGTTAAAAAATGGCGGTTTACCTGATTGCGGGAACGGACGGCCAAACGCCGAAAACACTGGCATTCCCTAATCGCGTAAGCAGACAAGGCTATTTTTTCGCACCGCCGAAGGCTACGTCGTCGCCTTTGTTGTTGTCAGTTCCGCGAGTGGCATAGCCTGCCATGGCTGCCGCGCCATTGCCGTAGAATTGTCCGATAATGCCTTCGTTATTTCGTCCCTTAATACTGTTGAATGTACCTTTTGAATTGATAATTTCAACACCGTTAAAGTTCAAATCCCTATCACCTGCGCGTTTTAGTGCTCCGCTCATAGAACCTTTGTCGCTCGTGCCGAATGTGGCTTTGATTTCACCAGTATAGAAATCGTTTTTGCCCGGCGTGTGCTTGTTGATGCCGACAACATTATAGGTGGCGGTAGCTAAGCCCGTAGTGTTTTTAGTCGGATTCTCACCCACAAACCAAACCGTGCGGTTGCCGTCGTTCATATTTAAATCAGTGCTGTTGGTAATCTGATTGCTGTTGCCTTTGCGCGGCGCCCATTCGCCGAAGAAGACGTTGGTTGCCGCAGTCGGCACTTTGGCAAAGGTCATGCCGCCGAATTTCGGTGCCTTTTTCAACAAACCTGCTTCAGACAATTCCGCCATTTGGCGCACGCTGAACACTTCGGTGTTGTTGGCGCGTTTTTCATACCACACTTGGCCGAGTTTTTCCGAGCTGAACCAGCCCAATACGGGATTTACGTCGCTGGGCGTGAGGTATCTTGGATTGGCCGCACCGTTTACATTGACGTTCTGATTGCCGCCGTTGATGGGGGTTCTGCCGTATTTGTCGCGGATGCGTCTAGCTGGGCCGTTTTCCAAATTGACGGAGAAGGAATAGTTGCCGTCGGCGGCATTGCTGATGGCGATACCCGCACGTCCTGCACCGAAGGGGATAAGGCTGGAAGAGCCGACTTTGATTGCTTTGGTATTACTTGAATCACCTTGCACTTCAACCGCATAAGCAGAGCCGAAAGCGGCGGTCAGAAGGATGGCGAGGGTTAATTGTGATGCTTTCATAATTTTTCCTTTTAAAGAAAAGATATGATGGATCCCGCTGTTTTGTCTTCAGCGGCAAAATGTATCGGCTGTTGCCGACAGGGTGCATATTAGTACG
>OBXT01000185.1_pt1 | contig 12779 bp, 10 predicted proteins | sample 1476621 | NCBI WGS metagenome assembly OBXT01 (sample SAMEA2580169, study PRJEB22360) | human gut metagenome | biome: human gut; feature: human-associated habitat; material: faeces | place: Denmark | collected 2008/2010
TTCAATAACTTATCTACTAAACGACTCACCGCAAAAAAGCCAAAAGTGGCAGTAACCATAGTAACGGCACCAAAGCCATTGGCACAATTCATCGTAGCAGAAACTTCACAACCTTCGCCCATTTTAGGGAAAATTAGCGGCTGAGTAGAAAAAACACAATCTATGCCAAATTTACGTTTCGGATTTTGGCTAAAGTTATATTCTTTTCTAAGCAAGGATCTTACTCTCGCTGCCAATGGATCTTGAATAGTTTTACTTAAATCTGCAATCTGAATTTGGCTTGGATCTGTTTGCCCACCCGCTCCGCCTGTAGTAATCAACTTGATTTTATTGCGTTTACAATAAGCAATAAGTGCGGCTTTGGTTCTTACGCTATCAATTGCATCAAGCACATAATCGTAACCTAGATTAAGGTATTCAGGAATATTCTCAGGCGTAATAAAATCATCAATAATTTCGACCACACACTCTGGGTTAATTCTCTCCACACGCTCTTTCATCGCTTCTGTTTTAAGCTGAGCTACCGTGCCCGTCATCGCATGAATTTGGCGATTGATGTTAGTTACGCAAATATCATCCATATCGATCATCGTGATTTTGCCAATCCCTGTGCGAGCTAATGCCTCAACCGCCCAAGAACCGACCCCTCCAATGCCAATCACACAAACGTGAGATTGACGCAATTTTGCCAAACCTTCTGGTGTATAAAGGCGACCAATACCGCCAAAACGTTGTTCATAATTATCAACTCTACTCATTTTTTATCCTTTTTCTTCGACATTCGTGATAAAAATCATTATATAATGCATTCAATAATCACCAAGGTTACTTATATGTTAAAAATCAATGTAAAAAAAACGCTCGGGGCATTATCGCTTAACCTTAATATTGATATCCCTGCTAAAGGTGTTACCGCTATTTTCGGACGTTCGGGAGCAGGAAAATCAAGCCTTATTAATCTAGTCGCAGGCTTAATCACGCCACAATCAGGCAGCGTTACCCTTAATGATAATGTGCTGTTCGATAGCAAACAAAAAATCAATCTCCCGCCAGAAAAACGTCACATTGGTTACGTATTCCAAGAGCACCGACTTTTCCCCCATTATACCGTGGAAAAGAACCTCAAGTATGGTTGCAAGCGGTTTAATTCAAGCTATTTTTTGCAAATTGTGGAATTACTCGGCATTCAGCACTTGCTTGAGCGTTTCCCGCTCAGTTTGTCTGGCGGAGAAAAGCAACGAGTGGCGATTGGACGAGCCTTATTAAGTAATCCAGAAATATTGTTGATGGATGAACCACTCTCTGCCCTTGATTTACCCAGAAAGCAAGAGTTATTGAACTATCTTGATCAACTTTCTAGCCAGCTTGAGATCCCGATTTTATACGTGACTCATAGCCTAGATGAGATTATCCGCCTTGCTGATCAAGTGATTTTGATTGAACAAGGGCACATTATGGCATTCGATCAGGTTAAAAGTATTTGGCAGCATTCCGCGTTTCAGCAATGGTTACCTGAACAATACCATTTAAGTTTATTGGAATTACCGATTAAATTGCACCAAATCGATTACCAAATGGTAGAGCTTTCACTAGGTACGCAATCTTTATGGGTAAGTGAATTGCCACGCTATCAACTAAACGATAAAGTGCGAATTACCATTAATAGTAGGGATGTATCAATTACATTGGAAAAACCACAAAACACCTCAATTCGCAATGTTTTGCAAGGTAAAATTTGCCAAATTCAACAGCAATCGCAGCAAGTGAATGTAGAGGTAAATGTCGAAGGACAAAAAATTTGGGCAAGCATCAGCCTTTGGGCATTTAATGATTTGCAATTAAGCATTGAGCAGGCTGTTTATCTGCAAATTAAGAGTGTTTCGTTGTAGGTGCTGCCTTTATCATTTAGCAAAGTTCGCGTAAAATATGATCGCTTATTTACGAGGTTGATATGTCAGAAAAAATTGTTGTTGAAGTAGTTTATGCCTACCCCGAGCGTTATTTTTTGAAAAAACTCACGCTCGAAAATCCGATTACGATCCAAAATGCGATTGTGCAGTCTGGCGTTTTAGAAAAATATACCGAGATTGATTTACGCCAAAATAAAGTCGGCATTTTCAGCCGTGCCGCAAAATTAACGGATATAGTAGAAAACGGCGATAGAATTGAAATTTATCGCCCGCTAATTGCCGATCCGAAAGAGATTCGTCGTAAAAAAGCAGAAGAGCAAGCTAAAATAAAGAAAAATGAAAATGTTTGAGATATTAAAGGGCACTATTAGTGCCCTTTTCTTCTTTAATGAGTGATTATTCTTGTGTATATTTCGGCTCCGTAAACACCGTCACAGTAGGTAGTTCTCCAGTGAATTTCTCAACTTGCACCGTTGCGGTATTTGGTGAGTTACCTTGCGCAAGTTTGGAAGTTCCTTCATCGCGGGTAAGCACATTCGGGTTGCCATTTTTACAAAGCGGATGCTCTGATTGACCTAAATCTTGTGGGTCGTACCAAGCTCCTTCGTGAATCGCAACTGTGCCTTTGATGATACCATCAGTCACCACTGCACCTGCCAATACTTGTCCACGTTTGTTAAATACACGCACAATATCACCGCTTGCAATACCGCGAGCTGCGGCATCTTCGGTATGAATTAACACTGGTTCACGATCATTTACTGCATAAAGTTTACGCAATGAACTATAAGCTAATTGGCTGTGTAAGCGGTATTTTGAGTGTGGTGTCACTAACGCTAACGGCTCTTCCGCAGTAGTTTTGCCTGAGAACTCTTCGTGTTCCATCCAAGTTGGGTGACCTTTACAGTCATCATAGTTCATTTTCGCAACCACGTCAGAGAAGATCTCTATTTTACCTGATGGTGTGCCTAATGGGTTGAGTAACGGATCGTTGCGGAACTCTTCATAACGCACCCATTTTTTCGCTTTTTCGCTAGCCTTGAAGGTTATTGGTTTATTATCTTGCCAGAATTGCTCGAATTTCGGCATTAATACACGGTTCTTACGTGCCGCATCAAAGGCAGTTTGGTAGAAACCTTTTAACCAATCCATTTCTGTTTTACCTTCAGTAAACTCTGCTTCTTTACCCGCACGTTTTGAAAGCTCAGCAAAAATATCGTAGTCATTTTTCGCTTCAAATTGTGGCTCAACCGCTTTTTTCATTGGGTAAATATTCATCATCGAATAGTCGCCTGACATCGTTAAATCATTACGCTCATAGCTGGTTGTCGCTGGTAACACAATATCTGCCATACGTGCAGTATTCGTTGACAATCACGGTGTCTGGTTTTTGCCACGCTTTCACCAAAGTGTTGGTATCTTGGTGGTGGGTAAATGGGTTACCGCCTGACCAGTAGATCACTTTAATATCAGGATAAGTAACTTTCGTGCCGTTGTAATCAATGGTTTTACCTGGATTGAGCAACGCATCAGAAATACGTGCAAGTGGGAACGAGTATTTAGAGGCTTCATCTAACCACGTTTTAGCACCTGCTGCCGCTGCAGGATTTGCACTGATTGAACCTAAAGTACCGCCAGTTGCAGTTGGAACACCACCATTAGCATAGTGATGACTTAAGCCAAAACCACCACCAGGTAAACCGATTTGACCTAACATTGAAGCTAGTGTCACTAACATCCAATGGCTTTGTTCACCATGACGTTGGCGTTGCATACCCCAACCGCCCATTAACATTGTGCGTTTGCTAGAGAAATCCGCAGCTAATTGTTTAATAGTTTCGGCTGGCACACCACAAATTTTACTTGCCCATTCGGCATCTTTTGGTTGTTTATCTTCCGTGCCGAGCAAGTAGCTTTCAAATTGCTCGAAGCCTTTGGTATATTTTTTGAGGAATTCTTTATCGTGTTTGTTTTCAGATACTAAAGTATAAGCAATACCAAGCATTAACGCCACGTCTGTTCCTGTGTTCACTGGCACCCAATCCGCCCCTAAAAACTCGCAGCTTTCACTTCTCACAGGGTCGATACAGATAATACGTTTACCTGTTTCTTTGAATTTTTTGAAGTATTCAATGCCTTGTTGGTCGGTTGAAGTCCACGCAATGCGAAGTGTGTTGAGCGGGTTTGCAGACCAAAGCACGATAATATCGCTATTTTCAAGTAACACTTCCCAACTGGTTTGTTGTTCGTACACTTCGATTGTGCCAAGAACGTGTGGCATAATCACTTGTGCAGCACCTGTTGAATAGTCGCCTTTCACATCCACAAATCCGCCTGTGATGGTTAAATAGCGTTTAAGCAAAGTACGCGCTGCGTGCAATGCACCTGAACTATACCAACCGTAAGAACCACCAAAAATCGCACTCGGGCCGTGAGCTTCACGCACACGTTTCATCTCATTTGCAACAAGCTCAAAGGCTTTATCCCAAGAAACACGTACCCATTCATCGCGACCACGTAAGGTGGTGTCTTTATTACCTTCTAAGTAGCCTTTACGCACCATTGGGTATTTCACACGGGTTTCGCCGTGAACTTGATCAGCCACCACAGATTGCAATTCGTTTACTACATTTGGTTCAATCGCAGGGCCTGATTTCACCACTTTGCCATCTTGCACTACCACGCCTAATGGCCCCCAGTGTGCCGCAGTCATCACGGTTTGCATTTCAGCGGCTTTAGCTTCGGTTGAAAGTAACGCACTGACGCTACCGCCAGCTAAAGATGTCCCAGCAAGACCAAGTGAAGTGGTTTTAATAAAGCCACGACGACTTGCGTTGATATTTTCTTGTTTTTTCATATAGGTTTCCCCTTTGAAAGTAAGTTAAATATGACACCTTTCTAAACACGAGGGGATAGTTCATTTCTTCGCTATCCTGTGTTGCAAGCGGTAAAATTCTGCAAAAGTTTTGCAAAAACAATCGCTTGAAACAGGCTGAAATGGCGTATTTTGATAACAAAACTTAGTCAAAACAGCTCGGTATCGGATTTGTTGATAAAAAATTAGTGTGCACCTCCAACCATATCTTTGGCATTGCGTTGTAGGTAAATAGTCACCGCACGAACATCATCAGCTGTCATTGAGGTTCTATCCTTCATCGAATTCACTACTCCGATCCATTGGTTTGCCGTGTAATGGTTTGCACCAATAGCTGCGTGGCAACCGCTACAATGGGTTTGGTTTAAATTATCGCCAAAGGCATTCAACGATTTTAAATCTGAAGTGACAGCGGTTTTTGGCATAGAAACTTCCACGCTGACCTCTTTCCAGTCGGAATTCGTCACTTTATCGTTTACCGTTTGATGAACAGTGAATTTATTTTTCGCTTCATCGCTGACTAATCCAACCATAATACGTTGACCCAATGCAGCATAAAGTACGCTTTCCGCCCCTGCTTGTTGCCAACCTTTTAACGTCGCTTTAATGTTGTCGCCATCGGCTTTCCAATCATTTAACTCAGCATAAGGTAATAGACGAATTTCTGCACCATCAGCGGTTTTCGCTGGTACCATCACAAGGTTATAAAGGGTTTTATCACCTTCGCTAAATTGCCCTGCGTGTTTGGTTAATTCACCTAGTGCAGCAGTATTGTCTACAGGCATTTCAGGCATAAAATGGGCGATACCTTTATGGCAGTCGATACAAGTTTGGTTGGTTTCTTGCGCTAGCTTGTGCATTTTTTGTGCTGCCTCTTTCTGCTCAGAAACTACCATCGCCTCGAAACTATGGCAGGAACGGCAAGTCGCAGAATCACTCTCTTTCATCTCTTGCCAAACTCGTTGTGCCATTTCTAGGCGGTGTTGCTCATAGGCTTCCTGGTCTGGCAACTTATTGGTGACGAAAGTGTGCCAGACGTCTTTCAACGCCACAAATTTAGCTTTCACATAATCCATTCCTTCGTGCGGAACGTGGCAATCTGAACATTCAGCACGAATCCCTTTACGATTTGAAAAATGTACCGTGCCTTCCCATTCCGCCTGTGGGTGACTCATCGAGTGACAACTTACACAAAATTCAGGGCTGCTGGTTGCTTTCATAATCGATTGCACACCAAATAATGCAGCAGCACCAATCACAACACAAATCAGACCGCTTGCTAGAGAGAGTTTTAACTTAGGCATAAATTCCCCACAAAAATAAAAGATAAAAGTTTTATAGGAATTTTATGCCTGCAAAAAAGAAGCTCAATAAGTAAAAATACGTATTAAGAGGTATATCGAAAGGAAATTTGATTTAACTCAAAAGAGGTAACGTTATTTCACTACAAACCAAGGTGGTAATTTAAAAAAGGTATTGGCAAACAGCTCTGGGGCAATAATTTTGCTGTACCCTTGCTGAATTTGATAAACCAGATGCGGTAAGCTAATGGAAAGATCTTTAGTGTTATCAGGATAGTCAGCCCCGTTTGCGTGCCTGTGCCGAAATAATAAGTCCCATTCACGCCATAATGTGGCATTGAACGAATACCATCTGAAATAGCTTTAAACGCCCGTGTTGAAACACTCTGCTTCCAAACGCTCGCTAAAATATTCACTTGGTCAAAAGCAATGCTGGCTTGAGAATAACTTGGTTGATAACCGAAAAATTGCTCATAATGTTGGCAAAATTGTTGCCCTAAATAATTTTGGCTTAGTCCACTTGTAGTAGACCAAATTACCCCTTCGCAGGGCTGATTTTCTGGTAAAAAGGCTGACGGTGCGTAAATACTATAAAGCACTGCATTGGTTGGTTGCTGGATAAAGACTTGATAGAAGTTCACCATATCTTCCGCAAAATAAGAAGCTAACACCACCATTGACGGAGAAATTTGATGAACCACTTTCATTACCGTTTCAAAATCTTGTTCTTTTTTATCCAAATCTAAGACTTCTACTTGCCAATGCTCTTTATTGAGATCAGAAATGAGCTTATCGATCCCAATATCAATCGGCTGCCATTTCACCCGAATAACTAAAATGATGCGATTTTGCAACAAATTAGGGTAATAATGCTGATAAGTCTGCAGAAAACGGCTTACTCCCGAACCGTAATTGATGTCGCTGGCACACACTTGGAAGATGTTATCAAACTGGCTTATCGGCAGATTATGTGCCTTTTTATCTGAGTTGCTGTGGGTGGCGATATGCAAATAAGGAATGCCACTTTGGGCAACTAACTCGTGGATTTCTGGCGAATAGCAAGCATAACTGGTTGAGATTGCATCCACCTCACGATCAAACAATGTATTGTAAGCCTGCAAAATGCTCGCTTTATCCTCCACCGAGAAGCCCACTTTTTCGAGCTGAATTTTCCGCCCGTTAATCCCGCCTTGGCGGTTAACCATCTCCACCGCTAACTGTGAACCATTCAGCAATTCTTTGGTGTCAATCTGCCCAATACCTTGCTCTACGTAAGGCACGCCAAGAATAATCGGGCGTTTAGCTTGATTTTGAATGGAAAAATAGCTCTCTCGCTCAAATTCCGCTTGTTGACTGGCAAGCAATTCAATTTGATGTGTTGCCAGAATGGAGTGCGATAAATGACCTGGTGTGGGTAAACAGCAAAGCGATTGAGTTAAACCGAAAACGGCTAACGTCGTGCGATTTTCGGTTTCTGTTTTGGTAAAAATATTTTCAACGTGTTTTGCCACCGTGCGTTCGCTGATACAAAGTTGCTCGGCAATTTCCGCATTGGACAAACCCGCACAAATTAAGGTAAGCAGTTCAATTTCTCGTTTGCTTAGTTCAAACGGCGCAACTCATTTTTGATCGCTTGCACTAATGTAAAATCCACCTGTTGGCGTGTTAAATCAAATTTAAACCATTGATTTTGATGTTGAAAATAAAAACTAAGTCGGTTAAAACGAGAATAGAGCAACGCTTGGGCATAACCCGAAATCAATGGAATTTGAGACAAATAGGTCGCCCCAGATTTATCTTCCCATTCCAGAATTTCCGCCTGTCTATTGACTAAACAAGACCATTGCACTCGCTCATTCATCTTTTCCCCCTTTTAATTAGGGATAAAAGATAGCAAAAATGAATTTAAGAAAATATGAAGTAAATCAAAATTAGGGAAGATTCAACAAAAAATCCCACCATAGTGGGATTTTTTGAAGATTCAAAAATTAAATACTCGCTCTCAATGCATCCGCTTTATCAGTTTGTTCCCAAGGGAAGTGTGAACGACCGAAGTGACCGTAAGCGGCTGTTTCGCGGTAGATTGGGCGGATTAAATCTAACATTTTGATTAAACCGTATGGACGTAAGTCGAAGTTTTCACGGATTAAACGTACTAATACTTCGTTGCTTACTTTGCCTGTGCCGAAAGTTTCTACCATGATTGAGGTTGGTTCAGCCACGCCGATTGCATAAGAAAGTTGGATTTCACAACGATCTGCTAAACCTGCTGCAACGATGTTTTTTGCGACATAACGAGCAGCATAAGCTGCTGAGCGGTCTACTTTTGATGGATCTTTACCAGAAAATGCACCACCACCATGGCGAGCTGCACCACCGTAGGTATCTACGATAATTTTACGTCCTGTTAAACCACAATCGCCCATTGGTCCACCAATCACAAAACGACCCGTTGGGTTGATGAAGTATTTAGTGTTTTGGCTTAACCATTCGCTTGGAAGAATTGGCTTAATGATCTCTTCCATCACGCCTTCATACACTTCTTTTTGTGAAACAGACTCTGCGTGTTGCGTTGAAAGTACCACTGCATCAATGCCTTTGATTTGGTTGTCTTCGTAAATGAAGGTTAATTGGCTTTTCGCATCTGGGCGTAACCAGTCTAATTTGCCTGATTTACGCACTTTCGCTTGTTGTTCCATTAAACGGTGAGCATAAGTGATTGGTGCTGGCATTAACACATCAGTTTCATTGGTTGCATAACCGAACATAATCCCTTGGTCGCCTGCACCTTGTTCTAGCGGATCAGCACGGTCAACCCCTTGGTTGATGTCTGGCGATTGTTTACCAATAGCGTTTAATACCGCACAAGAATGTGCATCAAAGCCCATATCTGAATGGTTATAACCGATGTCTGCAATCACTTGGCGAGTTAAGTTTTCAATATCTACCCAAGCTGAAGTAGTGATTTCACCGCCCACTAAAGCCATACCTGTTTTCACATAAGTTTCACACGCTACGCGTGCTTTCGGGTCTTGTTTTAAAATTTCGTCCAACACTGCGTCTGAAATTTGGTCTGCGATTTTATCTGGATGACCTTCAGAAACAGACTCTGAAGTAAATAAATTGATAGCCATACATTATCCTTTGTTGATAAACGTGTTATGAAATGGAATGAAACAAGCGGTACAATTTGCAAAAATTTTGCAAAATCTGACCGCTTGCTTTCAAATATACTTAAATTTGATTAGCCGTTTTTCCGTCTAGACGTCTATAATACATTTTTTGAGCATCTAAGGCAATGCTTTTTTAAATATGAATGTGAGGCTAAATATGCTAGAGTTTGCATCTTAATCCATCAATTTCTGAGAAAATCTCGGATTTTGTGGTCATATTACTCGATAAAGGTTGTTTTTCCTCAAAACGCCCTTATTAAGCAAAAAATTTAATACAATAAAATAAGGAAATAAACTATGCAATATATTGGAAAGATCATCGGTTTCTTTCTAGGTTATCAAATTTTTCACGGATTATTCGGCGGGATTTTCGGTGCATTTTTAGGGCATTTAGCAGATAAAAAACTCTATGAACTAGGTAGCGTACGTTCTTCCATTTTTGGCAAAAACTTAACCCGCCAAACACTGTTTACACTGACCACTTTTGCCGTCCTTGGACACTTGGCAAAAGCCAAAGGGCGTGTCACTGAAGAGGATATTCAAAACGCTCGAAACTTAATGGCACATCTAAATTTAGATGCCAAATCCCAGCAAGAAGCACAAAAAGCATTTACCTTAGGTAAAGAGGCGGATTTCCCGCTTCGTAATGTAATTCGTGAATTTCGCGAGGCTTGTGCAAGACGCCAAGATTTATTGCGTTTCTTTATTCAAGTGCAAATTACCGCAGCGATTCAAGATGGCGAATTAGACGCACAAGAACAACAAGTGTTGTTTACCATTGCCGAAGCGATGGGCATGAGTCGCATGCAATTTGAGCAAATGCTTGGCATGATTATGGCAGCACAGCAATTCAGCCGTGGCGGTTTCCATCAACAATATTCACAGCAAAATGACTATTCACAAGGCAGTTATTCTCAAGGCGGATATAGTGGCTATCAACAAAGCCGCCAGCCAAGCATTGATGCCGCTTACAAAGTATTGGGCGTAACGGCTAATGATGATCAAAATACCGTGAAACGTGCTTATCGCAAGCTGATGAATGAAAACCATCCAGACAAATTAGCGGCAAAAGGCTTGCCAGATGAGATGATGGAACTCGCCAAAGAAAAAACCCAACAAATTCAAGCCGCTTACGATCTGATTTGCAAACAAAAAGGTTGGAAATAGGAGTTTATAACGGATAACTCGGGTTATCCGTTCTTTTTTGTATGATACCTCAAGTGATTTTAGCTCCAATGCAGGGCGTATTAGATCCCTTTGTTCGCCAGCTTTTAACCGCAGTGAACGATTACGATCTTTGCATTTCTGAATTTGTCCGCGTGGTTGATCAAAAACTGCCACGCAAAACTTTTTATCGCCTCTGCCCTGAATTGCACAATCAAGGTTTAACCGCTTCGGGCACGCCTGTCCGCGTGCAACTTTTAGGGCAATATCCAGAATGGTTAGCGGAAAATGCAATGCTAGCGATTGAATTGGGTTCGCACGGCGTTGATCTCAACTGTGGTTGTCCGTCCAAAACGGTAAATGGCAGCCAAGGTGGCGCTGCATTATTAAAAACGCCTGAATTGATTTACCAAGCGACCAAAGCCATTCGAGCAGCTGTGCCAAAAGAGCAACCTGTTTCGGTGAAAGTTCGTTTAGGTTGGGATAGCAGTGAGCAATGCTTTGACATTGCAGATGCGGTAGCACAAGGCGGGGCGAATGAAATTACCGTGCACGGTCGAACCAAAATGGACGGCTACCGAGCCGAACGGATTAACTGGCAAGCGATTAGCGAAATTCAAAAACGCTTGGCAATTCCAGTGATTGCCAATGGCGAAATTTGGGACTACGCCTCTGCAAAAAAATGCCAAGAAATTACCGCTTGTAACCGCATTATGATTGGTCGAGGGGCGTTAAATACCCCAAATTTAAGCCGTGTGGTGAAATATAATCATCCTAAATTGGCGTGGAGCGAAGTCCTGCAACTACTCTATCAATACGTTCAAATGGAAAATGAACACGATTCTGGCTTTTACCACGTGGCACGCATCAAACAGTGGCTGCATTATTTGGATAAAGAGTACCCAGAAGCAATGCAGCTGTTCCAAATTTTGAAAACCGAACACGGATATGAGAGCTTGAAAAAGCATATTGAGCAAGCGGTCGAAAAAGGAGCGTAAAATGCAAAAACAGATTTTTAGCGAAGAAGATATTGTTCAGCCAACGGAAATATTTCAAGCTAAACAAATTTTTGATGAAAAAGGGGTTGTGATTGAGGAAGATCTCAATGCTTACCAATATTTAGACGAAAGCGAAACGGCTGAAAAAGAATTGCTTTTTGAAGAAGATTTCAAACCTTCACGTTTTCGCATCCGTCTGATAATGACCTCTCTCGTGTTATTTTGTATAGCCTTGCTTGCCCAAGGCGTGCAATGGATTGTAAATGCGATTACGGATCAACAATGGATTACGCTTTTCTTTGCGGTTGCCTTTTTGTTAATCAGCTTAACAGGCGTGGGAACCATTTTCCAAGAGTGGCGAAAACTACGCAAACTTAGACAGCACGAACTGATGCAACAAGGGGCGGAGCAGTACCGTATAGTATTGCCGACTACAAGCGGTGAAAAATCGCAAGCCTTTTGCAAAAATCTGTTGGCACAGATGAAGACTACGCCCCAGCTTGAACAACGCCAAACTGCGTGGCAAGCACAAATTAATGAATATCACAACGCAGAACAAGTGATGACGCTATTTAGTGAAACCGTACTTTCTCCGCTTGATAATCAAGCGCAAAAGCTGATCGCCAAACACGCCAGAGATAATGCCGTGATTGTAGCGTTAAGCCCTGTCGCCATTGCTGACGTGTTGATGGTTGCATGGCGAAATTTTGCCTTAATCAACAAAATTACCCGCATTTATGGTATGGAACTAGGCTATTTCAGTCGCCTACATCTATTCAAAATGGTAATCAAAAATATGGTCTTTACAGGCACGACAGAGTTAGTCGCAGGCATGTTGTCGCACAACGTATTACGTAGACTCTTCGGGCAAGCTATCCAAGGCTTAGGCGTAGGGATTTTAACTGCCCGATTAGGCATTAAAGCAATGGAATTTTGCCGCCCTATTACCTTTAAAAATGAGGAAAAACCGAACTTAAAAGTGATGAGTAAAGAGATTTATTTGTCGTTGGTAAATTCAGAGCAAAAAGAGGCTACTTTTCGTAGAGAAGAACTAAAAAGCCACTAAAATAATCTGCACCCTAAAAGTTGGACTAAATAACCAACTCACTAAGGTGCAGATTTTTTTATGACCAAATACAACTCTCTTTTCAAACAACAAGTCATGGAGTTTTATCTTCAAAATGGTAAAAATCGCTCACTTACCCATAAACATTTTCAACTTGCCAGCAGAACATTGCGACATTAGATTAACCAATTTAAGTGCGATAACACGCTTAATCGAATATTAAGCAAGTTAATTATTTTGAATTAAAGAAAGATAGTGATATATTAGGTCGGCAATGTAGGCAAGATTGTTA
>OBXT01000187.1_pt1 | contig 12740 bp, 10 predicted proteins | sample 1476621 | NCBI WGS metagenome assembly OBXT01 (sample SAMEA2580169, study PRJEB22360) | human gut metagenome | biome: human gut; feature: human-associated habitat; material: faeces | place: Denmark | collected 2008/2010
TGAGAGCGTCATTGCAGTTATCGTTGCTGCAGCAGATGCTTTGAGCGCGGCACGTCCAGGTGCTCGTAGTGAGTCTCTTGAAAGCTACATCAAGCGTCTCCACGATTTGGAAGAAATTGCTAACGGCTTTGAAGGAGTACAAACTAGCTTTGCCCTTCAAGCAGGACGTGAAATCCGTATCATGGTCAATCCAGGAAAAATCAAGGACGACAAAGTCACAATCTTGGCTCACAAAGTTCGTGAGAAAATTGAAAACAATCTCGATTACCCAGGAAATATCAAGGTAACCGTGATTCGTGAGCTTCGAGCAGTAGACTATGCCAAATAAATAAGAAAGAGCAGTTGAAAAATTACTGCTTTTTTGTTACACTAGATAGAAAGACTGTAAAGGATAATCTGGCTTTTTGCCGTTATTCTAGAGAAATGTTATTTCACAGACTGACTAAAAGGAGACACAATGGCAGACCGAGGCTTACTAATCGTATTTTCTGGTCCTTCAGGGGTTGGAAAAGGAACGGTTAGAAGAGAGATTTTTGAGAGTTCTGAAAACCAATTTCAATACTCTGTATCAATGACGACACGCGCACAACGTCCTGGAGAAGTGGACGGTGTTGATTATTTCTTCCGTACTCGCGAAGAGTTTGAGGAGCTGATTCGTCAAGGACAGATGTTGGAATATGCAGAATATGTCGGCAACTACTATGGAACTCCTCTGACCTACGTAAATGAAACCTTGGACAAGGGAATCGATGTCTTCCTTGAAATTGAAGTTCAAGGAGCTCTTCAGGTCAAGAAAAAGGTTCCAGATGCTGTCTTTATCTTCCTGACACCACCAGATTTGGATGAATTGCAAGATCGTTTGGTAGGACGTGGAACAGACAGTGCAGAAGTGATTGCCCAACGAATCGAAAAAGCCAAGGAAGAAATTGCCCTCATGCGTGAGTATGATTACGCGATTGTCAACGATCAGGTGCCCCTAGCCGCTGAGCGTGTCAAACGTGTTATCGAAGCAGAGCACTTCCGTGTGGACCGTGTCATTGGTCATTATCAGGAGATGTTACCAAAGTCTCCAACTAGCCGATAAAATTTAGAAAATAGGTACAAGCAAATGATGTTAAAACCCTCTATTGATACCTTGCTCGACAAGGTTCCTTCAAAATATTCACTCGTAATCTTGGAAGCAAAACGTGCCCACGAATTAGAAGCAGGTGCGCCAGCAACTCAAGGTTTCAAATCTGAAAAATCAACTCTTCGCGCCTTAGAAGAAATCGAATCAGGAAACGTTACAATTCACCCAGATCCAGAAGGAAAATGTGAAGCAGTGCGTCGCCGTATCGAAGAAGAAAAACGCCGCAAAGAAGAAGAAGAAAAGAAAATCAAAGAGCAAATCGCTAAAGAAAAAGAAGATGGTGAAAAAATTTAAGGTTGGGGGGACTCAATCTTATTTTTTCTATTGCAAGAATGTACTGACAAGGAGGAGGTGAGAAGATGGCTATAGCCAAGATTATTGTAGATGTGCCTTTGATGCAGACGGACCAGCCCTATAGTTACAGGATTCCGGAGGAATTTATGGGAATGTTGGAAGTTGGGATGCGGGTCCATGTGCCCTTCGGTAAGGGGAATCGCCTGATTCAAGGGATTGTTCTTGGTTTGGAGACTCAATCGGATGAAGAAGAGGCAAATCAAGATTTAAAAGATATTGCTGAGGTACTGGATTTTTCTCCTGTACTCACGCAAGAACAACTCTGGCTGGCTGAGGAGCTCCGCAAGTCCGTCTTCTCCTACAAAATCTCCATCCTTAAGGCTATGTTACCAGGATTTCTGAACTCCAGCTATGACAAGATTCTCTATCCTCTGGCAGGTCTGAGTCAAGAAGATAGAGAGCGCTTGTTTGGTTCAGAGGCTTCGCTTGCTTTTTCTTCTCTAGACATCTCCAAACAGGCTGAAATGATGCGTTTGACTAGAAAGGGTCTGCTTGGTCTGGAATATCAGGCGATCGATCAAAAGAAGGTCAAGACCCAGTCTTGGTATGAGGTGAATCTTACTCAATTAGAAGGTGTTGAGATTTCTGCACGTGCCAAGAAAAAGTTGGAACTGAGAGACTATTTGCTGTCTCATCCTGAGAGTGCTTCCGTGGCTAGTTTGTTAGAGACCTATTCGCGGGACCAAGTCAACTTCTTTGTGGAACAAGGTGCTGTTACCATAGTCCAAAAAGAAGTGCAACGCTCGGCTGCTTATTTTGAGGGGATTGAATCAAGTCAGCCTTTGGAATTGAATCCAGAGCAAAGACAGGCGCGTGATGCGGTTGTCAGTGCTATTGGCACTCATCAGCCTCCCTTCCTCCTTCAAGGGATTACAGGAAGTGGGAAAACGGAGGTTTACTTGCAGATTATCCAAGGGGCTTTGGACAAGGGCAAGACAGCTATTTTGCTGGTGCCTGAGATTTCCTTGACTCCACAAATGACGGAGCGTTTTATTGCTCGTTTTGGTGAGAAAGTGGCCATTCTTCATTCAGGCCTTTCCAATGGTGAAAAGTATGACGAATGGCGCAAGGTGGAACGCGGCGATGCCCAAGTTGTTGTGGGTGCCAGATCTGCCATCTTTGCTCCGCTGAAAAATCTGGGTGTCATGATTATTGATGAAGAGCATGAAGCGACTTATAAGCAGGACAGCAATCCCCGATACCACGCCAGGGATGTAGCTATTTTGAGGGCCCAGTATAATCAAGCAGCCCTGGTACTTGGTTCAGCAACGCCGAGCTTAGAGAGCCGTGCTCGGGCTGGAAAAGGCGTCTATCAACACTTGCGTCTGACCCAACGCGCCAATCCTCAGGCCACTATTCCCAAGGTTCAAGTGATTGATTTTCGGGACTATATCGGACAAAACGAGACGTCAAACTTTACGCCTCTCTTGCTAGAAGCCATTCAAGACCGTCTAGCTAAAAAAGAGCAGGTGGTTCTTATGCTCAATCGTCGTGGTTATTCTAGCTTTGTTATGTGTCGAGAGTGTGGGACGGTGGATACTTGTCCTAACTGTGACATTTCCTTGACCTTGCACATGGATACCAAGACCATGAACTGCCATTATTGTGGCTTTTCGAAGGATATTCCTAAGCTCTGTCCTAACTGTAAGAGTCGAAGTATTCGTTACTATGGGACAGGGACACAGAAGGCTTATGACGAGCTGGCAGAACTCTTTCCGCAGGCACGAATTCTACGGATGGATGTGGACACGACTCGTAAGAAAGGTAGTCACCAAGCTCTGCTTGACCAGTTTGGTCGAGGGGAAGCAGATATTTTACTTGGTACTCAGATGATTGCCAAGGGATTGGATTTTCCCAATGTGACTTTGGTTGGAGTGCTCAATGCGGATACGGCCTTGAATTTGCCTGATTTCCGTTCTTCTGAGAGAACCTTCCAGCTCTTGACTCAGGTGGCAGGTCGGGCAGGACGTGCTGAAAAAGCTGGTCAGGTCTTGATCCAGTCTTACAATCCTCAGCACTATGCTATTCGATTTGCCAAGGATCAGGATTACGAAGGCTTTTATGCCTATGAAATGGGAATCAGACGACAACTTGGCTATCCGCCTTACTATTTCACCATTGGCATTACCCTTTCTCACAAGAAAGAAGAAGAGGTTGTCAAACGTGTTTATGAGGTCATGAACATTTTGCGATCAGGCTTGTCAGAGACCAGTAACATTCTGGGGCCAACGCCCAAACCTATTGCCCGCACCCATAACCTTTATCATTATCAGATTTTAATTAAATATCGTTTAGAAGATGAGCTGGGGCCGACCCTCAACCAGGTCTTGGCCTTGACTCAAGAACGGGAAAATAGTGAGCTCCGTCTCAGCATTGACCATGAGCCACAGCAATTTTTATAAGAAGGAGAAGATATGACAAAATTAATCTTTATGGGGACACCCGACTTTTCAGCAACAGTCTTAAAAGGACTTTTGACAGATGACCGTTACGAAATTCTAGCTGTTGTGACCCAGCCAGACCGTGCTGTCGGTCGTAAAAAAGTGATCCAAGAAACCCCAGTTAAACAAGCTGCCAAAGAGGCAGGACTTCCTATCTACCAACCTGAAAAATTATCTGGAAGTCCAGAGATGGAAGCTATTATGAATTTAGGAGCAGATGGAATCGTGACTGCTGCTTTTGGGCAGTTTCTCCCAAGTAAGCTCCTTGATAGTATGGACTTTGCTGTCAACGTTCACGCCTCCCTCCTTCCTAAACATCGTGGTGGAGCGCCAATCCATTATGCCTTGATTCAAGGGGATGAGGAAGCTGGTGTGACCATTATGGAAATGGTTAAGGAAATGGATGCAGGAGATATGATTTCTCGTCGCAGTATTCCGATCACAGATGAGGACAATGTTGGTACCTTGTTTGAAAAATTGGCGCTAGTTGGTCGTGATTTGCTTTTGGACACTTTGCCTGCCTATATTGCTGGTGAGATTAAACCTGAACCACAGGACCCAAGTCAGGTCACTTTCTCACCAAATATCCAGCCAGAGGAAGAAAAACTAGATTGGACTAAGACCAATCGTCAACTTTTCAATCAGATCCGTGGGATGAACCCCTGGCCGGTTGCCCATACTTTCCTTAAGGGGGATCGTTTTAAGATTTATGAAGCCCTACCAGTAGAAGGTCAGGGAAATCCAGGTGAGATTCTCTCTATCGGCAAGAAAGAATTGCTTGTCGCAACGGCTCAAGGAGTCCTTTCTCTCAAACAAGTGCAGCCAGCTGGTAAACCTAAGATGGACATTGCTTCCTTCCTCAACGGAGTTGGACGGACATTGACTGTAGGAGAACGATTTGGTGACTAAAGTAGAAACAGCTAGAAGTTTAGCTCTAGCAGTATTAGAGGATGTTTTTATTAATCAGGCATACTCAAACATCGCCTTAAATAAGCATCTCAAGGGAAGTCAACTTTCTGTAGGAGACAAGGGTTTGGCGACCGAGCTGGTCTATGGAACGGTAGCCCGTAAACTAACTCTGGAATGGTACCTATCCCACTTTATCGAAGACAGAGACCAGTTAGACAGTTGGCTTTATGTTCTGCTTCTCATGAGTGCCTACCAGCTCCGCTATCTGGATAAGATTCCAGACCATGCTGTGGTCAATGAAGCAGTGGAATTGGCTAAAGTCCGTAAAAAAGGCAGTGAAAAATTAGTCAACGCCGTCCTTCGTCGTATTCTGCGAGAAGGATGGCCAGATATTACCAGCATCAAACGAAAAAACAAGCGTGATTCCATTGCCTATTCTCTTCCGGTTTGGTTAATTGCCAAGCTCAAGGAAGAATACGGAGAGGAGCGAGCGCAAGCTATTTTTGAAAGTCTCTTGGTGCGAAACAAAGCCAGTATTCGTGTAACAGACCTAGACCGAAAAGAGGAAATCCAAGCCTTGTTGGAGGCTAGTGCTTCATCCTTGTCTCCTTCAGGTTTGGTTAAGGAGCAGGGGCATTTTGCAGGCCATGATTTGTTTGCGGATGGAGCCATTACCATCCAAGACGAGTCCAGTCAATTGGTTGCTCCGACGCTTGATTTAAAAGGAGATGAGCAGGTTCTAGATGCCTGTGCTGCTCCGGGTGGGAAAACAGCCCATATAGCCTCTTATCTCACGACAGGTCAGGTAACTGCTCTGGACTTGTATGATCACAAGTTGGACTTAATCCAAGAAAATGCTCAACGTCTGGGAGTTGTAGATCGGGTTCAAACGCAAAAATTAGATGCCAGAAAGGTGCATGAGTTTTTTGGCCAGGCTTCTTTTGATAAGATTTTGGTAGATGCTCCCTGTTCAGGAATCGGTCTTCTGCGCCGAAAACCAGACATCAAATACAATAAAGAAACGGCAGATTTCGCGTCCTTACAGGAAATTCAGCTCGAAATATTAGGTAGTGTTTGTCAAACACTAGGCAAAGGTGGTATAATAACTTATAGTACCTGTACTATTGTCTCAGAGGAGAATTTTCAAGTCGTTGAGGCGTTTTTAGAAAGTCATCCTGAGTTCGAGCAGGTAAAACTAGAACATGAATGTAAGGATATCATGAAAGATGGCTGTATCCTCATTACACCTGAATTGTATGGAAGTGATGGATTCTTCATCAGTCAATTTCGTAAGATATCGGATTAGGAAGGAACTGACACATGGAAATTTCATTATTAACAGATGTTGGTCAGAAACGAACAAATAACCAAGACTATGTCAACCACTATGTCAATAGAGCTGGACGTACTATGATTATTTTAGCTGATGGGATGGGAGGTCATCGCGCAGGTAATATCGCTAGTGAAATGGCGGTAACAGACCTAGGTATAGCTTGGGTTGATACCCAAATCGATACAGTCAATGAAGTGCGTGAATGGTTCGCCCATTACCTAGAAATTGAAAATCAAAAGATTCATCAACTTGGACAAGATGATGCCTATAAAGGAATGGGAACAACTCTCGAGGCTGTTGCCATTATTGGCAATCAGGCTATCTATGCTCACATTGGAGATTCTCGTATCGGTTTGATTCGTGGGGAAGAATACCACCAGTTAACAAGCGACCATTCTTTGGTCAATGAATTGCTTAAGGCAGGTCAATTGACACCAGAAGAAGCAGCTAGCCATCCACAGAAAAATATTATTACCCAGTCAATCGGTCAAAAAGATGAAATTCAACCTGATTTTGGAATGATTACCCTTGAGCCAGGAGACTATCTCTTGCTCAATAGTGATGGTTTGACCAACATGATTTCAGGCAGTGAGATTTGTGATATTGTAACTAGTGATATTCCTTTGGCAGATAAAACAGCGACGCTCGTGCGTTTTGCTAACAATGCAGGAGGTTTAGACAACATTACGGTTGCCCTTGTTTCTATGAACGAGGAGGATGCAAAATGATCCAAATCGGCAAGATTTTTGCCGGGCGGTATCGAATTATCAAACAGATTGGTCGAGGAGGCATGGCAGATGTTTACTTGGCCAAGGATTTAATTCTAGACGGGGAAGAAGTGGCAGTGAAGGTCCTGAGGACCAATTACCAGACAGATCCGATTGCTGTGGCGCGTTTCCAGCGGGAAGCGAGAGCCATGGCGGATTTGGACCATCCTCATATCGTTCGGATTACAGATATTGGTGAGGAAGACGGTCAGCAGTATCTTGCAATGGAGTATGTTGCTGGACTAGACCTCAAACGCTATATCAAGGAACACTATCCTCTCTCTAATGAAGAAGCCGTCCGCATTATGGGACAAATCCTCCTAGCCATGCGTTTGGCCCATACCAGAGGGATTGTTCATAGGGACTTGAAACCTCAAAATATCCTTTTGACACCAGATGGGACTGCCAAAGTCACAGACTTTGGGATTGCGGTAGCCTTTGCTGAGACGAGTCTTACTCAGACAAACTCAATGTTGGGGTCAGTTCATTACTTGTCACCAGAGCAGGCGCGTGGTTCTAAGGCGACTGTACAGAGTGATATCTATGCCATGGGGATTATTTTCTATGAGATGCTGACAGGCCATATCCCTTATGATGGGGATAGTGCGGTGACCATCGCCCTTCAGCATTTCCAGAAACCATTACCGTCAGTTATTGATGAGAATCCATCTGTGCCTCAGGCTTTGGAGAATGTTGTTATCAAGGCAACTGCCAAGAAATTGACAGATCGTTATCAGTCAGTTGCAGAGATGTATGTGGACTTGTCTAGTAGCTTGTCTTATAATCGTCGCAATGAGCCTAAACTGGTCTTTAATGATACTACTAAGGCGGACACCAAGACTCTACCAAAAGTATCTCAGAGTACCTTGACCTCGATTCCTAAGGTGCAAACACAAAGTCCGAAGCCACAGGCTGCGAAACCTAGTCAGCAGGTTTCTGAAGACAATTACGCAACCAAACCTGTTAAAAAACGGAAATTTAGAGTTCGCTATATGATTTTATTGGCCAGCATTGTATTGGTGGCAGCTTCTCTTGTTTGGATACTATCCAGAACTCCTGCAACCATTGCTATTCCAGATGTGACAGGTCAGACAGTTGCGGAAGCCAAGGAAACTCTCAAGAAAGCCAATTTTGAGATTGGCGAGGAGAAGACAGAGGCTAGTGAAAAGGTGGAAGAGGGACGGATTATCCGTACAGATCCTGACGCTGGAACTGGTCGAAAAGAAGGAACGAAAATCAATTTGGTTGTCTCGTCAGGTAAGCAATCTTTCCAATTGAGCAACTATATCGGTCGTAAATCTACAGATGTTATCGCAGAACTCAAGCAGAAGAAGGTTCCTGAAAATCTCATCAAGATTGAGGAAGAAGAATCAAGCGAGAGTGAAGCAGGAACTGTTCTCAGACAGAGTCCAGCTGCCGGAACAACCTATGATTTGAGCAAGGCCTCAACGATTACCTTAACCGTTGCTAAGAAAGTAACCAGCGTTGCCATGCCAAGTTATATAGGATCTAGTCTTGAATTTACTAAAAACAATCTCGTTCAAATTGTCGGTATTAAAGAAGCCAATATTGAAGTTGTAGAAGTGTCGACAGCTCCTGATGGAACTGCTGAGGGTACAGTCGTTGAACAGAGTCCAAAAGCGGGTGAAAAGGTTGATTTGACTAAGACGCGTGTCAAGATTTCAATCTACAAACCAAAAACACCGCCGTCAACGTCATCATCAACACCAGCCCAACGTGGAAACCAAGGTTCTACTACAACACCAAGTCAGGGGAACCAACAAGGAAATCAACGAGGGAATGCACCTGCTACGACTCAATCAAGTAGTGAAGGCAACCACGACAATTCTCGTGATTAAACGAATCTTTGTCATGATTTCATGGCAAAGATTTTTTTTGAGTCCAGATTTGTGATAGAATAGAGGGAGTTGATAAAAGGAGGCAAGCATGGAAGAATCAAGAGAATTAAATGCCGTCATCGATGTGATTATGCTAGCGGGGACTATTCTCCTTAAAAGTGGCTCAGAGATTCATCGTGTAGAAGACACCATGATTCGCATTGCGCATTCGCAGGGGATTGTGGATTGCAATGTTCTTGCCATGCCTGCTGCCATCTTTTTCTCTATTGAAAACACCAATATTTCGCGCATGAAGCGTGTGACCTCCTCTTCTTATAATATTGAAAAAGTCTGCGATGTGAACCAGATTTCTCGTCAGCTGGTTGGGGGGCAGATTGATTTAGAAACAGCCTTCAAGCAATTGACGGCTTTGCAAGCTCAACCGCTTCCCTATACCAAGTTGCAGGTAACTTTGGCTGCGACCTTTAGTGCCCCTTTCTTTTCAATTATGTTTAGTGGAAATATCTATGACGCACTCGGGGCAGGAGTGGCTACCTTATTTGGTTTTGCCTTTTCCCTCTATGTAGAAAAGTTTATCCGAATTCCCTTTGTAACAGCCTTTGCTGGGGCCTTTGTCTTTGGGATGATAGCCCAGTTTTGGGCTCGCTACACGGGCTTTCCTTCAACAGCAGATTTGATTATAGCTGGTGCCGTCATGCCTTTTGTACCTGGAATTGCCTTGACCAATGCGGTTCGCGATATCATGACCAACCACATAAACTCTGGTATGAGTAAAATGTTTGAATCCCTACTCATTACCCTTGCTTTAGGGGCAGGAACTTCTGTCGCCTTGGTATTGATGAACTAATATGACACTAACAACCTTTTTACTACAAGCAGTAGCAAGTCTTCTTGCTATCATCACTTTTTTAATCGTACTCAATGTTCAGCGGTCTATGCTCTTACCGGGAGGGATTTTGGGCATGGCTGTCTGGCTAATCTATCTCTTGCTCAAGGAACCAACCAATGTCATTGTAGCTACCTTCATTGCCGCCATTATCGGTTCTTGTGTCAGCCAGATTTTAAGTATTCTTTACAAGACCCCTGCTGTGGTCTTTATCTTGGCCATTTTGGCCCCTCTGGTTCCGGGATACCTTTCTTATCGGACAACTGCCTTTTTTGTGACAGGGGATTACAGTCACGCCATTGCCAGTGCAACCTTAGTTGTCATGTTGGCTCTGGTAATCTCTATTGGCATGGCTAGCGGAACAGTGATTCTCAGACTGTATTCCTACTTACGAAAACAGCAAAATCGTTAGACTAACAAGAGACTTGATTTGGTGAATCAAGTCTTTTTTCTCTCTTTTACTGCCATTTGTGATAAAATAGTATAGAACAATTTTTTACATGAATGATAAAACAGAGGTAAATATGACAATCGGTATTGATAAGATTGGTTTTGCGACCAGTCAATATGTCTTGAAATTACAAGACTTAGCAGAAGCGAGGGGAATTGACCCTGAAAAATTAAGCAAAGGCCTCTTGCTCAAGGAATTGAGTATTGCTCCCCTAACTGAGGACATCGTGACCTTGGCGGCCAGTGCTAGTGACTCTATTTTAACTGAGCAAGAGAGACAAGAAATTGACATGGTCATTGTGGCTACCGAGTCAGGAATTGACCAGAGTAAGGCTGCGGCCGTCTTTGTGCATGGTTTGCTGGGCATCCAGCCCTTTGCTCGTAGTTTCGAGATTAAAGAAGCCTGCTATGGAGCGACAGCTGCCCTTCATTATGCCAAATTGCATGTGGAAAATTCTCCAGAGTCCAAGGTCTTGGTCATTGCCAGTGATATTGCCAAATACGGTATTGAAACACCTGGAGAACCAACTCAGGGCGCTGGCAGTGTGGCTATGTTGATTACACAAAATCCACGCATTATGGCCTTTAATAATGACAATGTGGCTCAAACCCGTGACATCATGGATTTCTGGCGTCCAAATTACTCAACAACCCCTTATGTAAATGGTGTCTATTCTACTCAACAATATTTGGATAGTTTGAAAACGACTTGGCTTGAATATCAAAAACGCTACCAGCTTACTTTAGATGATTTTGCGGCTGTTTGCTTCCATTTGCCTTATCCTAAATTGGCGCTAAAAGGCTTGAAAAAAATCATGGATAAGAGCCTGCCTCAAGAGAAAAAAGACCTCTTGCAAAAGCATTTAGACCAGTCTATTCTCTACAGTCAAAAGGTAGGGAATATCTATACAGGTTCCCTCTTCCTAGGACTTTTGTCTCTCTTGGAAAATACAGATAGCTTGAAGGCTGGGGATAAAATTGCCCTTTATAGTTACGGAAGTGGGGCTGTGGCTGAGTTCTTCAGTGGTGAATTGGTTGAAGGATATGAAGTTTATCTAGATAAAGACCGCTTGAATAAACTCAACCAACGAACTGCCCTATCCGTAGCTGACTATGAAAAAGTCTTCTTTGAGGAAGTGGACTTGGATGAAACAAATTCTGCCCAGTTTTCTGGCTATGAAAATCAAGAGTTTGCCTTGGTTGAAATTGTGGATCATCAACGCCGTTATAGCAAGGTTGAAAAATAATGAAGATAAGTTGGAATGGATTTTCTAAAAAATCATACCAAGAGCGCCTCGAGCTGTTGCAAGCTCAGGCGCTCCTTAGTCCTGATAAGCAAGCGAGTCTGGAGCAGGATGAACAAATTAGTGTGACTGTCGCAGACCAGCTGAGTGAGAATGTAGTGGGGACTTTTTCTCTGCCTTATTCGCTGGTTCCAGAGGTCCTTGTCAATGGTCAGGAATATACAGTTCCCTATGTGACGGAAGAGCCCTCTGTGGTTGCTGCGGCCAGCTATGCAAGTAAAATCATCAAGCGTGCAGGAGGTTTTACCGCACAAGTCCATGAGCGCCAGATGATTGGACAGGTAGCCCTTTATCAAGTTGCTAATCCTGAACAAGCGCAAGAGAAGATTGCCAGCAAGAAAGCAGAACTCTTGGAACTTGCTAATCAAGCCTATCCTTCTATCGTTAAACGCGGAGGCGGGGCGCGTGATTTGCATGTAGAGCAGATTAAAGGCGAAACAGACTTCCTCGTTGTTTATCTCCATGTCGATACGCAGGAAGCCATGGGAGCAAATATGCTCAATACCATGCTGGAAGCCTTGAAGCCAGTCGTAGAAGAACTCAGTCAGGGACAGAGTCTCATGGGTATTCTGTCTAACTACGCGACCGATTCTTTGGTTACTGCAAGTTGTCGCATCGCCTTTCGCTATTTGAGCCGTCAAAAGGATCAAGGACGAGAAATTGCAGAGAAAATTGCTTTGGCGAGCCAATTTGCGCAAGCTGATCCTTATCGAGCAGCTACCCACAATAAAGGGATTTTTAATGGTATTGATGCCGTTTTGATTGCAACTGGTAATGACTGGCGTGCTATTGAGGCAGGAGCCCATGCCTTTGCTAGTAGAGAAGGACACTATCAAGGTCTTAGTCAATGGACACTGGACCTTGAAAGAGAAGAATTGGTCGGTGAGGTGACCCTGCCCATGCCTGTAGCGACCAAAGGCGGCTCTATCGGCCTCAACCCTCGTGTAGCCCTCAGTCATGAATTACTAGGAAATCCTTCTGCTAAAGAATTAGCTCAGATTATCGTGTCTATCGGTCTCGCCCAAAACTTTGCGGCCCTCAAAGCCTTGGTGAGTACAGGAATTCAGCAAGGTCACATGAAATTGCAGGCCAAATCCTTGGCTCTCCTAGCAGGTGCTAGTGAATCCGAGGTTGCTCCCCTAGTCGAGCGCCTCATCGCAGATAAAACCTTTAACCTAGAGATAGCCCAGCGCTACCTAGAAAATTTAAGATCATAAAAAACTCAGACGGATCGGTCTGAGTTTTCTTGTGCTTATACTCAATGAAAATCAAAGAGCAAACTAGGAAGCTAGCCGCAGGTTGCTCAAA
>OBXT01000193.1_pt1 | contig 12511 bp, 23 predicted proteins | sample 1476621 | NCBI WGS metagenome assembly OBXT01 (sample SAMEA2580169, study PRJEB22360) | human gut metagenome | biome: human gut; feature: human-associated habitat; material: faeces | place: Denmark | collected 2008/2010
TTTCTTTCTTCTGCTTTATTATATCAATTTGTTTACCTTGGATATATAAACAACTTTTGAAAGAAAAAAATGGTATTTATGATTAAACCGCCCTCGTAGCGGTTTTCTTTTGCTTGCAATAATACAAAGTAAGAGTATAATGCAAAGCATAAGGAGAAAACCAATGTACACCATCATCGAACACGAAAAATTCAAGCAGAAAGCTGAACAAATTTGGACAACTGAAGAACGTCTTGAATTTTTCACCTACCTTGCGCAAAACCCACTAGCAGGCGATGTCATCCCGCACGCTCAAGGGCTGCGTAAAATTCGCTGGCAAGCTAATGGCAAAGGCAAGCGTGGTGGTGTACGAATAATTTACTTCAACTTACTTAATGATGGTTTAATCGTTGCGCTTGATATTTATGCCAAAAACGAAAAAGAAAACCTAAGCAACCAAGAAATTAAACAACTTAAGGGGCAGAAAAATGGATAACCTCTCACAAAAAATTGAACAAGCCACCAAGGACTGGAACATTGAAGCTATTGTTAAAGCGGTGATAGTAGACGATCCTGATATGGCAGAACACGCTGAAGATTTCCGTGAAACCTTGGTGCAAATGAAAAACGGAGACTATAAAAACTGGCGAACTACTCAAATTCCAGTCTCGCCCATTGTTGAAACTCGCCAAAAAGCCAACCTCTCACAGCCCAAGTTTGCAGAAAAACTCGGTATTTCGGTTAATACCTTGAGATCGTGGGAGCAAGGCTTACGCAAACCAAGCGGTGCAGCCAAAACCCTATTAGACCTTCTCTCCCGCAAACCTGAACTGATTAACGAATTACACGCCTAATTTCTCTATTCAGCCCTCCCCGAGGGCTTTTTTATCTCCCCGATATCAATGTCGTCCACATCTTCCTACCCCCGAAAAAATGTAAGCGGTCAAATTCCGCCAATTTTTTGCAAAATAAAACCCTCCGAAGAGGGCTCAATTAGGCGTGGTTAGCTTGCTTTACCTCAAAAGTTAAATTCAACGCCCGCATCACTTTTAATACGGTTGAAAAGGTTGGATTCCCCTTGCCTGAAAAGGCTTTGTATAATCCCTCACGGCTCACACCTGCTTCTCTGGCAATCTGGCTCATATTACGTGCTTTCGCAATATCACCTAAAGCAGACAAGATTAAATCCACATCATCCTCTTTCAGCACCTCATTTAAATAAAGCTGAATTTCCTCTTCTGTTCTTAAATGTTCCGCCATTTCAAAATCTTGCAATTCAACCATTTTACACTCCTAATTCTTTCGCTAAGGCTTTCGCCTTTTTAATATCATTCTCTTGACTGGCTTTATCGCCCGCACAAAGTAAAATTACAATCACGCCATTCTGGTTTTTCAAATAAACCCGATAACCTTTGCCTTCCGTAATTCGTAATTCTGATACCCCTTCGCCCACAGGCTTTACATCGCCAAAATTCCCCATCTGCAACCGCTTAATTCGGGTTTGAATTTTTGCCCTTGCTCGCAAGTCTTTTAAATTATCAAGCCATTGTTTAAAGATGGTGGTCGATTTTATTTGAATCATAATGCCTCCGAATAGGCTTATTATAGCCTAATATTGTGATTGTGCGAACTATAATTCACAACTTGATCTTTCTGTATTCTTTCGTTTAAATCCGTCTAACCAAAATCCTTGCTTATTTCCCTTCAAATCTTGCTTAACTCGTCTAAACCGCTCAAAAAACCATCAATCAAACCATCTCGCTTAAAATTTATTTCCTTAAAAATCAAACGTTTATCTACTTTAAGTAGAATGTACCCATCAAAACAAAACAGCCTGATAACAAAAATCAGGCGTTATCTAAAACAGCTTTAACGGAGAGCCAAACCCTTAGCCATCAATGCGGAAACATTCGCAACGACCGCCAAGCGTTGAAGCAAACGGAAGATGAAAACTGTTTTAAATAATCAACTTAATGCTCTTTAACAATTTAAACACGCATATCGCCAAACCAACGATGAAAGTAACGCTCGGCAGACTGATTGAGTTAGCGTAAGGTCAATTCGCACAATCAGCCAACGGGTTCTAAGTAGCAACGGCAAAGACCGCCTACTGCCTCAGCCTGCGAGAAACGGAGAACGTGCAACGATATGCCGCGTAGGATTACAAGTTACAGCAGCCGTCTTGGACGAGCGAAGCACAATAAGACCTATGCAAAACACCGCCCCAAGCCGCAGGGCACGGAATAATGCGGCATCTTTAGGCTCTTTGCAGAAAAGGGTAAGTCCAGGTTGATATAGCATAAGACTGGGTGCAACTCCCACTAGAGCCACCATTTAAAACAGCATACGTAAGACGTGTGTTTTTTTAATGTTTGGCACGCAGTGTGCTGTTTTAAATGGTAAACAAGGAGCAACTTATGATAGGTTACGAAGATTACAACGCATTAGGCTTACCGACTGAATATGCAATGCAAGACCGCATTGAGCAAATGGAAAATAAAGTGCTTAAAAAGCTGAAATCATCAGGTTTAGACATCTTAGCCGACAAGCTGATAGATACAGAAGTGTGGCATAACGCCATTGATGCGATGATTGAAAAGGAAAGCAAATGAGCCTAAAGCAATGTATTATTTTTCTACTCGCGGTTAATCTCAACCCGCTCGGATTGTGGCTCAATGCTTCCACGTTTGAAAAATTTTTCGAGCAAAAGAGCTGCAACATCCAACAAGATGAAGAACATTTGCCAAAAGCTAGTTGCGGCAACCAAGTAGAAAAGGTAAACCAGAGCATAATCAGGTAAAGCAGGTAGTGGTCTTGCCATTAGCTCAATCTGAATATGAACAGGAATAAGCAACCAACAAAGAATAAACGACAAAAACCACGTTGTAATACGCATAATCACCTCATCAAAATGAGATTTGAGGATGGAAAAGATGGAAGTAATTAACGCTTCCCACATAATAAATTCCTGTAATTGTTGAAGTAAGACGCAACAATTATATTCCTTGTTTGAAGTAAGACACAACAAGGCGAGTTTTGCGGTTCTCGTTAAAAAACCGTTTGACAACACCGCTCACATCAGATTAAGATACCTCCACTTTCAAGCCGTCTCAAACGGCTTTTTTTGTATCTGAGAGGTAAAAATGACTAATGTAATCATTGTAAAAGATGCTGAAATTCGCGTAATGGAACAAAATGGTGAAGATTACATCAACCTAACGGATATGCTCAAAGCAAAAGATGGGGAATTTTTTATTAGCGATTGGCTCAGAAACCGTAATACGCTTGAATATATCGGTATCTGGGAAGAGCTAAACAATCCTAATTTTAATTATGGCGAATTCGCCCTAATTAAAAGTCAATCTGGTTTAAATCGATTTAAAATTAGCGTTAAAGAGTTTGTTGCTCAAACTAATGCTATCGGTTTACAAGCCAAAGCAGGGCGTTATGGTGGGACTTACGCTCACAAAGATATTGCATTAGAATTTGCAATGTGGATAAGCCCAGAATTCAAACTCTACCTAATCAAAGAATTCCAACGCTTAAAACAAAAAGAAGCCGAAGATAACAAATTAGAATGGAACGTTAAACGCATTCTTAGCAAGGCAAATTACCGCATACATACTGATGCCATCAAAGCCCACCTCATTCCCAAATTACTTAACACAAAGCAACATCAATTTGTGTATGCCACTGAAGCTGATATTTTAAATCAAGCCTTATTTGGACAAACGGCTAAACAATGGAAAGATGCCAACCCCAAATTAAAAGGTAATATGCGTGAACACGCTACTATTGAACAATTAACCGTATTGGCAGGTTTAGAAAGCCAAAACGCCCTATTAATTCAGCAAGGATTTCCGCAAGAAGAACGGCTGGCAATCTTAAATCGCCTTGCCATTCAACAAATGAGCTCGCTCTTACAAACAGCCGCACTCACGCAGCTTAAAGAAAAACCCTTGTTAGAAGAATAAAAAATAATTTGACACCCACCGCCCAATCATTTAGGATACCCCCACTTTCAACAGAAAGTCGGGATTGGTCTCCTGAATTGACAAAGAGCGGTGAAAAAGATAGTCGCTCAAAGCGGCTTTTTTTATAGCCGAAAATCAGTAAATCATACCTTTAAAGGTCGGATCAAATCGATCCCCCCTTCAAAAGTTGTCAATGATGAGCTGAATAGAAGTCCGAAAGGACGCCGTTCACTCTTTGTCGCGGTAAGACCAATTCTGTTCAGTTCATCACCAATGATTGGTCTCTAGGTGATGAGTTTTAAAAACTTTGACAAAGAGAAACACAAAATGACAACTTTAACTTTTCAAAACACTACTCTTTCGGTTATCAACCAAAATAATCAAACATTCTTAACAGCAAGCGATTTAGGCAAAGCATTAGATTATTCTGACGCTGATCGTAGCGTTCGCAGACTTTATACCGCCAATGCAGACGAATTTACCGCAGAAATGACCGCACTTATCGAAATGCCTACCGCAGGCGGTATTCAAAAAGTGCGTATCTTCTCGCTTCGTGGTGCACACCTGATTGCTATGTTCGCTCGCACCAAAGTCGCCAAAGACTTCCGCAAATGGGTACTCGATATTTTAGATCGTGAAGTTTCGCAAAAAATGAAAGAAATCCAACCGCTTGCAGATGAACCCCTAAACCTACTGGTGCAAGCCTATCATTTTCTTTACCAGGCAAGCGACTTACGTACTAAAGTGCAACCAACCTTTATCGGTATAGATATCGACCGCCACTTTGGTAGCCATTACCTCCACAACTTAGGCAAACCACTCAGCCAATGTATGGAAAACATCCAAGCCTACATTCACGCCAGCGCCGAACGCCTTATGTTCGTACAAGGTATGGCAAGCCTGCTTGAAACGCCAACAGCTAAAAAAGCAGTATTTAAATAATCCTTACTCCCACCGTCTCACACTCCACCTTTCCTGTGGGGCGGTTTTTTGCATCCTAAATTTAAGCTTTTGATGAAATTTCCACCGAAAGAGGAAAGAAAAATGAACGCACAACAAGCCCTTAAAAAATACCAAATCGCCTTGAAGTTAGCCCAAAGAAACTACCAAAGCAACCCCACCTACGCCCGCAGACTCGAAATCTACGAGCTAGAAGAATTAGTTAAACACGCCCAGAAATGGGTGCATTGAGGAGAGAAAAATGCAAACCTTGCTTAAAGTCCTGACAGGCATTTTCTTCGCCCTGCTTTTTTGTGCAGTATTAAGCCTTGGGGGTTGCCTCGACAGCCAACCAGAGCCCGTGATTCCCCAAAACATCCCCACTTGCCACCTGTGTGAATTTAGGAGCCCCGCATGATTGACGCCACCTGTGAAATCACCCATCGACACGGAGGGTTTTGGTACGCACGAGTTCGATAGAACAGCACCATAGTGTACAACTCCAAGTTCAGAAGTAAAGAAGCCGCAATGGCACATCTTGCTCGTGCAATCGAAAAACGAAATGCCCTCGACGGCTTTCGTTTCAAGCAACCACTTGAAATGCCGCAATCCAGAAAAACGCCCGAAACAGGCGTGATTGCCAAACGACGACCACCAATCCCAAAATGGGATAACACTTGTTATTCGGTCAATCCGATAACGGGCGAACGCAAACCATGGTAAGAATTTAACCGCTTGCTTTCCCTTAAACTTAATCAGCTTGATAGTATTAGTAAAATTGCAACGGGCAGGCGGTTAATCCAATTAAAAGGAAATCAAAATGACAAACCAAGTTCAACAAACCAAACCGCAACAAGACAAATTCCCGATTAAAACCTTGTTTGAAAGCCCCGCGGTAAAACAAAAACTACAAGACTTGCTTAATAAGAATGCAGCAAGTTTCACAACTAGCGTACTTCAAATTGTGAATAGCAACTCAATGCTGCGTAATGCCGATCCAATGAGCGTATTTAACGCCGCTTGTATGGCAGCCACTTTGCAGTTACCGATTCAAAATGGTTTAGGCTTTGCCTATATCGTGCCTTATAAAGGGCAAGCTCAATTCCAACTAGGTTATAAAGGCTTAATCCAACTGGCACAGCGTTCTGGGCAGTTTAAGCGATTGGTTGCCGTTCCCGTGTATGAAAAGCAACTCATCGAAGAAGACCCGATCAACGGCTATGTGTTCGACTGGAAACAAAAGCCTGAACCGACTGAAAAGCCAATTGGCTACTACGCTTATTTCCAACTGGTTAATAGCTTTACCGCTGAATTGTATATGACCGCTGAAGAAGTAGAACAGCACGCACAACGCTATTCGCAAACGTATCAAACCTACCTTGAAAAACGAAAACAAGGTAAAAGGGCGAAGAGTGTGTGGGCAAATAACTTTGAGGCGATGGCGTTGAAAACGGTGATGAAGCTCCTGCTCTCAAAACAAGCACCATTATCGGTGGAAATGCAACAAGCCGTGTTAGCCCGATCAAGCGGTGGTAAAAAGCGTGGAGAATGCAGAATTTGATTACCCTGATAATCAAGTGGAAGAAGCGGATTTTGTAGCGTTGAATGTATCGGATGAGCAATTTGAAAACTTCAAACAAACTATTCAAAACAAAGAAACCACGCTCCAAGAGCTTTGTGATAACGGCTACGAATTCAGCAAAGAACAGTTCCAAATTTTAGAGGCAATTGAAAATGCAGCACCTGTATCAAATGAAAGCTAGATGCTCAATGCTTCATCGCTTAATCGGCGAACCGAAAACGAAAGCCGACCGTGAGGCGGGAAAAATTACCGACACAGCAAAATCAGCGGTGCGAGAAATCGCCAAGTTCGACCTCTTCGGCTGGCAACAATTTGAAGGCAATAAGTTCACCGAAAAAGGCTTAATGCTAGAAAATGAAGCGATCAAACTCAGCGGCTTAAAACGGGGCTTACCGCTGAAAAAGAATATCGAAAGACGGGAAAACGATTGGATTACGGGCGAGTGCGATATTTATGTACCTACCCGTAAACTGATTATCGATACCAAATGTTCTTTTGATATTGGCACACATCCGTTCTTTGCTGATGAAGCGGAAGACAAAGCTAAAAAAGCAGGCTACGACATTCAAATGCAAGGTTATATGTGGTTGTGGGATTGCGAAGAAGCACAAATTGATTTCGTGCTTTTCCCTACGCCAGAAGAGCTATTAGGTTATGGACAATCAGCAGAGCGTTATATTGATTTAGTTGAGCAAATCCCCCAACACCAACGCATCACCACCGTTACCATCAAGCGAGACGAACAAATCATCGAAAAAATCCAAGAGCGTGTGAGTGCTGCTAAAACCTATTATGATGAATTGATTAAGCAGATGGTGAGTTAGTCTTCAACATCTCAACCGCCTGAATAATCAGTTGGTTCTGAGGAATACCACGCTTACGGCTTAATTGCTCAATATCTGCAATCACCGCGAGCGGTAACTTAAACGCCTTGAGTTTAATCCCGTGTTTTTCCTCAGAGCGTTTCACAATTTCGGTTCTTGACAATGCCATAATAAATCCTTAGTATTGGTTTTGAAGAGTAGGAGGATATCTCCCCCTACTTAGTTGCATTCAATTAGTAAGCCGGCAAGCTAATCACTAAGAGAATGATAACTAGGATAATGCGGTAAAGCATAGGTTATCCCTCCAAAAGTTGGGTGGATTAAAGGTCGCACCCAGCTCGTTTTCAACAGTATTGCTGAAAACAGGATTATTATAGATTAGTTAACTAACCAAATCAAGAACTAATTCATTAAGCCATCGTTTTTACGGTGGCTTTTTTATTGCCTAAATGCCCTCCTCGTGAGGGCTTTTTTATATGAAAGCCGACTTCGACCGAGCCAACCAATTTATGGAGAAATACCGTGTTACTTAACCCCTTTTGCCTGCGTAAAGCACTTCACGACTACATCGGCAAATACGCCAAACAGGCACGTGTGATCGTGCATTTTAAAGGCAACCTTGCCAAATTACACCACGAAAACGACCGCTTGTTACGAGAAAATCATCAACTTAAGCGAATGATCAAAGAGAAAGATGAGCGGATTACCCAAATGCACACCACGCTAACCAACAACCTCGATCTTGCCCGCACGATTGAATTTAATAGCCTACCGCGGAAGATGAAAAGAGAGGTAGAAAGACAAATCAAAAGAGGGAAAAAATGACCATTATTCGCACTCAAACACATGAACGCCGTGATACTGATCCTGTTGATTACATTCTGCAATTTATCAAAGACACTAAACGCCTAAAAAAAGAAGCCGCGGAAAACAACCGACAAAGTCTTGTTGATTATTTAGAAAGCGTCCTTGATTTTATTACCTACGCCAGAGCTGACAGCGATCGCATTAACTTCTTAATGGATACCCCCCAATGGCTTAACGTGCAAACGGAAGACCTACGCCACTTTATTGATCAACAAATTGAAAAAGGAACAAAATAATGCAGGCAACTTCTACCTCTCCCTTTTTAGCTCACCTCTCACCTGAAGCCTTGCAAGCGAATCAAGCAATGCTTGCTCGCCAAGCAAAACAAATGGCTCGCCAAGCAAAAGCACGGCAGAGCCTTGAACAAACCATTCGGGATATGGAATTCAGGGAAAAGAAGCAAAAGCAAGTGAAGCATACACAAGCGATCAACATTGCTCAAGCTAAACGCAAACGCATCACTCGCACCAAAGCCGATGATGCCTTTAGCCTTTGCGTCCGACTTCGTGCGAATTGTACCTGTGAACGCTGTGGTGAACAATTCCCACATAATGCCATGAAGCATTTGCACTGCTCGCACAATTACAGCCGCGAATATCAACAAGTACGATTCCACCCAGACAACGCCTTTGCTCTCTGCAAAGATTGCCACCGCTGGTTTGCAAATGCCAAACTGGAATCGACCGCTTGGAAGAATGAAATGCTCGGTGAAGAACGCCTACGCCGCACCTTCCAAGCCTTGCAACAATCCCCTCAGAAAATCAGTAAAGCTGAAGAGGATCGCATTGCAGCCTATTACCGCATTGTAGCCCGCTACTTGCTCACAGAGCGAGAAAAAGGCAATACGACTTATTTATCGTTTAAAGGTTATGAGGGGTGAATGATTTACTCAAGCTGATTCAACAACTCGGACGCAAGCACGACAACCTCCGTGTCTTTCAAGACTTCGTGGAAATTTGTGCTTGCAGTATCAGCCGACCTTTTATCAATCGGGAAGACCGCTATTTTTCTATCTATTCCCGCTACACCGATGAAGAGATGCAACAATTCCACCAAATGGGGCAAATCTTACTCCACGAGTTAGAAAAAGCACCACAAGATATTCTTGGGCAATGCTATATGCAGTTAGAACTTGCCAACAAACAACGTGGGCAATGTTTCACCCCACTCAGCATCGGCAACCTAATGGCAAATTGTTTATTCCACCAAGCAATTGAACAACAAGGCTACTACACCTTAAACGAACCTACCTGCGGAAGCGGTGCACTTATCATCGCCTTTTACAAAACAATGCGAGAAAAAGGCTACAACCCGCAAGCACAATTGCACGTAATTGCACAAGATATTGACTTAAAAAGCGTGCAAATGTGCTTTGTTCAGCTTTCCCTACTGGGCATTCCCGCAGAAATTCAACACGCTAACCCCCTCACGGGTGAAGTAATAGATTGTTACTTTACCCCGTTTTATTACTTACAAGGAGCTTAAATGCCCAAATACCAACTCACGCTTACCGAAAAACAAGCTCGCATCGTCCGAGATGCGTGCGAGCTTTATGAACGCCTACACGCAGGGCAATGGCATGCAATGAAACACATTATCCCCATCAAAAAAGAATTCAACTGGGCGATTTTAGAAGAACGGTTTCGCATATTCATTCAACCTTATTGTGATACCACGAAAATAAAGTTTGAACGCAACGCAGGCGATATTAAGCAAGTGCTCCGCCATCGTCTCGCATGGGATAGAAATCCAGAAGGTGGGGACGACTATAAATTCCGAAAGCCTTATATTGAAGGAACAGAACCCCCAGCACAAATTAAGCGGATTGAAGAACATCATTTAATTCATCAAAAGAAATGAAGGAGGCTTTAAATGAGTAACTGGATTAAATGTTCGGAAAGATTGCTAAAAGAATTTAATAGTATTAAGGAACGACTATGAGCAAAGAAAATAACGGTTGGATTAGTGCGAAAACCCAACCAGTCCCTTATGACGGCTATTTTTTAGCTTGTACTTATAAAAAGGACATAAAGATTTTATTTCGAACATCTGAATATGAATGTCTTGTTAAAGACAATTCTTTTTATACAGTAGATGTGAAAGATATTACCCACTGGCAACCACTCCCAGAACCACCAAGGGAAAAATAACATGGGCGATGTTGGCGAAGATTTCAGAGCATATCGAGCTTGGCGACGAGAAAAGAAAAAATCTAATGCTGAATAATTAGATGAGTATGGTATTAGCTATCAAACGAAGAACTATACGCATTACATTATCACACACAACGGCAAAACGTTGGATTACTATCCTTCGACTGACTTATGGTGGGATAGAGCGAACAAAAAACAACGCAGAGGAATACGACAACTACTTAATCATTTAGAGATTAAGCGGGTTAAAGAGGAAATAGAAAATGAAAATTGAAGCAACATTATTTTGTGAATACTTAAAGTCCGCTATTTCGTTAGCCGAAAAAATCGGATACAACAAAGATGATTTAGTTTACGCAGGCATTGCTGAAGATGGCGTAAGGTTAGAAATTAAAGTGGTCGCCCAAAGCTCTGACACATTATTACGCTTTACTTTCCCCTGTCCTGTATCAAACTAACCCAACGCCCTTAGTTTTAAGGGCGTTATTATTTGGAGAGAAATAATGGAACAAATAGAACGCCGATTATATAATTTAAAATCCGTTGCAAATATACTCGATGTGAGTGTGGCAACGATTTATAGACGCTTAGATAGCGATCCATTCTTCCCCAAACCTAAACTGGTTGGAGGGAAGAACTTTTGGTCGGATATTCAGATTAAAGAGTATATTGAATTTATTGAGCAAGGAGGCTATAACAATTAGCAGCACATCAATGCTCGCCCCTCTGTCGATTTTTCGACAAAATCTCCCCACCATTGCATATATTCGATCCTTTGTGGCATATACTTTGCTTTATTGTATGTGCCACGCACGGAGGAATATTCAAAATGAGCTAAACATACCTCTATTATTTCGCTATTAAACTCAGCCTCATTCATCACAGTACTAAAAATCGAACGCAAGCCGTGTGCCGTTAAAATATTCTTATAACCAATCCGACTCAATGCCTTATTTGGCGTTTCTTTCGAGATAGGTTGATGAGGATTTTTCTTACTTGGAAACACAAAAGAGCTATTGTAACGATTCAACTTTTGTAATAACCGCAATACATTTATTGCTTGCGAAGAAAGCGGTAAAGTAAAATCCTGTACCTTTCCTTGTCTGCCTTTCATTTTTTCTTTCGGGATTTCGATTAAAGCATTTTCAAGATCGACTTCTCGCCATTCTAATTGCGTAATTGCACCTGCACGTCCTGCAGTTAATAGCAAAAGCTCTAATGCACAGCGTGTTTCAATTTCTAGCGTACTATCTTGTAAATTAGTAAATAATTGGGGTAATGCTTCGGGTCTAATCGTTGGATTATTTTCCGCAACTGGCTTAATAAATACCCGTCCAATGTCAGCGGTTGGGTTGTATTGAATAACTCCACGATTAACCGTATAAACCATAATCTGATTCAAATAGCCAATCATGCGATGAAGTGTATCAAGTTTCCCTTCTCTTTCTAATGGTTTTAATTTCTCAATGGCTAATGGAGCTGAAATGTCTGAGATAGGATAATGCCCTAATATTTTTAGTAAGTGACGATCTAGCCGCTTACCAATATCTTGAAATGTCACTAATTTTAATCGCCCAGTATCTACCTCATTCTGTTTGAGTAAAAGCCATTCTTTTGCCATCGCTGATAATGTGAATTTTTGTTCACTTAATGCCTGTTGTGTCTGTTGCAAGCGATAATCTTGCGGATCAATATTTTTTGCAAGCAATGAACGATATAAATCTCTAACTTCTCTTGCCTCTTTTAATGAAATCTCAGGAAAAGCCCCCAAGCTGATCAATGTTCTTTTTTTTGTAAAAGGCTTGTAATATTGGAAACGCCAAATTTTAGATCCTGTTACTCTTACTAATAAAAATAAACCGCTGCCATCAGATAATGAATAATCTTTTTCTTTTGGCTTAGCATTATTGATTTCTGAGTTGCTTAATGGTTTTACCGAAACCGCCATATAATCCCCTTTGGTATTACAAAATAGGAAAAACAATAAGCGATTTTGGTATTATGTCGGCTTTTTGGTATTACAAATAGAAAAATCACTTAAAATACTTACCAAATATAATACCAAATTTGCGATATGGAATGATAGGGTTTGATAGAGATTGAGAGGGCTAAAATAGCTAACAGCTTGATTTAGTTAAATAAAAACCCTCATTTGAGAGGGTTTGATATGGTTCGAAATAAATAAATGGTGCA
>OBXT01000195.1_pt1 | contig 12429 bp, 14 predicted proteins | sample 1476621 | NCBI WGS metagenome assembly OBXT01 (sample SAMEA2580169, study PRJEB22360) | human gut metagenome | biome: human gut; feature: human-associated habitat; material: faeces | place: Denmark | collected 2008/2010
TATAGTTCAATTTTGATTATTATGGAATATTGATTTACCTCATTTTTCTAGAGTAATTAAATTTAAAAGATATTATCTAGAATCTTCTAGATTTAAAATTGGCTTTTCTATAGGGATAATTGAAGAGATTTTGATCATTCATTCCATATTTAAAGTGGAGACTATTTTTTGCCAAAACGAGGTAGAGCCTGTAGTTTTAAAAAGAATAACGAGGGGAATATTTCCTTTTTTTCTAAGATAAAAATATTCTCTTCATCACATACTAATTCAATATCTCGCACACTTTCTTGGCGAAGAAGAAGTATAACGTGACAAGGTCTCATATAAGCCCTGCTCTTTTTTTTAAAGAATAATAGAGGCATTGGGCAAAGATATTCCGTTAAATCTAATTGGTAGTTTCGCATAATTCTGGCAAAAAATAACCGCTTCATCTGGAACGATCAAGCGGTCGGGTTCTATTCCTTTTCAGTTAATGTCGTTTTATCACTAAATACAATCAATCTTGCCACTTTATATACTTCAATTTTTTCTTGGGTATTTAAAAAAGCAGGACGATATTTTTCTTCAATTTTCGCAAAAGGAATTTGTAAATTGAGAGACAATGACTGTTTAGGCTGTAAGGTATTTTCTAGATCTAACTGCATATCTTGACTATAAACGACTTGGCGATTATGAACATAAACACTGATCCACTGAATGTTCCGTATTATTCGTAATCTTATATTTAAATTGAGATAATGCCTGCCCATTTTGATCAATAATCATCTCTCGTTCTTGTGTTGTAATCGTCAAAGCATTTTGCATAGAATACGAGGCTTGATTCTCTTTTACTTCACTGTTTTTAGGTGCTGCAATAGCAAAAGAAACATTAAAAATAAATGTTGATAAGGCTATCCAGTTTAATAATTTCATTTAATTACCCTTTTATTTTTCTGCGTTCTGCCATTACTTGCCCTATTTCCGCTAATTTTTCTTGGGAGAGATATTCCTTTCCTAATTCAAATAATGGCTCCTCAAGTGGAATATGCAAATCATAGCCCGAAATAAACCGCTTGATTAACGCCTCATCCACAGAATTTCGTTTATCCTCTAATAATTCTCTCAATTGAATCGCCAGTGCATCCCAACTCTGATGCAAATGAATATGCTGACTTTCAAGTGCATCAATCTGTTCTTGTGCTTGGGGGTAAACAGCCACCAATGCGGGGAAGAAATCCCGTTCTTCGTCCTCATGATGCAACGGTGCAGAAACGTTAAAGTAGGTCAAAATCTGTTGTACATCATTTTTTACAGCCTGATTCACACCATGCTCAGCCAAATAAGCAGGTAAAATTTGTAACTGCTTGCAAAAGCGTTTTACCTTACTATGACAAGCATAAAGCATATCAACTGGCTCTGCCCAAGTTGCGAATTGTTGTGGTTCAAATTGTTGCATATTATGCCTCTTTTTTAAATAAACTTAACAAAAACAATGCCCCCGCACACACTACTACTGATGGTCCTGCGGGGGTGTCTTTAATCCCTGAAAGTAGCAGTCCGAGAGAAACCGCAATGATGCTAAAAACAGTGGCATAAATAACCATTGCTTCTGGTGTGCGAGCGAAACGTCTTGCCGTGGCCGATGGAATAATTAAAAGTGAAGTAATAATTAACGCCCCAACAAATTTCATACTTAAGGCAATTGTTAATGCGGTAAGTAGCATCAGTAATAATCGCACACGAGCAACATTCAATCCTTCAACTTGTGCCAATTCTGGGCTAATCGTAATAGAAAGTAGTTTAGCCCAGAAGAAGGCTAAAATTCCACCAATCACAATGACACCAATGCCGATAAAAATAACATCGTTAAAGTTGATCGCCAAAAGATCACCAAATAGGTAAGACATTAAATCTACGCGGACATTATCAAGCAAGCTAATCGTAATCACCCCAAGTGAAAGGCTACAATGGGCGATAATGCCAAGTACGGTATCAACTGAGTAGTTGGTTTTGTGCTCAAGCCAGACTAAAGCCATTGCGAGAATAACTGTCATCACGATCACAGCAATATAAGGATCAACCTCAAGGAAGATGCCAAGTGCGACGCCAAGCAATGCGGAGTGAGAAAGCGTATCGCCAAAATACGCCATTTTCCGCCAAACAACAAAAGCACCAAGCGGTGCGGTAATCAGTGAGAGTAATAAGCCTGCAAGCCAGGCAGGAAGTAGAATATCAAGCATAATGTTACAGGCGGTTGAATTTGCAAATATTTCTGCAAATCCCACCGCTTTCCTCTATTTATAGTGGACTATCTATATCGTTTTTGTGGACTTTGAATATCTTGTGCCTTCAGCCACGCCATTTTTTCTTTGATCTGTTTTTCCATTCCACGCTCAGTTGGAAAATAGAATGCTGTATCCTTCAACTCAGGTGGGAAATAATTTTCACCTGCGGCATAAGCGTTCAGTTCATTGTGAGCATAACGATACTCATCGCCATAACCCAGTGATTTCATCAACTGTGTTGGTGCATTACGTAAATGCTCTGGCACATCATAATCTTTCGCCTCTTTTGCCAAACGTTTTGCCTCATTGAACGCCGTATAAACTGCATTGCTTTTGGGGGCAACCGCCAAATAAATGACCGCTTGTGCAATAGCTCGCTCGCCTTCATAAGCTCCTACTCTGGTATAGCAATCCCAAGCGTTAATCGCAATTTGCATCGCACGTGGATCGGCATTCCCAATATCTTCAGAGGCAATGGCTAATAATCGGCGTGCAACATAAAGTGGGTCACCGCCTGCAGTCAAAATGCGGGCATACCAATATAATGCACCATCAGGCGAAGAGCCTCGAATAGATTTATGCAAGGCTGAAATCAGATCGTAATAGCGATCACCGCCTTTATCAAAACGGGCTTGGCGTTCGCCTAGAATTTCTGTTAACAAGGATTTATTGAGTAACTTGCCTTTTGCGGTCGTTTCCGCCATATCTGACATTAACTCTAAGCAATTTAATGCATAACGAGCATCACCATTCACATAATCGGCAAGTAAATCAAGTACTTCATCTTCAAACACAAAAGTCTCGCTACCCAAGCCCCGCTCTTTATCGGTCAAAGCTTGCTCTAATACGCTTAAAATATCTTGCTTTTGAAGTGGTTTGAGAATGTAAATTCGAGCCCGAGAAAGCAATGCATTATTTAATTCAAAGGATGGATTTTCGGTTGTTGCACCAATAAAAATAATTGTGCCATCTTCAATATGGGGCAAAAACGCATCTTGTTGGCTTTTGTTAAAACGATGCACTTCGTCCACAAACAGCACCGTTCTTCTACCTGTTTGCTGATTTAATTTTGCTTTATCAATGGCTTCACGGATCTCTTTAATGCCAGATGTTACTGCTGAAAGACGCTCTACTTCTGCATTCAGATGATACGCAATAATCTCTGCTAATGTGGTTTTACCCGTGCCAGGTGGACCCCAGAAGATCATTGAATGAGCTCGTTGCATTGCAATCGCTTTTTGCAGTGGCTTGCCTTCGGCAATTAGATGCGATTGTCCACGATATTCTGCCAGTGTACGAGGGCGCATTCGGGCTGAAAGCGGTCGAAAATCTTCAGCAAAATCTAAAGAGAGAGTGCTCATTTTTCCCTCCTCTAACGTAAACGTAATTGACGACGAATTTGTCTCATGAGCAAGAAGACCCAAGGCCAGAGAATACCGCTAATTACTGCTCCAATAATTTCTTGACTATTGAAAGTAGCAGAATGCAATAGTGTACCAATTAAATAGATAAAAATGCGAATGGCAATAATATAAGCAATTACAATCATACCTTGTAACCAAAGAGAGAGATTTCGCAAAATAAGATGGTGTTTTGCAACAAAATAGATCGCTATAGAAAGCACAAGTGCGTGAACACCAAGCACTGAGCCTAAAATCAAATCCCAAATGATACCAGCTACAAAAGCCGTACCCACACTGACTTTATCAGGCAGTGCCAATGCCCAATAAATCAACACAAGAATAAGCCAAGAAGGGCGAAAGCCTTGCAAACCAACAGGCCAAGGCATAATTTCTAAAATCAAGGCGACCACAAAAATAAACGCCAACACAATAATTTGGAAAAGTGGATGCTGTCGCATTATTCTGCTCCCTGTTCAGTATGATGTTCTTGGTCTTGCGCAGGTTCTGGTTGGGCTGCAGGGTTATCCGAAGCTTCATCTGTTTGATCAAGAACCTCTGGTTTCTCTTCTGACTTATCCTCAACCTGCTCTTTCTTATTTGTTAAATTACGCAAACGATCAATTGGGCTAACGCTACGACGACGCTCTTCAACCACCTCTCGCACTTCTTGAGGAGAAAGGGCTTGGGCTTTACGCATTTCGTCGTTAATTGGCCAAAGTAACAGCAAGTAACGCAAGCGGTCTAAAGAAGCAAGCGGTTTTGCAATAATTCGAGCAAATTGGCTTTTTATATCATTGGTTACACTTTCTACAATTGCTACGGGATAACCTTCTGGAAAGCGACCACCTAAGCCCGAAGTAACAAGTACATCGCCTTTCACAATATCAGTCGAACGAGGCAGATTATCGATAACAAGTTCGTCATTATGCCCTGTACCATTTGCAATGCCTCGCACATCATTACGTAATACCTGCACAGGCACCGCATGAGTAATATCGGTAACCAGCAACACGCGGCTCATATTTTCACCCACCGAGATCACCTGTCCTACAACACCACGCTCATCAATCACAGCCTGCCCAACATAAGCACCTGTTTTTTGCCCTTGATTGATAACTACTTGCTGGCGATAAGCATCCATCTCTGAGGTTAAAACTTCAGTGATTTTCTTATATTCATCTTGACGCAATGGTGAGCCTAACAGCAAACGCAGACGCTGGTTTTCAACTTTTAGCTGATCGAGTAACAACAAATCGGCATTTTTCTCGCGAAGTTGCTCTTTTAACACTCGGTTCTCAAGCTGCAATTTGTTAGTATCAATAAAATTATCACTGATGCCATCTAATACAGAGCGAGGTGTATTGGCAAAATAATACAAACCACTGACTGCGGTTTCGAGCATATTACGGATTTGAATCATCGCACTGCTTCGACCGTCTAATGTAATCAGCGTGATTGAAATACAAATTGCAAAGAAGAGGCGAACCCCTAAAGAGGGGGCTTTCGCAAAAATTGGCTTCATAGAGTTGCTAATAAAATGAAAAGGGTTGGGGTCAAATAGAAAATGGACATAAGCTGATGTCCATTTCTACTTTTGAATAATTAACCGATATTATTCATCATGGCTGAAAACATCGCCACCGTGCATATCGATCATATCTAACGCTTTACCGCCACCACGAGCCACACAAGTTAAAGGCTCTTCAGCTGTAACTACCATTACACCAGTGCTATCTGATAACAAGCGGTCTAAATTTCTTAATAAAGCACCACCGCCAGTTAATACCATACCACGTTCGAAAATATCAGCTGCTAATTCTGGTGGACATTGTTCTAACACAGCTTTTACTGCATCTACAATTCCAGTTAATGGCTGTTCGATTGCTTCTAACACGTGTTTTGAATTTAAAGTGAACGTACGAGGAGCTCCTTCTGCAAGGTTATGACCGTGTACTTCCATCTCTAAAATATCATCGTCATTTTCGATTTTTGCTGTTGCGATCTCTTTTTTGATGCGTTCTGCGGTAGCTTCACCAATCGCTGAACCGAAATGACGGCGCACATAAGCAACAATCGCTTCATCTAATTTATCGCCACCGATGCGCACAGAGCTTGAGTACACAATACCATTTAATGAAAGCACAGCCACTTCGGTTGTACCACCACCAATATCAATAACCATAGAACCTGTTGCTTCATGGACTGGCAATCCAGCACCAATAGCTGCAGCCATTGGCTCTTCAATTAAATAAACTTCGCGAGCACCCGCACCAATTGCAGACTCTTTAATTGCACGGCGTTCAACCTGCGTTGCACCTGCTGGCACACACACTAACACACGAGGGCTTGGACGCATAAAGTTATTGCTATGCACCTGTTTAATAAAATGCTGCAACATTTTTTCTGTTACAAAAAAATCAGCAATTACGCCATCTTTCATCGGACGAATCGCCATAATACTTTTTGGCGTACGACCAAGCATCAATTTTGCATCTGAACCAACAGCAGCAATACTTTTTAACGATCCCATTCTATCCTGACGCACTGCCACTACAGAAGGCTCATCAAGCACAATACCCTGCCCTTTTACATAAACTAACGTATTTGCTGTACCAAGATCGATTGATAAATCGTTAGAAAATAATCCAAGAAATTTTTTAAACATAAAAAGAAATCCGTTATTTATTGTTATTCACACCCACTGACCGCTCCAAAGCGACCCAAAAATTGCCGTATAATATAGCAAAAAATAGGCATTTATTTCAACGAATAATTTGGACGTTTTGAGATAAACTTTATTTAAAGTTGCATTATTAAACGCCAAGCATAAATGACAAGACTTGCTGCAATCACAGACATTATCACACCCGTAATAAAATCTAGAATCTGCCAAGTACGGCGTTTAGCAAAGTAAGGGGCAAAGAATCCTGCTCCATAACCTATCCCAAAAAACCAAATGAATGAGCAACTTAATGCTCCAAATAAAAAAGCAATTTTCTCGCTGAAAACGAGTTTTCCTCCAATTGCACCTAAAATCGCTACTGTATCAATATAAACGTGCGGATTTAAAAACGTAACTGCAAAAGTAATCATCAAGGTACGTTTTAAACTTGTTGTATTTTCACTACTCTGCGTTAAAGCTCTATCTACTTTAAATATATTTAGAAAAGATCGACTTCCATACGTAAAAAGAAAAACAGCTCCAAGAATAGCTAGAAGCAAGCTCACAACAGGTAATCGACTAATCAATTCTCCAAGCCCTAATACACCAACCGTCATCAAAAACACATCGCCTAGAAAACAAATTAATGCAACAGCAAAAACGTGCTGTTTTAAAATGCCTTGCTTAAGTAAAAAAGCATTTTGTGCCCCAATGGAAACTATCAATCCAAAGCAAACAATTAGACCTTGAATAAAAAACTCCATTATACTCTCCAAAAAATAAGCGATTCATTTTCGTAAAACCCTTACAAAAATCAACCGCTTACATATTTTAAATCAACTTATTATTCAACTACTTGCCCTACTATTGAGCGAGTGTCCAAACGTACTTCCGTAAGTTTTACCTTCACTTTCTGTCCAATTTGGTAGACTTTTTCACCTTTAATGTAAATCGCTAATTCTTCAGCACAAAAGTCCATTTCAGTTTTCTCATCATGAAGTGTTGAGAATGGCACAAAAATAGAAGCTCCATTTTCAATCACTCTTGCACGCAAACCGCCACGAGAGACATCTGCAAGTTCGCACTCGAATTCAACCGCTTGTTCCACCATTGGATGCAAGTAGCGAGCATATAACCAATCGGCAATATCACGCTCAACCATTCGGTTTTGCTTACGTGCTTCTTGCAAGCGGTCTAAAATGCTCTGTTCAACACGAGTTGTCGCTTTGCCTGCTAACACTTGTTTGATTAAACGGTGGTTCACCATATCACCGTATTTACGAATTGGCGAGGTCCAAGTCGCGTAATGGCTGATCCCCAAGCCAAAGTGCGGAGCAACTTCCACTTTAAATTCTGCAAAAGTGAGATAACGGCGCAAACGTAGTTCCAAGAAGTTTTCAGGGAACTCGCGCACATCACGTTGCATTGCACAATAGCCTTCTAATGTTGCCAATTTTTCTGCAGAATAACGATCATTAAGCTCAGAAAGTTGATCTTCTGCTGTGGTTTCATCGGTTAAAGTATTTAACAAGAAGGTTCTAACGGCTTCCATATTTTTCGGGTCGAAGCCTGCGTGCGTGTTAAATACGCCCGTTTTTGCGTGATTTGCCAAGAATTGTGCCGCACAAATATTGGCAATAATCATACACTCTTCGATGATTTGGTTAGCAATGCGGCGGAATTCTAAGTGAATTTCACGCACAGAACCATCTTCATTTAACTCAAATGAATAATCGCCTTGCTCATTGAACATCAAGGCATTTTCTTTACGCCAGTTGATGCGAGCTTGGGTGAATTGATATAGCCAATCAATCTGCTGTTTCACTTGTTCATTTTCAGGCTGCCACGCATTTTCCACGCCTTCTAAATAGTCTGAAACATGGTCGTAAACCAATTTTGCTTTGCTCTCTACCCACGCAGAAACAAACTCCACCTCTTTGCTGATATTACCCGCTAAATCGGTTTCGATATAACCCACCAACGCAGGACGTTTTGCATTTGGCACTAACGAGCAAAGATCGTCCGATAACTCACGTGGTAACATTGGGATGTTAAAACCTGGCAAATAGTTGGTAAAACAACGTTGGCGAGCGGCTTTTTCAATCGCCGAATTATCAGGAATATAGGCTGTTGGATCAGCAATCGCCACCACCAAACGCCAGCCAGTTTGCGTGTTATTTTCTTCAATTGGCTGAATGAATAAAGCATCATCCATATCTTTCGTGCTTTCGCTGTCGATGGTGGTGAAATAAAGATCGGTTAAATCTTGGCGTGTTAGTTCATCGTTTAAGCTATAACTTTTCTCAGTTGCCACAGGCTCTCGCGGTTGTTCGTGGCGAGCAAGCGTTACCCACCAAGGGGCAAAGTTATCACTCTCAGCACAGATAAATTGTGTCACTTGGGCAAAGAAAAAGCGATCATCACGCAATGGATGCGTTTTCAATTGTGCTACAACCCAATCGCCTTCTGCTAATTTTTCTTTCACATTCTTATGCGTATTTGCAGAAATGTTATTTTTAATGCTTGGATGATCCACCATAAGCTGTAACTTGCCATCACGGTTATAACGAACTTGAGCAATGAAGCGGTCTAACATTGGTTCAATAAGGTTATCAATCTCAACCGAAGCTTTATCGCCCTCACGTTTTACCACCGCTTTTACGGTGTCGCCATGCATTACTTTTTTCATTTCCGTAGGCGGAATAAAAAAGCTCTCTTTTTCGCACTCTAAAAAGCCATAAGATTTATCGGTCGCCTTAACACGCCCTTCTGCATACTCTTTGTTGGCCTCCATTTGTTGCTTTAATTGTGCCAAAAGTGGGTTATCTGAAAACATAATTCTCTCTTAATAAAAAGCCCACCCTCTACAAGGGCGGGCAAAAAATGGTTAATTTTAGTTTCAACTTAAGCAGTTGCTCTGGCAATTATTCTGCACTAATATCGCCCATTGCGACAATGCTGAATCCTGCATCTACATGAACCACTTCACCAGTAATACCACCAGCTAAGTCTGAGCATAAGAACGCTGCAGAGTTACCCACATCTTCGATGGTTACGGTACGGCGTAAAGGTGCTGTTTTCTCGAAATTCGATAACATTTTTTTGAAATCTTTAATACCAGAAGCCGCTAAAGTACGGATTGGACCTGCAGAAATCGCATTCACACGAATGCCTTCTTTACCTAAATCTGCTGCCATTACGCGTGTACTTGCTTCTAATGACGCTTTTGCTAAACACATTACGTTGTAGTTAGGGATTGCACGCTCAGCACCTAAGTATGAAAGGGTTAATAACGCTGAGTTAGGATTTAAGAATGGGCGAGCCGCTTGTGCCATTGCCACAAAACTGTATGCACTGATGTCATGAGCGATACGGAAACCCTCACGTGTTGCTGCTGCTACATAGTCGCCATCTAATTGGTCTGCGGGTGCAAAACTAATTGAGTGAACGAAACCATCAAATTTTTCCCAACGTTGGCTTAATTGTGCAAAACAATCTGTGATGTTTTGATCTTGTGCCACATCCATCGGTAAAATGATGTCTGAACCGAACTCTTTTGCGAACTCTTCTACACGCCCTTTTAATTTATCGTTTAAATAAGTGAATGCAAGTTCTGCCCCTTCACGGTGCATCGCTTGTGCGATACCGTATGCGATTGAACGATTGCTTGCTAAACCTGTGATTAAAATGCGTTTACCAGTTAAAAAACCCATAATTTTTCCTCTTTAAAAAATTTTGCAAATTATACAGAAATTTCGACCGCTTGGGGGATTATTTCTGCTTGGTCGGACGTTTCCAACCTTGAATATGTTTTTGTGCCACACGGGTAATCACTAATTCATTTTCGCCCACGTTTTTGGTAATGGTCGCGCCTGCACCAATGGTTGCACCCTTGGCAATTTCAACAGGGGCAACTAATTGGCTGTCTGAACCCACGAATACATCGTCACCGATGATGGTTTTGAATTTGTTTGCTCCATCGTAGTTACAAGTAATCACACCAGCACCTACGTTTACGTTGCTACCAATTTCTGCATCGCCAATGTAAGTTAAGTGGTTCACTTTTGAGCCTTTGCCGACGATCGCTTTTTTGATCTCCACGAAGTTACCCACGTGTGCTTCTTCGGCTAATTCTGCCCCTGGGCGTAAGCGTGAGAATGGACCAATCGCTGATTTCGCACCCACCACAGAATCCTCCAACACAGAATAAGGTTTGATTTCGACGTTATCGCCAATTACTACGTTTTTCAGCACACAACCTGCACCGATTTTCACGTTGTTACCCAGTTTCACCGAGCCTTCTAAAATCACGTTCACATCAATAGTCACATCTTTACCGTGTTCAATCGTTCCGCGAATATCAAAACGGTTTGGATCAAGTAAAGTCACACCTGCAAGCATCAATTTTTCCGCTTGTTTTTTCTGATAGAAACGTTCAAGAGTAGCTTGTTGCAGACGGTTATTTACACCCTCAACTTCTAAAAATTCCGTTGCTTGCACTGCTTGCACTTGATTGCCTTCTGCATTCGCCATCGCAATTACATCAGTAATGTAATACTCGCCTTGTGCATTGTTATTATTCAAGTTGCCAAGCCATTTTTTGAAGCTTGCACCACTTGCAACCATTACGCCCGTGTTAATTTCTTGGATTTTGAGCTGTTCTGCATTCGCATCTTTTTGCTCAACAATCGCCACCACAGAACCATTTTCACGAATAATACGACCGTAACCCATTGGGTTGTCTAATTCTACAGTCAATAATGCGATCCCATTTTTAGGTTTCGCTGCAATGAGGCGTTCTAATGTTTCTTTTTGAATTAATGGACCATCGCCATAAAGCATTAACACATTTTCATCATCAGCAAAGAAAGGGGCGGCTTGTTGCATTGCGTGTCCTGTGCCAAGCTGTTCTGCTTGGAAAACCCAATTCACAGGCTCTGCAGCTAAACGATCTTTTAATAAATCTGCACCGTGACCGTAGATTAAGTTGATTTGACGTGCATCAAGTTGTTTTACCGTATCAATCACGTGTTTTACCATCGGTTTACCCGCAATTGGGTGTAATACTTTTGGTAAGTCAGAATACATACGCGTACCTTTGCCCGCGGCTAAAATCACCACGCTTAATGGTTGTGTCATAAAAATGTCCTTTTAAAAGAAAAATTAGGCATATTCTATCAGAAAATAGAGCCCTACAACAGTAGGCAAAATTACCTTTTAAATCATATAATTACATATGTGAACTTTATTTGCGAAACTTTTTCTTCCTGCTTAATGGGTAAACGCAAAATTCAAATGCATCTCAAAAAACTACTTTTCCTTTACAAAATTAAACTAGGGGGCTGTACTAGATAACGACTAAAAATCCCATTTAGATTAAAATAAACTCATTGAACTGTTTGTCGCAGGTGTCACAGCAAGAACAGTCAGTGAATTGGTTAATGTAAACAAAAATACAGCCGCTTATTAATTTCATCAATGACGCTTACTCATCTATCAAACAAGCCCACATTTGGAAATATTTGAAGGCGAGATTGAAGCCGATGAAAGCTATTTCGGCGGTACTTGAAAAGGCAAACGTGGTCGCAGTGCCGTGGGAAAAGTCACAGTATTCGGGCCTCTCAAACAAAATGGCAACGTTTATACCGTCGTCGTCCCTAATGCGCAATCAGCGACATTACTGTCAATTATCCGAGAGAAAGTTAAGCCTAATAGCATACGGATACCTTTCGTAGTTATGATGTGCTTGATATCAATGAATTTAGCCATTTTCGCCTCAATTACAGCACGCATTTTGCTGAAAATCATAACCACATAAATGGAATTGAGAATTTTGGGAATCAAGCAAAACGCCATTTACGGAAGTTTAATGACATTCCCAAAGAGTATTTTGAAAGGGGTGTTTGGTCTAGTTATCTAGTATAGCCCCAAAAATGATTTATTAAAGTAAGTATAGGGCGGAGCAACGCTCCATATTTTTAATAGTCAGAGATAATTTTGCATTTTGGAAGCCGTTTTTTCAGCCATTTTATATCATTTTTACTAATTAGGTTACCTGAAATATCTAAATTAGTTAAATTTTTAAGCTTAGCTAAATAAG
>OBXT01000196.1_pt1 | contig 12338 bp, 5 predicted proteins | sample 1476621 | NCBI WGS metagenome assembly OBXT01 (sample SAMEA2580169, study PRJEB22360) | human gut metagenome | biome: human gut; feature: human-associated habitat; material: faeces | place: Denmark | collected 2008/2010
TGACTGTCTTTGCTTGTCAAAGCTTGTGCCAATTGGTAAGAAGCAGCGATACGTTTAGCATTACCTTTAGAAGGTGTTTGGTTTACAGCGTAAAGTTTTACACCCATGAAGGCTTTTTGTTGAACATCTTGGCCACCGATATTAACTGTTGGATACACGGCAACACCAAGCTTGTCTTTGCCAACAGCTTTAGCAGCAGCTGCGTAATCCCATGGTCCTGATTGGAATGCATCAACTGAACCATCTTCGAATTTAGCCATCATGTTAGCTGAATCAACATTGACAAATCCTTTGTTGTCTTTTTGAGCTGCGATGAATTTAAGAACATTCACACCAGCCTCGTTACCCCAGTTAGTACCTTTCGCATCTTCACCGTTAGGACCAAAGAGAGTGTCACCAACTGAAAGGAAGAGAGGACCAGTTCCGTAAGCATTAACTTCTTTCAGGTTGCTACCAAATTTAGCTTTAGAAGTGATTGTTTCATACGATTTCACATCTTCTTCATTAAGTTTAGATTTGTTGTAGTAAGTAACTTGTGTTTCGATACCATATGGGAAGGCGTAGGTTTTACCTTTGTATTGAGCACCTTTGGCAGCTTGCTCAGTATCTTGCTCAGTAATTTCTTTTGAGTATTTCTCAGGAATCTCTTGGATAGCTCCAGCGTCCACCAATTTACCGAGTTGGTCATGTGGAAGTGAGAAGACATCTGCAGCAGTAGATGCATCTTTAGTCAAGTTTTCTTGAGCGTTTGGGTCTTCCATTTCTACCATATCAACTTTGTAACCAGATTTCTTTTCAAACTCTGCTACTGTATTTGAATAAGACTTCTTGGCACCAGTTGGAACCCAAAGTTTCAAAGTCTTGCTATCTGAACTTGAGCTTTTGCTTGAGTTTGAGCTACACGCTACCAAGAGCGAACCAGCTACAAGAAGTCCAGCACTACCAAGTAATACTTTTTGCCATTTTTTCATTTCTATGTCCTCCAGAAATATATTTTACGGTATATATTATGCAACCGTTTCCAACATCTGTCAAGTGTTTTCTAAAAAAAATTAAACTTTTTTTGCAAACGATTGCAAGAGCTGTTTATTTTAGTTATAATAATTCTTGTATTTTACGAATATAAAGAAATATTTATAAAAATGAGAGGAAAATAATGGCTACAATTAAAGATGTTGCTAAGAGGGCTGGTGTCAGCCCATCAACAGTAAGCAGGACCTTAAAGGATAACCAGGCCATATCAGAAGAAACCAAAGTTAAAGTAAGAGCGGCTATGGATGAATTAGCTTATGTACCAAACTCAGCAGCACAAATGTTGGCGACAGGCTTAACACATAGTTTAGGTGTTGTTCTTCCTCCCTTAACAGACCGTGAAAAAATTAGTCAACCATTCTATATGGAGATTCTAACAGCAATTAATGAAGAAGCTAGTTGCCATTCTCAGGTCATTAGTATTGCTACGGGTGCCACACTTGAAGAATTAGTTAACCAGGTAGAGCTTATGCATCGTCAAAAACGAGCTGATGGCTTTATCATTCTCTATTCAGAAAAAAAAGATCCAGTTAAAGACTACTTATTAAAAGAAAAAGTTCCTTTCGTAGTTGTTGGAGCAGCAGTTGATAACAATAATAAAGTAACCTATATTGATAATGATAATAAAGAACTTGGACAAGAAGCTGTTAATTATTTAAGAACTAAAGGTCACCAAAAGGTTGGTTTTGTAACAGATGATCTTTTTGGTCAAGTAGGTCAAGAACGTTATCAAGGATATATTGAAGCGACTAACGAATTTAATTTAGAAGCTTATCCAGAACTTGTTTTTTCATCTAGAGTCATTGATTCATTGACAGAGAGTTTGAAATCTTATCAACTGACCGCCTTAATTGTTAAAGATGACTTGATTGCCCTACGGCTTATACACTGGCTAAATAATCAGGGAATCAGAATTCCCGAAGATTACGCCGTTATTTCTTTCAATAATTCGACTTTTGCTGAAATCATGCATCCTTTCCTAACTACCTATGACATTAATATTAAAGAACTGGGTAAGGAAAGCGTCCGAAGGCTATTGGATCTTCTTAAAAATCCTCATACTAAGGCACAGAAAATAACAATTCCATTTAAACTCATTGAAAGAGAAAGTGTCTCAACGAGATAAAAAAGGTTTAAATATTTACTTTTGGTTGGTAACTTAAGTTACCAACCATTTTTTATTACCTAGACAATTATTTTTCAGAAAATCCAGAGCGCAATTAAGTTAGTAGAAGAACTCACTAAATGAAAACGTTTATTTCACGAACGTTGATTTAAAGAGAAATAAAAAGTTTATATTTTTTTTGCTAAAAATTCTTGACTTGTGCAACCGTTTGCATTATAATCGTTAGTGTAAAAAATAATTTGAGGTAAACTTTATGAACAAACGAGCAAGCGGTGTTTTGATGCACATCACATCACTTCCAGGTGACTACGGGATCGGATCTTTCGGTCAAGCAGCCTACGACTTTGTTGATTTCTTGAAAGAAACAAAGCAAACATACTGGCAAATTTTGCCATTGACTACTACAAGTTATGGGGATTCACCTTACCAATCATTCTCAGCAGTAGCGGGAAACACACACTTCATTGATTTGGATTTCCTTATCCGTGACGGTTTCTTGACTGAAGCAGATGTTGAGGGTGTTGACTTTGGTTCAAATCCAGAGTTTATCGACTATGCTAAAGTTTACGAAGCTCGTCGTCCAATCCTTGAAAAAGCTGTAAAAGCAATCTTGGCTGACAAAAAAGAAGCTAAGAAGTTTGAAGCTTTCAAATCTGAAAATGCTAACTGGTTAGCAGATTATGCTGACTTCATGGCTATCAAAGAACACTTTGATAACAAAGCCCTTCAAGATTGGGATGACAAAAAAGCGGTTAAACGCGATGAGACAACTCTTGAAAAACTTCGCAAAGAACTTGTTGATGTCATCACTTACCACCAAGTGGTACAATACCTCTTCTTTAGTCAATGGGCAGAACTTAAAGACTATGCTAACAAAAATGGTATTCAAATCATTGGTGACATGCCAATCTACATTTCGGCTGATAGTGTTGAAGTTTGGACTCAACCACACCTCTTCAAACTAGATGCCGAATGTAAACCACGTTACATTGCCGGAGTTCCACCAGATAACTTCTCAGCTACTGGTCAACTTTGGGGTAACCCAATCTACGCTTGGGATAAACATAAAGCTGAAAATTATGCTTGGTGGGTCTTCCGTATTCAAGAATCATTCAAACTCTATGATTACTTGCGTATTGACCACTTTAAAGGCTTCTCTGATTTCTGGGAAATCCCTGGTGGAGATGAAACTGCTGAAAATGGTAAATGGGTCCCAGGACCTGGTTATGACCTCTTCAAAGTGGTTAAAGAAGAGTTGGGTGATCTTAAGATTATTGCCGAAGACCTTGGTAATATTGATGATAAGACACGTAAACTTCTTGCAGACTGTGGTTACCCAGGAATGAAGATTGTTCAGTTTGGTTTCTATGATACCACTGGAAACAGCATTGATATTCCACACGTATACATACAACATTCAGTTGCTTACACTGGTACACATGATAACGAAGTAATCAACGGTTGGTACGACAACTTGACGCAAGAGCAACGTGATTATACTGATGCATACATCAACCGTCGTCAAGGTGAACCAATCACACGTGCTCTTCTTCGCACCCTCTTTGCTACTGTAAGCAACACAGCTATTGCGACTATGCAGGATATTCTTGATAAACCTGAAAATAGCCGTACAAACTTCCCTAACACAGTTGGTCAAAACTGGAAATGGCGTATGCTACCAGGTGAAATCACTGTCGACAAGAAAGAATTTTTGACAGACATTACAGAAAGATATAATCGAGGTAATAACTAATATGGCTACATTTACACAATATGTTGAAGCAAAAAACAAAAATCTTAAGGACCTTTCAAACGAAGAAATCTACTATCTTTTGTTGGAATTCGTAAAAGAAGCAGCTGCTCCAAAACCTAAAAACGATAGCAAACGTAAAGTTTACTATATCTCAGCTGAATTCTTGATCGGTAAACTTTTGTCTAACAACTTGATCAACTTGGGCATCTACAAGGATGTTAAAGCTGAATTGGATGCTGCTGGTAAATCAATCAGCGAAATTGAAGACGTTGAACCAGAACCATCTCTTGGTAACGGTGGTTTGGGGCGTTTGGCTTCATGTTTCATCGACTCTATGGCAACACTTGGCATCAACGGTGAAGGTGTTGGTCTTAACTACCACTGTGGTCTTTTCAAACAAGTCTTCAAAGACAACAAACAAGATGCAGAACCAAACTACTGGATTGAAGATCAATCATGGTTGGTACCAACTGATATCTCTTATGATGTTCCATTCAAAAACTTCACATTGAAATCACGTTTGGATCGTTTGGATATCTTGGGTTATAAGAAAGAAACTAAGAACTACCTTAACCTCTTTGACATCAATGGTGTGGACTACGATTTGATTGATAAAGGAATCACTTTTGATCAAGACGAAATCCAAAAGAACTTGACACTTTTCCTTTACCCTGATGACTCAACTCGTAAAGGTGAGCTCTTGCGTATCTACCAACAATACTTCATGGTATCAAACGCTGCTCAACTTTTGATCGACGAAGCTATCGAACGTGGATCTAACCTTCACGACCTTCCAGATTACGCTTACGTACAAATCAACGATACTCACCCATCAATGGTAATTCCAGAATTGATCCGTCTTTTGACAGAAAAACATGGATTTGAATTTGATGAAGCAGTAGCAATCGTAAGCAAAATGGTTGGTTACACAAACCACACTATCTTGGCTGAAGCCCTTGAAAAATGGCCTCTTGACTACCTTGAAGAAGTTGTTCCACACCTTGTTGTTATCATCAAGAAATTGGATGCTATCATTCGTGAAAAATTCGAAGATCCACGTGTTCAAATCATTGACAAAGACAACCGTGTTCACATGGCACACATGGATATCCACTTCTCTACAAGCGTTAACGGTGTAGCAGCACTTCACACAGAAATCCTTAAATCTTCTGAGTTGAAACCATTCTACGACCTTTACCCAGAACGCTTCAACAACAAAACAAACGGTATTACATTCCGTCGTTGGTTGGAATTCTCAAACCAAGAACTTGCTGATTACATCAAAGAATTGATTGGTGATGGTTACCTTACTGACGCAACACAATTGGAAAAATTGGCTGCCTTTGCAGATGATCCAGCAGTTCACAAACGTTTGGCTGAAATCAAATATGATAACAAGTTATCACTTAAACGTTATCTTAAAGCCAACAAAGGTATCGATCTTGATGAAAACTCAATCATTGATACTCAAATCAAACGTTTCCACGAATACAAACGTCAACAAATGAACGCTTTGTATGTCATCCACAAATACTTGGAAATCAAAAAAGGAAATCTTCCAAAACGTAAAATCACAATCATCTTTGGTGGTAAAGCAGCTCCTGCCTACGTTATTGCTCAAGACATCATTCACTTGATCTTGTCACTTTCTGAACTCATTAATAATGATCCAGAAGTAAGCAAATACCTCAACGTCCACTTGGTTGAGAACTACAACGTAACAGTTGCTGAACACCTTATCCCAGCGACAGATATTTCAGAACAAATCTCATTGGCTTCTAAAGAAGCTTCAGGTACAGGTAACATGAAATTCATGCTTAATGGTGCCCTTACACTTGGTACAATGGACGGTGCCAACGTAGAGATTGCTGAATTGGTAGGACCAGAAAACATCTTCACATTTGGTAAAGACTCTGATACAATCATCGACCTTTATGAAAAAGCTGGCTATGTATCACGTGATTACTATGAAAAAGATGCAAACATCAAAGCAGCTGTTGACTTTATCGTAAGCGAAGACCTTGTTAAACTTGGTGATAAAGAACGCTTGGAACGTCTCCACAATGAACTTATCTCTAAAGACTGGTTCATGACATTGATTGACTTGGCTGAATACATCGACAAGAAAGAAGAAGTATACGCAGCTTACGAAGATCAAGATGCATGGAACAAAAAAGTTGTTTACAACATCGCTGAAGCAGGATTCTTCTCATCTGACCGTACAATCGAACAGTATGACAAAGACATCTGGCACACAAAATAATAGCTTAATTGCATAAAACGAAAACGAGATCAGAAATGGTCTTGTTTTTTTACGATAAATTGCAAGAATAAGCGCAACATTTACTCTAACTCATCCATTAGAGTTTCACAAGCAGTTCTGTAAGATAAATATTTTCGTGGTAGGTGATTGATATCATATAGGGTCTTATATAGGGCCTTGTTCAATGCCTCATAAGAGATAGTGGTTAAATCCATTTTCTTTTGGAAATATTCTTTTGGTAAGCCATTTGCGTTCTCATTGCTTCCTCTCTGCCAGGATGAATAGGCGTCCGCAAAGAAAAAGGAAATTCCTAAGTTCGCTATCAGAGGATAAGTAGGAAAACTCTTTTCTCCTATCTGAAGCGAAGGTTTTAATAGCCTCTTTTGGAAATAGCTTACAAAGCTGTTTGATGGCTGAAAACATAGCTTTGGCTGCTCTATTTGGTATCTTGAAAGCTAAGTAAAAACAAGTTTTTCGCTCTAGAAAGGTCGCTAAACACCTCTTACTTTTGCCTCTGGAAGACACCACAGTATCAAGTTTCCAGTGGCCAAAAGTTTCACGATTCTAGACCTCTTTGGGACGTTTGGCAATTGGCGTACCAATTCTAAATCTTCCACGTGTTTCTTTGGGCTGTCGACTTTTTCCTTTACGACGAAGGACGCTCAAATCCAGATCAATCAAACCAGCATAGAGCCAGTTATAGATGGTTTGATAGGTTTCTATCTTTATTCGGTCGGTTATGGTAAGATGGGAGTAGCTCATAGTTTTTTCTCGGTTTCTGTTTGTTTCGTTACTTATTATCATAAAAAAACCACAGCTAATAGGATAATCAACTTTATTTACATAAATAAATTTCTGTTATTTTTGATGGTAATTCAATATATAATATATGTTTCTTTATCATAGATAAAAGACTCATAAGGTCTTTGGGAATCACTGTAGAGAAAGATTTCTTGAACTACAAAAAAGGAGAGCTAATGCTATTTTGAGCTTTTTGTTTATTTTGCTAGCTTGTCTCGAGAAAAAGGGACTTAATTTACTATAATTTTGTCTCATTACATACCCCCCATATAGTTTCTACTTTCATATCATGAAAATCCTTATACCTAAGGCGTCTTCGTGTACTTTGTCACCGTTTTCCTTTATAATATAAGTATCACATTACAAGAGGAGACCTCATGAAATATATCGTAAATACATCAAACGATCCTGCCTATAATATTGCTTTGGAAGCCTATGCTTTTCGTGAATTGGTGAATGAAGATGAATTGTTCATTCTTTGGATTAACCGTCCAGCTATCATTGTTGGTAAACACCAAAATACCATTCAAGAGATTAACAAAGAATATACAGATGCTCATGGTATCAAGGTTGTTCGCCGTTTGTCTGGTGGTGGCGCTGTTTATCACGATTTGAATAACCTTAACTATACCATCATCTCTAATAAGGCAGATGAAGGTGCTTTTGACTTTAAGACTTTCTCTCAACCTGTAATCGCTACACTTGCTGATTTGGGAGTTAAGGCTGAATTTACTGGCCGTAATGACCTTGAAATCGATGGTAAAAAGTTCTGTGGAAATGCTCAAGCTTACTATAAAGGTCGTATGATGCACCATGGTTGCTTGCTTTTTGACGTTGATATGTCGGTTCTTGGTCAAGCCCTTAAAGTCAGCAAAGACAAAATCGAATCAAAAGGCGTTAAATCTGTACGTGCTCGTGTGACCAACATCGTCGACGAATTGCCAGAAAAAATCACTGTAAATGAATTCTCAGATAAAATCTTGGAAAAAATGAAAGAATTCTACCCAGAAATGACTGAATACGTCCTTTCTGAATACGAATTGGCTAAGATTCAAGATTCTTATGAGAAACAATTCAATACCTGGGATTGGACTTACGGACAGTCGCCAGAATACACAGTAGAGCGTAACGTTCGTTACCCAGCAGGTAAGATTTCAACTTATGCCAATGTTGAAAATTCAATTATCAAATCTGTTAAGATTTACGGAGATTTTTTTGGTATCGGGGATGTATCTGATATTGAAGAGCTGCTGGTCGGTGTACCTTACGAGTACGAAGATGTCTTGGCTAAACTTAAAACCATTGACACAACACATTATTTCTCACGTATGACAACCGAGGAGGTTGCAAAAGCTATCGTAGCTTAATCATTATTTGAACAATCTGGATATAACTCCAGGTTGTTTTTTCTTTGGTGAGTTTCTATATTGTCTAAAGTAAACTTTAAATAATTTCCAGAATCAAATTCATATGATACTCGGAAAGTTCCTTTATGATTGACTAAGTTAGTCATTTTATAAAATAGGCCAACGAACCTAAAAAGCCCATATAAGAGAAAAATACCCCACAACATCTTTCCGAAAAACTGTAATTTTCTTGAAAGAAATATGAGGGTGTGATATACTTCTATTAAGTAATTATGGAGAATAAAATTAATGAAACGTGAACTCTTACTAGAAAAAATTGAAGAATACAAATCTCTTATGCCTTGGTTTGTTTTGGAGTATTATCAATCTAAACTATCGGTACCGTATTCTTTCACGACCTTATATGAATATCTCAAGGAATATAAACGCTTTTTTGACTGGTTGATTGACTCAGGTATTTCAGATGCTGATGATATTGCCTCAATTGATATCAAAACCTTGGAAAATCTAACTAAAAAAGATATGGAATCGTTTGTCCTCTATCTACGTGAACGTCCATCTTTAAATACCTACTCCAAGAAACAAGGTGTCTCTCAAACAACCATTAATCGTACGCTTTCAGCATTATCTAGTCTCTATAAGTATTTAACTGAGGAGGTCGAGGGACCTGATGGTGAACCATATTTCTATCGTAACGTCATGAAAAAAGTTTCGACTAAGAAAAAGAAAGAAACCTTGGCTGCACGTGCTGAGAATATCAAACAAAAACTTTTTCTAGGCGATGAAACCATGGATTTCCTTGATTATGTAGAAAATGAATATGAAGTCAAGCTCTCAAATCGTGCTAAATCTTCGTTTTATAAGAATAAAGAGCGTGATTTAGCTATCATTGCCTTGCTGCTGGCTTCAGGTGTTCGACTATCTGAGGCTGTTAATCTAGACCTTAAAGATATAAATTTAAAAATGATGGTCATTGACGTCACTCGAAAAGGTGGCAAACGGGACTCCGTTAATGTGGCGAGTTTTGCAAGACCCTATCTTGAAAATTATCTTAACATACGTGATAAACGCTATAAGGCTGAAAAGCAAGACCTTGCCCTATTTTTAACAGAATATCGAGGGGTTCCAAACCGTATCGATGCTTCAAGTATCGAAAAAATGGTTGCTAAGTATTCTCAGGATTTCAAGATTCGTGTTACTCCTCACAAACTACGCCATACTCTGGCAACACGTCTTTATGATGCTACTAAGTCTCAAGTTTTAGTTAGTCATCAACTTGGTCATGCTTCCACTCAGGTCACTGATCTTTACACCCATATTGTAAATGATGAGCAAAAAAATGCTCTAGATAATTTATAATTAACCAATCATAACCATTCCTATTTGGCTTGATTATTTTTATTTTACATAAATTTAATTATATCAAACTAATTTTATTCACGATTGTTAACAAAACTAAAATTATGTAAATGATTGTGAACAAAAACAAACTCTCCTTCATGGAAAGCTTGTTTTTTATATTAATAATCTTTAAGAGCTGATTCAACCGCAGCTTTTTCTTTTTCAATCAAGTCTACGCGTGCAGCAATTGTTTTAATTCCCATCAAAATATTACGTTCCAAAGCTTTGTCACTTGTTTGTGGCTCGAAGAATGCAATATATTGGTCAAGACGTTCTTTCGTTTTAAAGATTCCTGCTGGGATATTAACAAAGCTATCAAAGCTCATATCACCACCAAGGGCTGCTTTAATCCACTCCCAGTTTTCTTTAGCCCAATTCCAAACGGTTTCTTGAGCAAAAGATTTGCTGAGGAAGTTCATATACCATAGATACAAATCTTGCGGTTTAACAACGTTTTTATCTTTAAGTTTACCTAGTACGTAGTCAAGACCTTCTTGATTTTTAAGGTATGAAAGTGCTTGAGTCAATTGACGACGGAAGTTACTGTCGTTTGTTGCTACGTATGCATTAACATACTCTTCAACAAGAGAAAGACTGTTTTCTTGTTTCATTTGGTTGATGAGGACAAGGCCACGGACACTTGCTGGAATACTTTCGATGTTTTCTTTATGGGCTTGGAAAACACTTGCTGCTGCAAGGACTGCTGGTTGATAGTCTGCTTGAATCAAGTAGCTAAGAGCTGTTTGACGGACCATTTCATCTTCATCAGACTCTCCTTCTTTGGCATCGAAACCAAGGTGTTCAAAGTCATTTTGAAATTGACGACATACTAAGGCTTTATAATGCACTTCTGTTTCTGTATCTTCATCGATAAAGCGTTTCAAACCAGCAAGGATTTGAGATTTAGCTTGAGAAATCAAGAAGCTTTCTTCCTTTTCGACAAGATCAAGAAGAGCAACTAGGCTTGCATACGAGATACGTCCACTTTCCGCTAGAAGACGGCGTTCTTGTAAAATTTGAAGTTTACTTACAGTATCAAGGTTTACAAAATCCTCTAAGATATTGTCCAAGAGTTGTCCTTGATAGTCTGTGATGTAATGTGCTGTATTAGCTGTATTAAGACGGAGAGCACCATTATTTTCGGTAGCAAGCTGGCTATAATTTGGAATCTCAATAAGCTCTTCTGAAAGTGTATCTGGAAGCCCATTCCAGTTTGTATTCAATGGAATCTCCCAAAGACGTCCTTTGTCTTCATGTTCACCAATAAAGAATTGTTTTTGACTAAGGATAAGCGTATCTTCAACAACTTCTGCACTAACCACAGGGTAACCTGGTTGCTCTAACCAGGTATCCATGAAGCTAGAGACATCCTTACCTGAAGCATCAGAAAGAGCATTCCAAAGGTCACGTCCAACAGTATTGTTATATTGGTGTTTTTCAAAGTAAGCTTTAAGCCCTTTGGCAAAGGCTTCATCGCCCAACCAACGGCGGAGCATATGCATAAGACGGCTACCTTTGGCATAAACAATAGCACTATCAAAGAGGGTATTAATCTCGTCTGGATGATTAACTTCCATGTGGACAGACTGTACTCCGTCTGTTGCGTCACGTTGAAGAGCATGAGGCACACCAGTTGTTTGGAAATCTTCAAAGATGTTCCAGCTTGGTTCAATAGCATCCACTGAAACATACTCCATCATGTTGGCAAAACTTTCGTTAAGCCATAAATCATCCCACCATTTCATGGTAACAAGGTTACCGAACCATTGGTGAGCCAATTCGTGGGCAACAACAAGGGCAACTTGTTGGCGGCTTTCAGCTGAGCTATTTTCATCTACAAGGAGGTAAACTTCACGATAGGTAACGAGACCCCAGTTTTCCATGGCACCCGCTGAGAAGTCAGGAAGAGCAAGGTGGTATGATAATGGGATAGGATACTTGACTTGGAAGTAGTCTTCATAGAAGTCGATGACACGAACGGCAATATCAAGAGCGAAGTCGACGCTATTTTCTGCTTGTGCAACTGTAGCGAAGACACCAACTTCAGTGCCATTTTGTGTTTTGGCTGTTTTACCCTGGAGAGCACCGAAACCAAAGGCGAGAAGGTATGTTGACATGCGAGGTGTTGTCTCAAATGTCCAAACTCCAGTTTCCTCACGCAAATGGCTATTGATTTCTGGCATGTTTGACAAGGCAGTATCGCCTTCTTCAGCGTCAAATTTCAATGAGAGATCAAAAGTCGCTTTTGCTTCTGGTTCATCAACAGAAGGAAAAGCTTCACGGGCGAAATGAGATTCAAACTGTGTTGAAATAATTTCCTTCTTTTCACCATTGTAAGTGTAATATGATGGATAAATACCAGTCATATTATCTGTGATGTGGCCAGAAAATTCGATGAACATTGTTAGAACCCCAGTTTCTGGAAGTTCAATATGGAAAGCCTCATTGGCATCATCCATTTGGAAGTTCAAGGATTCATTATCCAAGAGAACTGAATTAATGGTAAGGTCTTTTTGGTGAAGGGAGATGTGATTATCAAAGGCTTCACCTGTAATGGCAACATTCCCTGTAAAGGTCTTTTCAGAACGATTAATG
>OBXT01000207.1_pt1 | contig 11958 bp, 10 predicted proteins | sample 1476621 | NCBI WGS metagenome assembly OBXT01 (sample SAMEA2580169, study PRJEB22360) | human gut metagenome | biome: human gut; feature: human-associated habitat; material: faeces | place: Denmark | collected 2008/2010
AGATTGATGTGGATAAGATCAAGATTGTCATCGGTAAGGGTGGAGAAACCATCGACAAGATTATCGCCGAAACAGGCGTTAAGATCGATATCGACGAAGAAGGAAATGTGTCTATCTACTCTAGCGACCAAGATGCTATTAACCGTGCCAAAGAAATTATTGCTGGTTTGGTCCGTGAAGCCAAAGTGGATGAAGTTTACCGTGCTAAAGTCGTTCGTATCGAGAAATTTGGTGCCTTTGTCAACCTCTTTGATAAGACAGATGCTCTTGTTCATATCTCTGAGATGGCTTGGACGCGAACTAACCGTGTAGAAGACTTGGTAGAAATCGGTGATGAAGTCGATGTTAAGGTTATTAAGATTGATGAAAAAGGACGTGTGGATGCTTCTATGAAAGCTCTTCTCCCTCGTCCACCAAAACCTGAACGTGATGAAAAAGGCGAAAAGTCTGAGAGACCTCACCGCCCACGTCATCACAAGGACCACAAACCTAAGAAAGAATTTACAGAAACACCAAAAGATTCAGAATAAGAAAAGGAGAAATGTATGGGATGGTGGCGCGAAACCATTGATATCGTAAAAGAAAATGATCCAGCGGCCCGCACCACTTTGGAGGTTTTGCTGACTTACCCAGGTGTCAAGGCCTTGGCGGCCCACCGTCTTTCACATTTTCTCTGGAATCATGGCTTCAAACTCTTGGCTCGTATGCACAGTCAGTTTTGGCGCTTTTGGACTCAGATTGAGATTCATCCAGGTGCCCAGATTGATTCAGGTGTCTTTATCGACCATGGTTCTGGCTTGGTGATTGGAGAGACAGCTATCGTTGAGACGGGAGTTCTCCTCTATCATGGGGTGACTCTTGGGGGAACAGGGAAAGACTGTGGAAAACGCCATCCGACCGTTCGAAAGGGAGCTCTCATATCAGCCCATGCGCAAGTCATCGGACCTGTAGAAATCGGTGAAAATGCCAAGGTCGGTGCTGCAGCAGTTGTTGTAGCAGATGTTCCTAGCGATGTGACGGTTGTCGGAATTCCAGCTAAGATTGTCCGCCTTCATGGTAAGAAGGATGAGCCGGTTATTCATGAAGTCGAAGAAAAACGAGAGTACTACGTCAATAAACTAGAGCAGGCTAAAGAAGCTAGTCACAGATCGTCTGGTTTGTAGAGGATATCTATATGATTCAAGCAAGAAGCGAGTTACTATTCTTCAAAATTATAAATTCTTGGAAGAACAAGCTCAGCTATACTGCTTTTGGACGATAACTGAGGAACTTTTAATGAAAGATTTTTTCAAGGACAATAAGTATTTTGCGCTCTATTTGGCAGGAAGTCTTATTTCTGTTTTCAGTTTGTTTCGTGCAGGAAATCTGATTTTCAGTCTTCTGGTCCTGCTCTCTGCCTACCTTTACCATTTGAGCTGGAAGTAGACAGGAGAGGCGCTTGAATGTTTAAGAATGAACCGTTCTGCTACAGATTGGAATTGCTGTTTTCTGGCTTATTTTTCTTGTCCAGCAAGGATTTTGCTGAATACTTTGATTAGCTTAGGTCTAACCATCTGGGTCTATCCCGCTAAGTGAAGGCAAAGTAGAACTAGAAAGGAAACTACAAGAATGGCAGTATATTTTTACGGCTGTATCACCATGGATGGCTACTTGGCAGACAGCCAGCACAGGATAGACTGGCTGCATCAGCTTGGTTCTGTAGAGGATACAGGCTATGATGACTTTTACAGGCAAATGGATATCACCATCATGGGCAAGCGGACCTTTGAGGAAATCCAAGATTTGCAAGATGTAGAAAGTTTTTATCAAGCTACGGAAAACTATGTCTTTACGCATGATAGGCACCTGCCTGTCAGCAATTACCAGCCAGTAGCTGGGGATGTGGTGGACTTTGTTCGCCAGATTGACAAAGGCAAAAATGTCTTTGTGATTGGTGGTAATTCCTTGGTAGGACCGCTCTTGGATGCGGATCTTTTCGACCATCTCATTATTCAGATAGCGCCCCTTATCCTAGGAAAGGGGGTTCCCCTCTTTACCCAAGAGGAAGGACAGCGTTTTTACCAACTAGATAGCCTCAGACAATTTGGTCCTTTTGCAGAGCTGGTTTTCAGCCGAAAAAGTCAGAAATAGAGAAGGGAGTGGACCGCATGATTAAAATTTACGACACCATGTCTCGTGATTTGCGAGAATTTGTCCCGATTGAGGACGGCAAAGTCAAGATGTATGTTTGTGGGCCTACGGTATACAACTATATCCACGTGGGGAATGCCCGTTCGACGGTAGCCTTTGATACCATTCGTCGCTATTTTGAGTATCGTGGTTATGGGGTTGCCTATATTTCCAATTTTACGGATGTGGATGATAAGATTATCAACCGTGCCAAGGAAGAAGGTATCATGCCTCAGGAGGTTGCGGACAAGTACATCGCTGCCTTTCGTGAGGATGTGACGGCCTTGGGTGTCAAACCTGCAACTCGTCATCCTCGTGTAGTCGAGTTTATGGCGGATATCATCCGCTTTGTGGAAGAATTGATTGAAAAGGGTTATGCCTATGAGAGCCAAGGAGATGTCTATTTCCGTGTGGAAAAATCCCACAACTATGCTAAATTGGCTAATAAAACCTTAGAAGATTTGGAGTTGGGTGCTTCAGGTCGTACCGATGAAGAAACGGCTCGCAAGGAAAATCCGATAGACTTTGCTCTATGGAAAGCTGCTAAACCAGGCGAGATTTCTTGGGACAGTCCTTGGGGACCTGGTCGTCCGGGCTGGCATATCGAGTGTTCAGTCATGTCAACTGAGATTTTAGGAGATACCATTGATATTCACGGTGGTGGAGCTGACCTTGAGTTTCCGCACCACACCAACGAAATTGCCCAGTCAGAAGCCAAAACAGGCAAGACCTTCGCTAACTACTGGATGCACAATGGCTTTGTCAATATCGACAATGTCAAGATGTCTAAGTCCTTGGGCAACTTTATCACCGTACACGATGCCCTTAAAACTCTTGATGGGCAAGTGCTTCGTTTCTTCTTTGCGACTCAACATTATCGCAAGCCTATCAACTTTACGGAAAAAGCAGTGCGTGATGCAGAGACCAATCTTAAGTATCTAAAGAACACTTACGAGCAACCATTTTCTGGGACTGTAGATGCTCAAGAGTTACAGGCCTTTAAAGATAAGTTTGTAGCATCTATGGATGAGGATTTCAACTCTGCTAATGGTATCACAGTTGTCTTTGAAATGGCCAAATGGATCAACTCTGGCAACTATGATGCAAGTGTTAAGGAAGCTCTTGCGGATATGTTAGAAGTCTTTGGAATTGTCTTTATTGAGGAAGTTTTGGACGCAGAGATTGAAGTTTTGATTCAAAAACGCCAAGAAGCGCGTGCAAATCGTGACTTTGCGACAGCGGACCAAATCCGTGACCAATTGGCGGCTCAAGGAATTAAGCTACTTGACACCAAGGATGGAGTGAGGTGGACTCGTGATTGATGTCAATCTCATTAACGGGATAGCGCTGGCTTTTGAGGGAGATGCGGTGTATTCCATGTATATTCGTCGCCACCTTATTCTCAAAGGCATGACAAAGCCTAATAAACTCCACCAAGAGGCGACTAAGTATGTATCTGCCAAGGCTCAAGCTCGCCTGATTGCCCTCATGTTGGAGGAGCAAGTCTTAACCGAAAAAGAAGAAGAAATCTATAAACGTGGTCGCAATACCAATAGTCATACCAAGGCTAAAAATGCTGATGTGGTGACTTACCGTATGTCCACAGGTTTTGAAGCAGTCATGGGTTATCTCCATATGACTGAAAATCTGGAACGTCTTGAGAGCTTGATTTCATGGTGCATCCAAAAAGTGGAGGGCTAGGATATGATGGTAAAAGAACTACAAGACTGGTTTCCTGAGGCTCAGATTTCAGACCAACCAGTAGAGAAAGAGGGCTATCTTACTCTTCCTTTGGCTTCTCAGCAGTGGCTTTTGCTGGAGGAAGCTAGTCTTAGCGAGCGTGAAAAACAACTGGTGGCTCTCTTAACCAAACAGGAGCAAACCATTTCCTTCAATCCTTGGTATTTTTATCTCATTGAAGGCAAAGGACAGGCACCGCAAGCTTTTAAAAAGATTCAGTTGGTTTATTGTCATCTTTCCTATTTTCAGCAGGAAAATCTAGCTTCTTGGCTGGATATGATGCGGACTCTTTTTCCTAACTGTCAAACAGTGCTTCAGGTGGGAGCGCAGGATTACATTTTTGTTCTCCAACAGGATAAGTACACATCCGTTCGATCTATCTTGATGGATACCTTGGAAGCCGTAGAATATGACTTTGGAGTACGTTTATCCATCATGTTAGGTCAGGTCTGGTCTCAAACAGGTCATCAAGCCCTATCCGACTTGATCAAAGCGGAGCGGGATTTGTTTAAGACTTGGTGGCGTCAGGGTCACCAAGGTGTTCATACCTTTTCACAACTCTATCTTTGGAGTATGGGAGAAAGGATTGTGGACCTGAGAGTCATTAAAGAATGTTTACATCAGATGATTTTGGATCAGGACCAGATTCAGGAAATCATTCTCTCTCTTTGGGAAAATAGTGCCGTTCTGACTAAAACAGCCCAGCAACTCTATCTGCACCGAAATTCTCTCCAGTACAAGATTGATAAATGGGAAGAATTGACAGGGCTTCAGTTGAAGGAATTGACTGACCTGACCCTGTGTTATCAATTGATTTTACCAGATATTCTCTAAAGTTTTGTGCAAGTTGCACAGAACTTTTTTATTTTTTTGGTCACCTTGCCATAGAAATGTAAAGCGTTTTCATATATAATAAAACTATCAAAAGACAAAAGGAGTTCACCTCATGGTAGAATTGAATCTTAAAAATATTTACAAAAAATATCCAAACAGCGAACACTACTCAGTTGAAGACTTCAACTTGGACATCAAAGACAAAGAATTTATCGTTTTCGTAGGTCCTTCAGGATGTGGTAAATCAACTACTCTTCGTATGATTGCTGGTCTTGAAGACATCACAGAAGGTACTGCATCTATCGATGGCGTGGTTGTCAACGACGTAGCTCCAAAAGACCGTGACATCGCCATGGTATTCCAAAACTACGCTCTTTACCCACACATGACTGTTTATGACAACATGGCTTTCGGTTTGAAATTGCGTAAATATAGCAAGGAAGACATCGACAAACGTGTGCAAGAAGCAGCTGAAATCCTTGGATTGAAAGAGTTCTTGGAACGTAAACCCGCTGACCTTTCTGGTGGTCAACGTCAACGTGTTGCCATGGGTCGTGCCATCGTCCGTGACGCAAAAGTATTCTTGATGGACGAGCCTTTGTCAAACTTGGATGCAAAACTTCGTGTATCTATGCGTGCTGAAATTGCGAAAATCCACCGCCGTATCGGAGCTACAACTATCTACGTAACTCACGACCAAACAGAAGCGATGACACTTGCGGACCGTATCGTTATCATGTCAGCAACTAAGAATCCTGCTGGTACAGGTACTATCGGACGTGTTGAACAAATCGGTACTCCTCAAGAAGTTTACAAAAACCCAGTTAACAAATTCGTAGCAGGATTCATCGGAAGCCCAGCTATGAACTTCATCAATGTGAAATTGGTTGGTAGCGAAATTGTTTCTGACGGTTTCCGTTTGAAAGTTCCAGAAGGAGCATTGAAAGTTCTTCGTGAAAAAGGCTATGAAGGTAAAGAATTGATCTTCGGTATCCGTCCAGAAGACGTAAATGCAGAGCCTGCTTTCCTTGAAACATTCCCAGAATCAGTTGTGAAAGCGACTATTTCTGTATCTGAATTGCTTGGTTCAGAATCTCACCTTTACTGCCAAGTTGGTAAAGACGAATTTGTTGCCAAAGTAGATGCTCGTGACTACTTGCAAACAGGTGCAACAGTTGAACTTGGATTTGACTTGAACAAAGCACACTTCTTCGATGTAGAAACTGAAAGAACAGTTTACTAAGATAAATGAAACTCAAAACACTGCTAGAGAAATCTGGCAGTGTTTTTAAGTATTTGCGTAGAAAAAAACTCCTGGGAAATTCCAGGAGAATGTGATTGATTATTTGAACTTGAATCCTTCGTAAATAAGCTCTGCTTTTGGATTTTGTTTCTTAATCTGTTTGGCAAGTGACTTCATCATAGAAAGAGGGCCGCACATATAGACGGTTGCATGTTCGGGTACTTCTTCTTGATCAAAATTAAGATAGCCGCCTTTCCTACTGTCTACTAGATGGAGTTCAAAATTAGGATTTTTCTGAGCATAGTCACGGAGCAAATCCAGATAGACTGCATTTTCCTCTCCACGGAAGCTATAGTAGAAGTGAACCTGTTTATTTAAAATAGGATGTTCACGGATGTAAGAGATGAAGGGGGTAATCCCAATGCCTCCAGCAATCCAAACCTGATTTTCTCGTCCTTCTTCTATGATCATGTATCCGTAAGCTCTATCTACGCTTACTTTGCTGCCGACGTGAAGATTGTCATAGATATTCTTGGTATGGTCGCCTGAATTTTTGACAGTAAGGTAAAGAGTTTGGCCGTGACCTCCTGAGATAGAAAAAGGATGTGGAGCACTTTCAAAGCCTTCTTGGAAAATCTTTAGAAAGGCAAATTGGCCTGATTGATAGTTGAAAGGTCTGCTAAGATGGATTTGAATTTCTATAGTATCGTGATTCAAGCGTTTGAGATTGGTGATTTTCCCTAGATAGGGGAAGCCAATCTTTTGATATAGAAAAATGATATAAAAACCAGCTAGCAAGCCTAAAAGGGCATAGCTACCAACAAGAAAACTTAGGAGATTAAATGTAAGGAGACGATTGCCCATGATCATGTATACGTGAAAGAGTCCGAAAATATAAGCTAGGTAAACTAGACGGTGAATCCATCGCCAAGCTTCGTATTGGATGTATTTGCCTAAATAGGCGACAAGGATGATGCTGACAAAAATATAGATTGTAAGATTTCCAAACTGAGTAGCTAATCGAGAGCCCCACAAACCGCCCATACTAAAGTTATGAAAGATTAGTAGGATGATGGAGAGAAAGGCAGTGAATTTGTGGACGGTGTAGACCTTCTCCAAACCGTGAAACCAGCTTTCTATTATCGGGATACGAGTAGCTAGGATAAAAGTTAGAGATAGGCTTGTTAAAGCTAGTCCTGGAATCATGAATTGGGGAGAAGTGTTCATCCAAGTCAAAATAGTCAAGACAAAACTAGTTATGATAAAAAGTAGTCCTTTGAGTGATTTCATAAAAAATTCCATTTCATTTAGATTTGATTTGTTGTAAATAAATTTGTTACATTTTATCATAGAAAAAGTATGGTGTCAAATAGAGCTTTATAAGTATCTACTCTCATCAAAAAAACTCTCCATGTACTTGGAGAGCTAATTTATTATTCTGCTGCTTGTTGCCAACGTTTTGCTAGCATATGTGACAGACTAGAAATTGCTAGGTTAAAGCTGAAGTAGATGAGGGCAATCAGGATATAAAGACTGAAGACTTGCTCTGGTTCGAAATAACGGCCCATGAGAATTTGGCTGGCTCCAAAGAGCTCTTGTAGGGCGATAACAGAGTAGAGAAGACTGGTATCCTTAATCACGGTTACAAACTGAGAAATGATGGCTGGCAGCATTTTACGAATAGCTTGTGGAAGAATGATGTGATAGAGGATTTGGGTTGAGGTAAATCCTTGCGACATTCCCGCTTCGTATTGCCCCTTGTCCACAGCGTTGAGACCACCTCGGATAATCTCAGCCAGGGCTGCTGAGGTAAAGAGGGTGAAGGCAGTGATACCTGCTGGTGTGGATTTCATCTTGAACACCAAAAAGATAGTGAAAATCCAGAGAAGATTGGGAACGTTACGTACAAACTCGATGTAAATGCTGGAGATAATCCGTAAAACGGGATTTTTCCCATTTCTCATGACAGCAAGCACAGTTCCAATGAGGGTGGAGAGGATGATGGCAATCAGAGAAATGTAGAGGGTCAAGCCAAATCCTTTAAAGATAAAGATTAGGTTATCTGGGGTCAAAACTTCTAAAATAGATTCCATAGTAACCTCCTAAAGTGAATAGGCTTTTTTGTTGGCTTGCTCCATCCTGCGACCAAACTGGGCAACAGGGAAGCATAGAGAAAAGTAGAGAAGGGCAGCGCCTAAAAATGCTGGAATGTAGTTTCCGTTAAGAGCTGACCAAGATTTGGTCACAAACATCAAGTCTACTCCAGAGATGATAGCGACTGTTGAGGTGTTCTTGATGAGGTTGACGATTTGGTTGGTCAAAGGAGGGAGAATGATACGGAAGGCTTGAGGCAAGATAATCAAGCGCATAGCACTGATATAGGTAAAACCTTGCGACAAGGCAGCCTCCATCTGACCGCTAGGAATAGACTGAATTCCTGAGCGAATAACCTCGGCGATATAGGCTCCGTGATAGAGTCCCACGCAGAGAACAGCCGTCCAATAAATCGGAATCATGATGATATGGTCACTGATAAGAGGTAGGCCATAAAAAACGATAACAAACTGCACCAAGAGGGGAGTGTTTTGGTAAAATTCAACAAAGATGCGAGCCAAAATTCTCAATATCGGACGTTTGCTGGTTGACATGGCTCCAAAGAAGATGCCTAAAACCATGGCTAGGATAAAGGATCCAATCGCTAGGGCAAGAGTGAAGAGGAAACCATTGAAAAATTGTCCAAAATCCTGAAAATAGGCTGTCCAAGATGATAAATCTGTCATGGGGTATCCTCCTTAATCTGCAGTATGGCTAGATGGTTTGAGCTTGTATCGGTCATAGAGTTTTTGTAAACTACCATCCTTGCTCCATTTAGTGACCAAGTTATCAAGATAGTCGTTGAGTTCGGTATTTGATTTCTTGGTAACAATACCGTAGTCAGATGGCTTGAAACTATCATTTAGCAGTTCTGTGCGTTTGCTGATATAGCCAGATAGAATCGAGCGGTCAACGGAAAAGGCATCAATACGGTGAGCATGAAGGGAAGTAATCAATTCTGGGTAGGAACCAAGTTCGACGAATTTAAACTTCAGACCTTTCTTTTTACCCAGTTCAGTAATCAGGCGTTGGGTGATGGAACCTTGGGCGACTCCGATGGTTTTGCCGCTTAGGTCCTCAATGCTTTTGATTTTGGCAGACTTATTGACCAAAAAGCCAGAAGCGTCCGTGTAGTAAGGGCTGGTGAAGTTATAGAGTTTTTTGCGTTCATCTGTGATGGTAAAGGTCGCGATATCCATGTCGACCTGTTCGTTGTCTAGAAGGGGGCCACGGGTTTGCGCAGTAACAGGCACATAGCGAACTTTGACCTTAAGCTCATCAGCTACCATCTTGGCTAAGTCCGTTTCGATACCAGAATAGGTCCCTGTCTTGGGATCCTTGTAACCGAAATTGGGAACGTCTTGTTTGACACCGACAACTAGTTCGCCTCTTTTTTGAATGTCTACCACACTGGTATCGGCTTGAACTGGTTTTGCAGTAGCAAGGCCGAAAAGGCTAATCAATAATGCGGATAAAAAGAGTTTCTTTTTCATAGGCACCTCCTTATTTGACTTTGTCACTTTCGTGGTTGATGATTTTGCTGAGGAATTGTTGGGCACGAGGTTCGCTTGGATTGTCGAAAAAGTCATCAACATCTGTCGTATCCACCAAGACTTCTCCGTCAGCCATAAAGATGATACGGTCAGCAACTTCACGGGCAAAGCCCATTTCGTGGGTAACGACAATCATATTCATACCATCGTGGGCCAATTTTTGCATAACTGCTAGAACATCGCCGATAGTTTCAGGGTCAAGAGCAGATGTTGGCTCATCAAAGAGGAGGAGTTCAGGATGCATAGCGAGGCCACGAGCAATGGCGATTCGTTGTTTTTGTCCACCAGAAAGCATGGCTGGATAAGAATCTTTCTTGTCCCACATATTTACAAATTCCAAATATTTTTGGGCTGTTTTTTCAGCTTCTTTTTTATCAATTCCTAGAACTTTTACGGGTGCGAGTGTTACGTTTTCTAACACTGTTTTGTGTGGGTAGAGGTTGAAATGTTGGAAAACCATGCCGACTTCCTTGCGAAGAGGAACCAAATCTTTCTGGCTGGCACCAGCAACCTGGTGACCATTTACTAGAAGACTTCCCTTATCAACAGCCTCTAAACCATTAATCGTACGGATAAGAGTTGACTTCCCAGAACCAGATGGTCCGAGTAGGACAACGACTTGCCCTTTTTCAAAACGGAGATTGATGTCACGGAGTGCATGGTAATCTCCGTAATATTTTTCGACGTGTTCAAATTCTACTAAAGTCATAAGGAATCTCCTTTGTGTTAGATTTTATAACATGATTCTACACCAAAAGATTTTTCTTGTCAAATCATATCAGAAAAAAGTTAGTAAAATTTTTGTAGAAAGCAATCTGGATAGAGAAAAAGCCTAAATCATGTTATAATGAAGCAATAGAATTCTTAGAAAGAGTGGATGTCTTTTTGATAACACCTACTTATGAATGGCAGTTTGCCCCGCAGGTAGAAGATGCGGATTTTACAAAGATAGCCAAGAAGGCTGGACTGGGTCCTGAGGTAGCTCGGTTATTATTTGAGAGAGGGATTCAGGACCAAGAAAGTCTGAAGAAGTTTTTAGAACCCTCCTTGGAGGACTTGCACGACCCTTATCTGCTCCATGATATGGACAAGGCAGTGGAACGGATTCGTCAGGCCATTGAAGAAGGGGAAAATATTCTCATCTATGGAGATTACGATGCGGATGGTATGACTTCGGCTTCGATTGTGAAGGAAAGTTTAGAACAACTTGGTGCCGAGTGCCGTGTTTACTTGCCTAATCGTTTTACTGATGGATATGGTCCCAATGCTAGTGTTTATAAATACTTTATCGAGCAAGAAGAGATTTCCTTGATTGTGACGGTGGATAATGGGGTTGCGGGTCACGAAGCTATTGAATTGGCCCAGTCTATGGGAGTGGATGTCATTGTGACCGACCACCATTCCATGCCAGAAACCTTGCCAGATGCCTATGCCATCGTTCATCCTGAGCATCCAGATGCGGATTATCCTTTCAAATATTTGGCTGGTTGCGGAGTAGCTTTCAAGTTAGCTTGTGCCCTTTTAGAGGAAGTCCAAGTGGAACTGCTTGACTTGGTTGCTATCGGAACCATTGCTGATATGGTAAGTCTAACGGATGAAAATCGTATCTTGGTGCAATATGGTCTGGAAATGTTGGGGCATACTCAGCGCATTGGTCTACAAGAAATGCTAGACATGGCTGGAATTGCTACAAATGAAGTAACAGAAGAAACGGTTGGCTTCCAGATTGCTCCTCGTTTAAATGCCTTGGGGCGCTTGGATGATCCCAATCCAGCTATTGATTTGTTGACTGGGTTTGATGATGAGGAAGCACACGAGATTGCCCTTATGATTCATCAGAAAAACGAAGAGCGTAAAGAAATCGTTCAGTCTATCTATGAAGAAGCTAAGACCATGGTGGAGCCTGAGAAGAAGGTCCAGGTCTTGGCCAAGGAAGGCTGGAATCCTGGGGTTCTAGGAATCGTGGCTGGTCGTTTGTTGGAAGAACTAGGGCAAACAGTCATCGTTCTCAATATAGAAGACGGTCGTGCCAAGGGCAGTGCTCGTAGTGTGGAAGCAGTGGATATTTTTGAAGCTCTGGACCCTCATCGAGACCTCTTCATCGCCTTTGGCGGTCATGCTGGTGCGGCTGGCATGACGCTGGAAGTTGAGAAACTATTAGATTTATCTCAGGTTTTAGAAGACTATGTCCGTGAAAAAGGTGCAGATGTTACTGGCAAGAACAAGTTAAATCTAGATGAAGAACTGGATTTGGAGACACTTAGCTTGGAAACGGTCAAAAGTTTTGAACGTTTAGCTCCCTTTGGAATGAACAATCAGAAACCT
>OBXT01000218.1_pt1 | contig 11543 bp, 10 predicted proteins | sample 1476621 | NCBI WGS metagenome assembly OBXT01 (sample SAMEA2580169, study PRJEB22360) | human gut metagenome | biome: human gut; feature: human-associated habitat; material: faeces | place: Denmark | collected 2008/2010
AAATCATCAGCCATCCAGTCTCTAAATATGAAAATCATCGATCCGATAGAAGAAGTCAAGAACGGTGCTGCATATCAACTAGATAAAGATGATTGGGAAGAAATAAATCATATTTTAGAGAAAAACGGGCAAGATAAAATTGATGAAAACATGGAAAGACGTATTCATTCTCTATCGCCTAGAGTTCAAATTCTATCAAGAAAATATCAGAAATATTTAATTCCGTTTCCGATGGAGAATCGTGTGCAAATTACTGCAAGGTCAACGCAATATACATCGAATCAAAACTCAACAACTTCGGAAGACTCGTAGCAAGCGTAGGTTAGGTCAAGCCCCAACAAAACCGTTAAATAATCTGTTTTGTGTTGGGTTTACAACCCAAGCGACCAAAAGGCCGTCTGAAACTGCTCTTTCAGACGGCCTCCCCATTTTCAGGTTGCCCTTCCCCAAGGCAGCCTGAAACCTTTCCCCCGCCCCAAACCCATCCACCGTCATTCCCGCCTGCGCGGGAATGACGGTGTTTGTTGCTTTTCAGACGGCCTTTTTCTTTTTCTTAATCCATCACATTCGATCAAACCAAACAATCTGACTTTCATCCACGCTGATGCGGATTTCCTGTCCGGTTTGCGGTTTATCCGTATCGTGGTCGGCATGGGGATACCAAATTAAATCGCCGTATTGAGGATGGGCGAGGGTAAGGCGTGTGCCTTCGGCGAGGGGGACGGCTTCGCTGATGCGGACGGCTGTGCCGTTCGGGTCGAATCGGATGGCGTGTTGGGGGATGTAGCGTGTGTCGTTAGTGTTGGCCAAACCGAGCAGTAGGGCGGCTTGGGCGTTGACGGGGCGGCGGATAAGGGTTTCCGGCGTGCCGTGTTGGAGGATGCGGCCTTCGTGCATGATGGCGATGGTGTCGGCCATGGTGCAGGCTTCTTCGGCGGAGTGAGTGACGAGGATGGCGGGGATGTTTTGACTGCGGATGCGTTCGGCGGTCAGGGTGCGCAGGTGGTGGCGCAGGTGGGTGTCGAGGCTGGAGAAGGCTTCGTCCAAGAGCAACAGCGACGGGCGCGTGATTAGGGCGCGCGCGAGGGCGAGGCGTTGCTGTTCGCCGCCTGAGAGGCTTTCGGGTTTGCGTTGCGCTTCGTGTTCCAAACCGATGTCGCGCAAGGCCTGCATGGATTGTTCTTCGATTTCGGCTTTGGGCAGGCGGCGCATTTTGAGTCCGAAGCCGACGTTGTCGAGGGCGGTTAAATGCGGCAAAAGGGCGTAGTCTTGAAACATCAGCGAGATATTGCGTTTTTCAGGCGGCATGTCGGTGATGTTGTCACCGTTGAGCCAGACTTCGCCGCTGTCGGGACGTACCAGGCCGACGATGGTTTTGAGCAGGGTGGATTTGCCGCAGCCGGAGCGGCCGAGTACGGCGAGGATTTCGCCTGCGTCGACGTTTAGGTTGATGTTTTGGGCAACGGTTTTGCTGCCGAAGCGTTTGTTGATGTTTTTGAGTTGCAACATGGTTTCAGACGGCCTTTAAAAATGGGGTCGGCAACGGATGCTGTCGAGCCATGCGGACAGCGGATGTTTGGGGTTGATCAGGCCGTATCGACGGCAGGCTTCGATCGTAACCAACTGGGCATCGTGCATCATGTGTCCGCACAACATGGCATCGAGCAGGGTGGGGATGTCCATCAGTTCAAAACCGGCAACTTCGCCGTCTTGGTTGGCGGGTTGGAAGTCTTCGGGCAGGACGATGTCGAAAATATACAGGATTTCGTTGTGGACACCGCGATTAACGGGGCGCAAACTATATATTTGGGCAGTCGGTCGGATATGGGGTGTCAGAGAAGCGGGAATACCAGCTTCTTCTTCGCCCTCGCGGCAGACGGCTTCAGACGGCCTCTCGCCGCTGCTGATACCGCCGCCGGTCAGGTTGTCGAGTTTGTTCGGATCAACGGCTTTGTGCGGACTGCGGCGGCCTATCCAAAAGCGCAAACCGTCTTCTGTTTCGACCAATCCGTTCAAATGCACTGCCTGACTCATCAGGCCGAACGGACGGAAGGCTGCGCGTTCGAGTGCGCATAAAGGCTTGCCCGACTGGTCGCAGATGTCGAACTTTTCACCGCGCCAACCTTTGAGCCAACCGCACTCGCGCCATTGTTGCGCCAGCGTTTGCAAACTGTCGCCCATTTCCGCCCAGCTGTCGGTTTCCAAATTCAGGCCGTCTGAAAGGGTCGACTGCCTGCCTGTCCAATCGCGCCCGAGGCGTTCGCGCCATAACGGGTTCAGACGGCCTAAAGGCAGGCCGTTGAGATACAGAATGCACCAATCGTCGGATGCGCCATAGCTGGTTTGCGCCCAATCCCACAATTCGTCGTGGACATCGGGGGTGAATACTTGTTCAAAACGGAAAGACTGAGACATGGCGCATCCTCCAAAAGAACTAAAGATACGTCGATTTTAGCTGTTTACGGCGAATTTGCAAAACAACCATACCCCCCTGAAAACCGCTATAATAGAGTAAACCATCCGAAACGAGCACATCATCATGAGTGAATTGACCGATATCCTTTCCTACAACCAACATTTCGTTGAATCGGGAGAGTACGAAAAATATTTCACCAACAAATACCCCGGTCGCGAGCTGGCCATTCTTTCCTGCATGGACGCACGCATTATCGAATTGTTGCCCAATGCCTTGGGCTTGAAAAACGGCGATGCCAAGCTCATCAAAAACGCCGGCGCGCTGGTGACCCACCCTTGGGGTTCGGTGATGCGCAGTTTGTTGGTGGCCGTATTTGAACTCAAAGTCAAAGAAATCATGGTCATTGCCCACCACGACTGCGGTATGCGCGGACTACACGCCGAAGAGTTCCTCCAGCGCGTACACGACAGCAATATCCCCGACGACCGCATCGAAACCCTGCGCAATGCCGGTATCGATTTGGACGGCTGGCTGACCGGTTTTGACAACGTCGAAGACAGCGTGCGCCATACCGTCGAGCTGATTCGCAAACATCCGCTGATGCCCGACAACATCGCCATCCACGGCCTGGTCATCCACCCGACTACAGGCAAGCTCAACCTGATTGTTGACGGCAGCCTGCCTGCTTCAGACGGCCCAACATCTAACGCAGACACCACCACGAAATGAAAAACATCGGATTATTCGGCGGCACGTTTGACCCCATCCACAACGGCCACCTCCACATCGCCCGCGCCTTTGCCGACGAAATCGGTTTGGACCTTGTCGTCTTCCTGCCGGCAGGCGACCCGTACCACAAAGACAGCACGCGCACGCCGGCACAAGAGCGCCTCAATATGGTCGAACTCGCCATCGCCGACGAGCCGAAATTCGCCGCCAGCGACTGTGACATCGTCCGCGACGGTGCGACCTATACGTTTGACACCGTCCAAATCTTCCGCCAGCAATTTCCTGGCGCGCAACTGTGGTGGCTGATGGGCAGCGACAGCCTGATGCAGCTGCACACATGGAAAAAATGGCAAACCCTCGTGCGCCAGACCCATATCGCCATTGCCATGCGCCAAGGCGACAACCTCAACAAAACCCCGCGCGAATTGCACGCATGGCTCGGCGAAGCCCTGCAAAACGGCAGCGTCCGCATCCTCAACGCGCCGCTGCACAACACCAGCTCCACCCAAATCCGTGCCGATCTCGCCAAAACGCACCATTCAGACGGCCTGCCGCAACCTGTCGCCCAATACATCCGCCAACACAAACTCTATGAAAAATAGCGTTTATTCAGGCAGATAAGCTATAATGCCGTCTGAAAACATTTCAACTAGGAAAATAATGAACGAACAAGAATTGCAAGACCTGCAAAAAATGGTCGAAGTGGCCGTAAACGCCCTCGAAGACATCAAAGCCAAAGACATCTCTGTTTTGGAAACCCAAGACAAAACCTCCCTGTTCGCCCGCATGATTATCGCCAGCGGCGACAGCACACGCCAAGTCAAAGCACTGGCGAACAACGTTGCCGTCGATTTGAAAGAAGCCGGTTTTGAAATCCTCAGCACCGAAGGCGACAGTGGCGAATGGACGCTCGTCGACGCAGGCGACCTCGTTGTCCACGTCATGCTCCCTGCCGTGCGCGACTTCTACGACATCGACACCTTGTGGGGCGGAGAAAAACCGAGTTTCCACGCCGGTATGCAAAAACCTTGGCACGCCGCCGACTAAAACGGTTTATCCATACAAAGGCCGTCTGAAACTTGAAAGCAAGCAAGTTTCAGACGGCCTTTTGCTATAATTCCATTCTTTTCACATTATTTAATTCATTGCACCATCATGCCGCAACCCGATTTCGCCCAAACCCTCTCCAAAGACCGCCATTTTCTGCGATCTGCCTTTAAAAACCCCAATAAATACGGCGGCTTGGCCAAGGTTGAGGAAAAATACAAAAAAACGCACGACCTCTATCTGCAACGCCTGTCCAAACTGCCCAAGCCCGAATTCGACAACACGCTGCCCGTTCACGAAAAACTCGACGAAATCAAAAAAGCCATTTCCGAGAATCAGGTAACGATTATTTGCGGCGAAACCGGTTCGGGCAAAACCACGCAGCTACCCAAGATTTGTTTGGAACTCGGACGCGGGGCGGCAGGCTTGATCGGGCATACCCAGCCGCGCCGTTTGGCCGCGCGCTCCGTGGCGGAGCGGATTGCCGAAGAGCTGAAATCAGAAATCGGCAGCGCGGTCGGCTATAAAGTGCGCTTTACCGACCACACCTCGCGCGATGCATGCGTCAAGCTGATGACCGACGGCATCCTGTTGGCGGAAACGCAGACCGACCGTTATCTCGCCGCCTACGACACGATTATCATCGACGAAGCACACGAACGCAGCCTGAATATCGACTTCCTCTTAGGCTACCTGAAACAGCTACTGCCGCGCCGCCCTGATTTGAAAGTCATCATCACATCAGCCACCATAGACGCAGAACGCTTCTCCCAACACTTCAACGGCACACCCGTTTTAGAAGTAAGCGGACGGACGTATCCCGTCGAAATCCTCTACCGACCGCTGACCAGCAAAGACGAAGACGATGCAGAAGTCGAGCTGACCGACGCGATTGTCGATGCGGCCGACGAATTGGCACGCTACGGCGAAGGCGATATCTTGGTATTCCTGCCGGGCGAACGCGAAATCCGCGAAGCCGCCGAAGCACTGCGCAAATCCACGCTGCGCCGCAACGACGAAATCCTGCCCCTGTTCGCACGCCTGTCGCATGCCGAGCAGCACAAAATCTTCCACCCTTCAGGCGCAAAACGCCGCATCGTGCTGGCAACCAACGTCGCCGAAACCTCACTCACCGTTCCGGGCATCAAATACGTCATCGACACCGGCCTCGCACGTGTCAAACGCTATTCCGCACGGGCGAAAGTGGAGCAGCTTCATGTCGAAAAAATCTCCCAAGCCGCCGCCCGCCAACGCTCCGGCCGCTGCGGCCGCGTCTCCGCAGGCGTATGTATCCGACTGTTTTCAGAAGAAGATTTCAACAGCCGCCCCGAATTTACCGACCCAGAAATCGTCCGCAGCAACCTCGCCGCCGTCATCCTGCGCATGGCATCACTGAACTTGGGCGACGTAGCAGCATTCCCATTTTTAGAAATGCCCGATTCGCGGTATATCAATGACGGTTTTCAGGTGTTGCTGGAGTTGGGTGCGGTGGAGGCCGTCTGAAAATAAAATCTTTCTTCATAAAATGGCAGGCTATGTTTCATTTCCAGACGGCCTAAATCATTGAGAAACTAAAAACTATTAAAAAGGGAATATTGGGTTTTAAAACCCAATCGGTAAATTTTTTATTGTGAAATATTAATGATGAAAAAATCTTTCCTCACGCTTGTTTTGTATTCGTCTTTACTGACTGCCAGCGAAATCGCCTATCGCTTTGTATTCGGGATTGAAACTCTGCCGGCAGCAAAAATGGCGGAAACGTTTGCGCTGATATTTGTGATTGCTGCGCTGTATCTGTTTGCGCGTTATAAGGCTTCACGGTTGCTGATTGCGTTGTTTTTTGCGCTCAGCATCATTGCCAACAATGTGCATTATGCGGTTTATCAAAGTTGGATGACGGGCATCAATTATTGGCTGATGCTGAAAGAGGTTACCGAAGCCGGCAGTGCGGGCGCGTCGATGTTGGATAAGTTGTGGCTACCTGCGTTGTGGGGTGTGGCGGAAGTCGTGCTATTTTGCAGCCTTGCCAAATTCCGCCGTAAGACGCATTTTGCCGCCGATATTTTATTTATTGCGGCGATGTTGCTGATTTTTGGACGCTCATTCAGTACAACGCAGGAACACGGTATTTCGCCCAAACCGACATACAGCCGTATCAAAGCCAATTATTTCAGCTTCGGTTATTTTGTCGGGCGCGTGTTGCCGTATCAGTTGTTTGATTTAAGCAAGATTCCTGTGTTCAAACAGCCAGCGCCAAGCAAAATCGGGCAGGGCAGTGTTCAAAATATCGTCCTGATTATGGGCGAAAGCGAAAGCGCGGCGCATTTGAAATTGTTTGGCTACGGACGCGAAACTTCGCCGTTTTTGACCCAGCTTTCGCAAGCCGAATTTAAGCCGATTGTGAAGCAAAGCTATTCCGCCGCTTTGATGACGGCTGTGTCCCTGCCCAGCTTTTTCAATGCGATACCGCATGCCAACGGCTATGAGCAAATCAGCAGCGGCGATACCAATATGTTCCGCCTCGCCAAAGAGCAGGGTTATGAAACGTATTTTTACAGCGCGCAGGCGGAAAACGAGATGGCGATTTTGAACTTAATCGGTAAGAAATGGATAGACCATCTGATTCAGCCGACGCAGCTTGGCTATGGCAACGGCGACAATATGCCTGATGAGAAGCTGCTGCCGCTGTTCGACAAAATCAATTTGCAGCAGGGCAAGCATTTTATTGTGTTGCACCAACGCGGTTCGCATGTCCCATACGGCGCATTGTTGCAGCCTCAAGATAAAGTTTTCGGCGAAGCCAATATTGTGGATAAGTACGACAACACCATCCATAAAACCGACCAAATGATTCAAACCGTATTCGAGCAGCTGCAAAAGCAGCCTGACGGCAACTGGCTGTTTGCCTATACCTCTGATCATGGCCAGTATGTGCGCCAGGATACCTACAATCAAGGTACAGTGCAGCCCGACAGCTATCTCGTGCCGCTGGTGTTGTACAGCCCGGATAAGGCCGTGCAACAGGCTGCCAACCAGGCTTTTGCGCCTTGCGAGATTGCCTTCCATCAGCAGCTTTCAACGTTCCTGATTCACACGCTGGGCTACGATATGCCGGTTTCAGGTTGTCGCGAAGGCTCGGTAACGGGCAATCTGATTACAGGTGATGCAGGCAGCTTGAACATTCGCGACGGCAAGGCGGAATATGTTTATCCGCAATAAGCGGCGTGAAAACCAATAAAGACAAATTTAGATGATGTCGGGGAAGATGCCCGACCGACAAGACTATGCAAAATATGAAAAACCAAGTACGCGGATCAGGCATGGATGCCCGATCCAATCCAGCCAATGTTTCAGACGGCCTGCAAAACAGTTCGGGCCATATCGGTGCCAACACGCGCTACCGCCTGACCAAGCTCGGCGAACAAATGGCGCGCCTGCCCATCGATCCGAAAATTGCGCGCATTTTGCTGGCGGCGAAGAAACACGACTGTATGGCGGAAATATTGGTGATCGCGTCCGCGCTATCGATTCAAGACCCGCGCGAGCGGCCGCTGGAAGCGCGCGATGCCGCAGCCAAGGCGCATGAACGCTTTACCGACAAGCAATCCGATTTCCTTACCTACCTGAATATTTGGGACAGCTTCCAGCGCGAACGTGATAAAGGTTTGTCCAACAAGCAGTTGGTGCAGTGGTGCCGCCAATATTTCTTGTCGCACCTGCGGATGCGCGAATGGCGCGAGCTGCACCACCAGCTTGCCCAAACTGCGATTGAAATGGGCTTGACCACCAAGGAAGCCGCGTTTAGACAACCTCCTACCCAAGAGCAATTAAGGTCGTCTGAAAGCCAAGGCGACCAAGATTTGGCGGCTAAACTCAAACAAAAACAACTGGACAAGAAACAACACCGCGCCCAAATCCGCGCTGCTAAAGAAGCGGGCTACGAACAAATCCACCGTGCCCTGCTGACCGGCCTTATTGCCAACGTCGGCATGAAATCGCCCGACGGCAACGACTACACCGGCGCGCGCGGCAGCCGCTTCCACCTTTTTCCCGCCTCCGCCCTGTTCAAAGCCAAACCCAAATGGGTGATGGCGGCAGAATTGGTTGAGACCACGCGCCTTTACGCGCGCGACGTTGCCGTTATCCAGCCTGAATGGATAGAGCAGGAAGCGCCGCACCTCGTCCGCTACCATTATTTCGAGCCGCACTGGGAACAAAAACGCGGGGAAGTTGTCGCCAGCGAACGCGTTACGCTTTACGGCCTGACCGTATTGCCGCGCCGCCCCGTGTCTTACGGCAAAGTTGCGCCCGAAGAAGCACGCGAAATCTTTATCCGCGGCGCATTGGTAGCGCAGGAAAGCAATCTTCAGACGGCCTTTTTTGCCCACAATAAAAAGCTGATTAAAGAAATTACCGAACTCGAACACAAATCGCGCAAGCAAGACGTATTGGTCGATGACGAAGCCCTGTTTGCGTTTTATAACGAACGCCTGCCCGAGCTGGTGTGGAAAGACGCGAAAGGCGGCGTTTGGGGAAGCGAAGAGGGCGGACAAATCCAGTCGGACAAGACAGCCGATCAAAACGGACAAGCAAACCAGCGAAACGCAGGGCGTGTGGCGCAAGCTACGCACTCAGATTCCAAAGATACGGACAAGCACGTGCGTGAACCGAGTTCACACACCCTACAAAATGTTTCAGACGATCCCAAACCCAAAAAGCAGCCAGTATTTCAAAAAGGCCGTCTGAAACCTTTGTCACTTGCCGATATCCGCACCTTTGAAGCCTGGTTCAAAACCGCCGAACGCGACAATCCGCGTCTGCTGTTCCTCAGCCGCGACGATTTGATGCAACACGCCGCCGCACACATTACCGAAGAACAGTTCCCCAAATTCTGGCAAACCGCAGACGGCAAGTTCAAACTTTCCTACCGCTTCGAGCCGCACCATCCGCTCGACGGCGTGACCATGACCGTGCCGCTGACCGTCCTCAACCGCCTGCACGCGCCATCGCTCGAATGGCTGGTGCCTGGTATGTTGCGCGAAAAAATCCAGCTGCTGATTAAAGCCCTGCCGAAGCAAATCCGCCGCATTTGCGTGCCCGTCCCCGATTTCATCACCAAATTCCTCGAAAGCAATCCTGACCGCCAAGCGGCCATCATTCCCCAGTTGGCGCACTTTATCGCCAAAAGCGCCGGCGATATGCGGATTCTCGAGCAAATCGACCAAGACGCATGGGTGGCGCAAGAATTGCCTGAACACTGCTATCTGAATCTGCGCATTATCGACGACGGCGGACAAGAGCTTGCCGGCGGCCGTAAACTGCATGAGTTGCAACAACAACTCGGCCAAGCCGCCGCCGTCACCTTCCGCGACAACACCCAAGAATTTGAGCGCGACAACGTTACCGCATGGGACATCGGCACTCTGCCCGAATCCATCAAATTCGCCCGCGGCAAACAACAGCTCACCGGCTACCTCGGCCTACAAAAAGAAAAAGACGGCCGCATCGCCCTGCGCCTGTTTGACCTTACCGAAGCCGCCGAACAGGCACACCGTCAAGGCGTAATCGAATTGATGAAGCTGCAATTAAAAGAGCAGGTAAAAGATTTAAACAAAGGCATCCAAGGCTTCACCCAAGCCGCCATGCTGCTCAAACACATCAACGTCGACACCCTGCGCGACGACCTCACACAGGCCGTCTGCGACCGCGCCTTTATCGGCGAAGACGAGCTGCCGCGCAACGAAAAAGCCTTCAAAGAACAAATCAAACGCGCCCGCAGCCGCCTGCCCGCCGTCAAAGAAGCCCTCAGCCGCTACCTGCAGGAAACCGCCGCCGCCTACGCCGAACTCAACAGCAAACTCGGCAAACATCCATTGACCCACCTCCTAAGACTACGCCTGCAAACCCTACTTGCCCCCGGCTTTGCCAGTCATACCCCGTGGGCACAATGGCCGCGCCTCCCCATCTACCTCAAAGCCATGACCCTGCGCCTCGAAAAATACAGCAGCAACCCCGCCCGCGACGCAGCCCGCGAAGCCGATATTCAAGAGCTGGAACAAATGTGGCAGGAGAAAATCGACAGCCTGATCAAACAAGGCCTCCCTATTTCAGACGGCCTTGCAGGGTTTAAATGGATGATTGAAGAATTGAGGGTGTCGCTGTTTGCGCAGGAATTGAAGACACCGTATCCGGTGTCGGTGAAGAGGTTGTTGAAGGAGTGGGAGGGGTTGAAATAAATTTAAGGCTACCTAAAAATTTTCAGGTAGCCTTAAAAATCTTAATCTCCTTCTTTTGAAAAGAGTCCTTTAATAACAGTCAATAAAGCAGCAAAAACATTTACAGTTACTCCAGTTGTAACAATCCCAAGGGCTGTATCTGATAAAAATACACGCCCAGTAACAAAACTCACAATTGCACTGAGACAAACGATTACAATCCAAAATGAAAGACATCCGCAAGCAATCTCATATGCTTTATAAGCAAAATCTTTTCTGAGCTCTCTATTTTGTTTCTTGTTTTCCAAAGCTTCTTGCTTATCCAGTTTGTCATATTGGTCAAGTAGAATTGCTTTATCTTCTAAAAGAGCATTTTGACTTTGGTAACTAGAAGTTGTACTTGTAAATCTAGTTGAGGGGCTTACTAACTCGTTTAGCCGTTCCTGACTTCCTTCATCATCAGGTGGAAATAAAAATTGTTGGTTATAGTCGGTCATGAGGTTTCCCTATGACATGTGTTCTGTAAAACTCTTCTATCAAGTTATCTGATATGGGTGGGTAATATCCTCCTATATTTTTCATAGTGGTATCCCAAGGAGTTCCCTCTTTATGCGTAGCATCAGATAAAGTAAAAGCAGGGAGATTCCCATATGCGTCGCAAACATAATCTAAAATTTTGCGTTCACTTGGATCAATATGATTGTTCCAATCATCTGGCACCCCTCTAACATCGGTAATAGGAAGAGCACCTTGTCCAGCAATAGCCTGATAAATCGATCTTACAACAGGACCATAAGGCCATGCCTCAACTTGCTCATCAAGTAGAGATCGACCAAACACACCTAACATCATGCCATGAGCAATATACGCAACTTTAATAAGCTGCATTGCAGTCATGGTATCATTTTTTTCACGTTGCCGATTTAATATGTATTTAGCTACCGCCAATGATTTTGCTGCCATTTCACACCTCACTTAACAGTAGGGACTAAATTAAATCTAATTCCATAAAACACAAATTTCAAGAAAGCTTGATTTTCTTTTTAAGTAATTCATTACAAAATGTTAAAATTCTTTAAATTTAAACACGGCTATGTTTTTTGTCAATTTAATTAACCTAATCCAAATACCTTTTA
>OBXT01000219.1_pt1 | contig 11520 bp, 15 predicted proteins | sample 1476621 | NCBI WGS metagenome assembly OBXT01 (sample SAMEA2580169, study PRJEB22360) | human gut metagenome | biome: human gut; feature: human-associated habitat; material: faeces | place: Denmark | collected 2008/2010
ATTTAGCTTTAAAATTAAACATAAAATTAACCAAATATTAACGATTCTCATTTTTTATAGTCAATTGAATACATTACCATTTTAAGAACTCCGATCACTTAAATGTACCAGATATTTTGTTCAATATACCTATAAAAAAACCGCTTACAGATTCACTCTACAAGCGGTTATTTTTTCTTTATTTATCGCAATTATTTTTTCAATAAATCACGAATTTCAGTCAATAATTTTTCTTCAGCCGTTGGCTCTGGTGTTTTTTCTGGCTCTGGCACTGGGGCTTTTTTAAGTGAGTTGATAATTTTCACCATCGCAAATACCGCAATTGCGATAATTAAGAAATCAAACACGTTTTGAATGAACGCACCGTATTTCAACATTACCGCTTCCGCACCTTCTTTTGCAGGTGCAATTTCGATTGCTAAATCTTTGAAATCCACTCCGCCGATGATCCAACCGATAGGTGGCATAATCACATCACTTACTAATGAAGAAACGATTTTACCAAACGCACCACCGATGATCACACCGACAGCCATATCCACAACATTGCCTTTTACCGCAAATTCACGAAACTCTTTTAAAATGCTCATTTTGTTTTCCTTAAAATAAAAAATCGCCCACGATTGTGGACACGCGGGCGATTATACGCATTATCTCATTTTTAGATAGAAAATTTACATCTCTTTACTTTAGCCCCAAATCCAACAACTTCCCAAACCGTTCCACCTGATCCCAATCGGTAAATTCATACTCTTTGCTAGCATCAGTCTCCCCTTTGGTTAGCTTCATAATGAACTGAATCATCACACGGTCAAAGAATTTATAACGCGGGTAAAGCAAAGCGCCAGCAATCACTTCCACGTGGTTTGGCTGCCACGCAATTTTAGCGAGGAATTTTCGCACGTAAACGTTAGTCTCTGCTGTTCTACGGTTCAGTTTACGAGCGGTTAAATTTACACTGAAAAATGCAGATTTCTTCTGATTTAACACCACTTGGTGCTCAGCCACAAACTTATACATCAGCGGATTAAAATGCCCATAGCGAATCGATGCTCCAATCACAATTTGGTCGGCATTTGCTAATTTTTCAGCAAAATTGACCGCTTGATCTTGTAGGGAAATCACTTCCACTTCGTGGCTGATTTGCTCGGCAAGTTTGTCGGTAATCTTCTTGGTTTGACCATCGGTCGTAAAATATAAAATCAGGGTTTTCATTATTAATCTTTCCAAAAAACAGGGCTTAAAATTACAAGTAAAGTGAACACTTCCAACCGCCCACACACCATCGCAAAGGTCATTACCCATTTTGCACTATCTGGCACTTGAGTGAAGTTGGTACTCACGCTACCCAATGCAGGGCCTAAGTTGTTCAGGCTTGCCAGAACAGCGTTAAAGGCATCAAACGATTCCATTCCGCACAAAATTGCCATCAGCCAACAAAGAATAAAGACAAAAATATAAGCAGAGAAAAACGCCCAAATTCCCTCTTCGATACGGTCAGAAAGCACTGATTTGCCAAGCTTAATCGGTTTTACTGCATTCGGGTGCACAAAGCGGTGAATTTCTCGATTCATTTGCAAATAGAGCAATAGCACACGAATAACCTTCAATCCTCCACCTGTTGAACCTGCACAACCGCCAACAAAAGAGGCTAAAATAAGCAAGGTCGGTAAAAATGATGGCCATTGGCTGAAATCTGTTACCCCAAAACCTGCAGTGGTGGAAATCGACACCGCTTCAAACAATACTTGATCAATGGTTGTCCCTGTTGTGTTGAAATATTGGTGGAATACCAGCACTATCACACAAATTAAAAACAGAGCAATTTGGATAAACATAAAGGAGCGAAATTCATAATCTCGCCAATAAAGGCGTTGTAACACTGTACTTTTACGTTTCTCTTTCGGGTCTTTCAACTGGCTAAACAAGGTAAAATGCAAAGCGAAATTACACGACGAAATCAGTAAGAAAAAGACCGTGATATAGTTAATCGTGGTGCTATTAAAATAACCGATGCTCGCATCATGAGTTGAAAATCCACCAATCGAAATGGTCGCAAAGCTGTGTGAAATCGCATCAAAGGGGGTCATACCCGCCAACCAATACGCCATCCCACATAAAATCGTGAGCGAAAGATAAATTTGCCACAGCATTTTGGCTACTTCTGCAATCCTCGGTTGCATTCGCTCATCTTTGAGTGGGCCTGGCATTTCCGCTCGATAAAGCTTACCCAAACCCATCATTGGAATAATCGCAATTGCCAACACGATGATCCCCATTCCACCTAGCCATTGCAAAAATTGGCGGTAGAACAATATCGCTTTAGGGAGTTCGTCTAATCCCGTAATGACCGTTGCCCCCGTGGTTGTTAGCCCTGAAAAAGACTCAAAAATCGACTCGCTGAAATTCAAATCTGGGTGTTCTAACAGGATAAACGGCACAGCCCCAAGACTGCCCAATACGATCCAGAATAGCACTACAATCAGGAACCCCTCGCGGGAGCGTAATTGATCTTTGTAATCTCGACAGAACCACCAAAGCGTTGCCCCTACTGCAAACGTAAGCACAAAGGATTCTAAGAACTCACGTCCACCACCATCGCCGTAAATCAAGGCAACTACCGCAGGCAACAACATCGTGAGCGAAAAACTCATTACTAACACGCCAACAATGCGAATAATCGTTAAAAACTGCACCTTATTACTCTTCTTTCTCTAACACTAACCGCCCCGCAAAACGTTGCGTAAGCGAGTCTTGAATTTGCTCAACTTGAGCAGGATTTACCGCCCAACGAAGTACGATTTTCTCACTAAATTGTTGATCGAGTATCTCAATATCCCAATCTTGCAACAAGTGACTGATCGTATTAAATTGCTCATATTCACACTGCAAGCGGTAATTTTCTCGCAATACTTTACGAGCTGTTTCAAGTTTCAGCAGTGCCTGTTGCACACCATTACCATAAGCCTTAACTAGCCCACCTGTACCCAGTAAAATACCACCATAATAACGCACTACCACAGCAGTAATTTCGCCCAAGCCTGAACCAAGCAAATAACTTAACATTGGCTTTCCTGCTGTGCCAGAAGGCTCGCCATCGTCCGAAAAACCGTATTGTTGCGAGTCTGTAGGCATTCCTGCTACCGTTGCCCAACACCAATGGCGAGCAGACGGATGTAAGGCTTTTATCTCCGCTAAAAATGCCTTGGATTGCTCCATCCCTTCCGTGTGGCGAAGGTAGGTTATAAATCGGCTTTTTTTGATCTCTTCCTCAAAAATCGCCTCCGATTTCGGGATAAAAAATTCCATTCTGTACTCTTATTGCAACAAATTGGGCGTATTTTAGCAAAAAAAGCTTAATTATATTGCTTAATTTCTTCGTTAATTACTGCTGCCAAATCTCCCCTACCCCTCTTTGCTAAAGAGGGGATATTTCTTTATGAAATAAAATTTATCTGACTCATTTACATTTTTATAATGTTAAAGTAAAAAAGCAAAATTTAAATTTACTGTGATCTAATCCCCTCTTTAGCAAAGAGGGGTAGGGGAGATTTGGCAGAAGAAAAAACGAAGAAATTACTCTATTTTCTGCTAAAATCCCCCATCATTCATCTACTTTATTCGATTATGTCAAAACTAAATATTATTTTCGCTGGCACGCCTGATTTTGCTGCCCAACATCTACAAGCGCTTCTTAATTCAGAACACAACGTCATCGCTGTTTACACCCAACCCGACAAACCTGCGGGCAGAGGCAAAAAACTGCAAGCCAGCCCCGTCAAACAGCTTGCCGAAACGTACAATATCCCTATTTATCAGCCGAAATCGTTGCGTAAAGAAGAAGTGCAAGCAGAGCTTAAAGCCTTGAATGCAGATGTAATGGTGGTAGTCGCTTATGGTTTAATTCTGCCTGAAGCAGTGTTAAATGCACCTAAATATGGCTGTTTGAACGTGCACGGTTCGATCCTTCCACGTTGGCGAGGTGCAGCCCCTATTCAACGTGCGATTTGGGCAGGTGATAGCCAAACAGGCGTAACCATTATGCAGATGGACATCGGTTTAGACACAGGCGATATGTTGCACAAAGTGTATACCGATATTTTACCGACTGAAACCTCAGCTTCACTTTATCAAAAGCTTGCCGAGCTTGCCCCGCCAGCGTTGCTCGAAGTATTAAACGGATTAGAAAGCCAACAATTTAAACCTGAAAAACAAGATGACAATTTGGCAAACTATGCGGAAAAGCTCACTAAAGAAGAAGCAAAATTAGACTGGAATTTGCCTGCTTGTCAGTTGGAACGCAATATTCGAGCCTTCAATCCAGCCCCAATTGCATTTTTAACGGTAAACGTGAATGGCAATGAAGAACGAGTAAAAATCTATCAAGCCAATGTGTTACCACACCAAGAAAAAGCACTTGGCACCGTAATTGCTTTTGATAAAACGGGCTTGCAAATTGCCACCCAAGATGGCGTATTAAACATCACCCAACTTCAACCACAGGGCAAAAAACCGATGTTAGTGCAAGATTTCTTAAACGGACGAGCAGATTGGTTTAAGGTGGGTGAACTGTTGGCTTAAGCTATAAACTCACCTGAGGATAAAACTCCTCGGTCAATCTCACCACTTGCTCAAGGTAAATAGTTTCCACGGTTACGGTTAGATTTCTGGCTTGCAGATCTTGGGTGAGAGCAAATACGTTCTCGCGATTTGCAAAAAGTTGCGGATTTTTAATCGCTTGCAACACGCCATCTTGCCATAAAAGTAGGGCGTCGGTCGGTTGTAGTTGAGCAAGCAAGGTGGTGAGTTCTTGCTTGTCGTATTGGGCTCTGGATAGTGTATAAAGCATTTATCTCCTCACTGTTAAAACGTCAGCACTTTTTCGGCTTGATGTAGCACTTCAAACAGTCTGTTTTTGCTCACTTTTTGAGCTTCTTTAAGCACAAGCTCTGCATTATCTAACCCGCGTTCGACAAGGCTTTCTTTGCAAATAAAACATTCTGTCAAACCATAAAGCTCAATCAGTTTGAAAGTGGCAATATGATCTTTTTGAAGCAACAATCCAGGCTGTTGGTGGGCAATCAAATTGAATACGCCATCGTTGAGGAAACAGATCGCAAGCTCTTCTTCCTCGCAAAATGCACTGGCGGCAAGCAAGGCATCCAACCCTTCACGGCTAATGCTTGTGCCAAAAGGTGGTTGGGTAAATAAAATCGCTAATTTATATTTCATTTTAAAAGGTGAGTAATCTATCGGCTTTGAGCACGGCTTGGCTGAATTCGCCCAAGCCTGCCAGAATAAAAGGCTCGGCGAGGTTCTCTTCAACAATGCCACGGCGTTGTGCAGCAGAGATGCAGAGATGCAACGACAAGCGGTGATTTTCTGCCAATTTTTTCCAATGTTCCACTAAATTCACTTCATCGCTTGCGGGATTGACCAACATATTCGCATTGCTTACACCGTTTTGGAAAAAGAAAATCTGGCGTATTTCGTGTCCACTAGCTAATAACTGCTCTGCAAATTGATAGGCTAAATACGCCGCTTGTGAGCCATACACTTCGCCTTTTACTGCTAAAACATACTGCATTATTCGCTTCCTTTCTCTTCTGCACCTTGCTTAATTTGACGGATGTAAAGGTAAACCGTGTGACGGGAAATATCCAACCGCTCTGCGACTTGGTAGATTGCCTCTTTAATATCAAAAATCCCTTTTTCAAACAGCGACACTACGATTTGGCGATTTTTATTGTTGTTAGCAACCGTGCGATCGCTCATCACCTCTTCAATGGTGCGGTCGATGGTTTGAGCCACCAGATCTTCCACCGAGCTGGCAAAATTGACTGAAGTGTCGCTTTCCTCGTGCAGTGGGAAGAAGGCGTTTAAGAATTGCGAGGTCGGCACATCCAAGTTCATATTGATGCAAATAAATCCTATCACGTGCTGCTTGCGGTTTCGAATAGCGATGGTGACCGATTTCATCAATACGCCCCCGCCTTTACCACGTGTGAAATACGGTTTGGAGACGCTGTCGGTTTGCATATTATGTAACGAGCGTAGCGCTTTGTCGGTTAATGGAGAGCCGATTTTGCGGTCGGTGTTGTGTCCGTTTACCACGTAAATAGCGGAATGTTCGAGAAATTCGAGCGAATGCAACACGATTTCGCAATGTTCGCCTAAGAGTGCAGCAATACCGTCAATCACGGGGAAGTAAGAAGCGAGGATAGCGTGATCTTCGTCAGTATAGGGAGTGAAGGTACTCATTTGATTGTAGAGTGGGGATTTATCCCACCAATTAATGTTAATATACAAATAAAAAATGGTGGGCTAAAAGCCCACCCTACACATAACCTAATTATTTAGCTGGTTTAAAATCCAACAATTCAATCTCAAATTTTAAGGTTGAATTCGCAGGGATTTTACCTGCCGAACGATCACCATAACCTAATGCAGGTGGAACGACGATTTCCATTTTGCCACCTTTTTTCAGCATTGGGATTGCTTCGATCCAACCTGGAATCAGTTGATTTAATTGGAATTCCACAGGTGCATTACGGTCGTATGAGCTGTCAAATACCGTGCCATCTGGTAATGTGCCTTTATAGTGCACTTTTACCATATCCGTTTTGCTTGGGCTTGCCCCTTCGCCTGCTTTTTCAATTTTATATAATAAGCCCGAATCAGTTTTTTTCACGCCAGCTGTTTTTGCATATTCTGCACGGAATTTATCGCCTTCCTCAATCGTTGCTTTTGATTTTTCCGCTTGAATTTTTTGCTCTTGTGAAGAGAGGTAGCTATCTAATGCTTTCAATTGATTTTGTAAATCTTCATCGGTTAATTTACCTGTTTTTTTCAAGGTATCTTGCACACCTGCTAAGATTTTATCTTGGTTATAAGTGAAAACCGCTTTTTGAGATTCCACAATCCCTTCGATATTTTTACCCATCAACACGCCGACTGCGTATGATGAATCATCCACGAATTTTTTATCCGCTTTTTGCTCTGCCATCACAGAACCTGCAACCAATGTTGCCATTAATGTTGCAACTAAAGTAAATTTTTTGTTTAACATCCTATATTCCTCATAAAAGATTGGTAAGATATAGCTCAATAGAGTAAAGTGTATTTCTTTTTATGACAACCTTTTTTATTAAAAATGCCCTCAAATCTTGAATTATTTAACAGAATTGAAGAACTTGAAACCAAAGTTGCCTTTCAAGAAATAACGATCGAAGAATTAAATCAAGCTTTGATCGATCAACAATTCGCTCTCGATAAACTCCAAACCCAAGTTCGCCATTTGGCGGAAAAATTCAAAGGTATCTCGGCAAGCAACGTGGCTTCTCGTGAAGAAGAAACACCACCACCGCACTACTAATCTCAATTTTATGCTGTACCTACAAAAACTTCTCTTGATTCGCCGATTTTTCTCCACATTGGCTTTCTTTTCAATGCAAACGGTCTTTTTTATCTACCTTCAGAAAAAGGGACTGAGCAACAGTGAAATCGCTTTTTCGCTCTCGTTGCTCTTTTTCTGCAACCAAGCACTTGCCATTTTTGCAGGCATCTGGGGCGATCGCTTCGGGCTTGCCAAAATGATGTTGCTTGGCTACTTTTTAGATGTGCTTGCTTACATCTTTTTCCTCTCTGCTGATCACTATTTTCTCTTGCTACTCGCTACTACCTGTTTTGGTCTAGGGAGTTGCTTGTTCGGTACGAATGCCAAAGCCTGTTTACTCGCGATTGCGGGCAATGAATATGCTGAGAAAACACGTCTACAAGGCAAATATCTCAAAGTTACATCAATGTCCTCAATGGGTGCCCCACTTTTGGTGATTCCTTTTATTAAGTACGATCACATCAATGCTCTCATTTGGGCGTGCTTTGCAATTGAAGCGATTTTGTTTGTGATGATGATTAAGCCATTTTCACAAATACAAGCGGTGCAAAAATTGGTGAAATTTCGCTTTTCGCAAATCCGTGACATTATGACCAAAGATTTTCTCTTTGTACATTTAATGCTCTTTATCCCGCTTTCGATAGCAACCTCGTTTTTCGTGATTTTCCCGTTTTTGTTCGACAACAAACTGGGTATGCCCGAACATTCGCCCATTGCACTATTTGTGAATGGTTTATTAACTGTGCTTTTGCAAAGCACTTTTTCACGCAAAATTAACCTCACGCCAAAACAGACCGCTTGGGTTGCACCCATTTTGGCGGTCGGGATTGTCGCTCCGTGGTTTTTGACTTTACATTATTTATCAATTTACACTGCTTATCTGTACTTAGTAATTTTCACCGTCATTGAGGTTTATGCTCTCACGGCAATGGCAAATTTGCTGGTAAAATTCGACAACGGTACACACCGTGGTTTTATCTTTGGGGCATCCCGCTTATTGCTCTCTCTCGCAACAGTGGGCGTAATGAACTTGATTCCTCACTTGTTTTTGGTGTAATAATGATAAACCTATTACTCATTTCTATCGGCGCAGTTGCAGGGGCAATTGCCCGCTGGTTACTCGGCTTATGGCTTAACCCAATGTTTACCACTTTTGCTTTTGGTACGCTAATTGCGAATTGGGTAGGCTGTTTGTTGATTGGGATTGCAATGGGATTATCGCTGCACGATCAGCAGAAATTACTGATTATCACGGGATTCCTTGGCAGTTTCACCACTTTTTCTAGCTTTTCTGCGGAATTAAGTGAGAAACTCTTAACAGGAAAATGGCTGGAATTTAGTTTAATGTTAGGATTGCATTTGGTCGGTGGAATTCTATTGACTGTGATGGGAATTATTCTTACTAGAATGGTGGTAAGCGGTTGATTTTATAGAGTAATTTGCAAATCTGAGATAAAACAAAACCGCTTGAAAGCGGTTTTATTGGCATAATAGACAAAATAGTTGCTAAAGCTCCTAAAAATCAATACCTGAACATCAATGGATACGCTCTTCTTTTATCGCTTTACCCATTCAATGCCGCATCAATCATCACATACACATCTTCTGCGGTTTTGCAGGCGAGGACTTTGTCGAGGTTCACACCAGTTTCACTCTCTTCGTCGTCTAGCACTTGGGTAATTTCCATTAAGCCTTCCATGTGTCGGTCAGAATCGCTGCCTGCGAGGATAATGAATACACTCACAGGTTCGTCTTCGCCTTCAAAAGTCACTGGCTCTTTTAATGTGACCAATGCAAAAGAGGCTTTGATCACACCCTCTTCTGGGCGAGCATGTGGCATGGCTAAGCCTGGGGCTAGAATGATGTAAGGTCCCATTTTTTCGATGTTGCTGATGATATGGTCATAGTAGCAAGGTTCGATAGTGCCCGCTTTAACGAGTAAGTCTGTGCCGATTTTGATGGCTTCTTGCCAAGAAGCAGCGGTTTGGTTGAGGGCGATGGAGTGATTTTCAATGAGGGATTCTTTTAACATAGAGTGTCCTTTTTGTTTAATCCTAGGGCTTTCGCCCTAGGTTACGCATAAATGCGTCCCTACAGGACGCCGTAGGATTTATTGATATTTTTTAATCAACGTCAAGAGTTCTTCACCGAAGGTGTTCGGGTTAAGCATATTTTGTACGCCTAGCACAGAGACGCGACCTTCTTGGACGATTTCATCTTGTAAGTGTTTTGAGCAAACAATGATGTCCACGCCTGATACTTTACCTTTGTGGTCGGTAACTGCGCAAGAGTCCATTACGTTTGGAATGCCTCGTTTATCAAGGTATTGTTTAATTTTCATTTTCATCATCATTGATGAGCCTTGACCTGAACCGCACACTGCAAGAATGCGTACAGGTTTTGCATCAACATTTGCAGAAGTTTCTGCTTTTTCGACCGCTTGTTCTGTCTCTGCTTGTGCTTGGTCTAAGCCGTAGCCATCTAATTGTTCAAGGGTTAAGCCTTTTGCTTTCGCTTCGGCTTCTTCTGCACGTAATTTACGTGAGGCGAAGAACATATAAACTAATGCAAGGGCAACAATCACGAAGAAGAAGCCTGGTACGCTGATGATACCTTGTAGGATTGGTGGGAAGAATAACGCCCAGTCAGCCATACCCATCCAGCCGTTGAAAGTGGTGCCTTGGCTGGCAAGCATTTGGATTACCCACGCAGAGCCGAACACTTCAATCATACCCATCACGAAACAGATTTTCATTACCGCTTTCCAGCCACCGAATTGGTTTGCGAACACGCCGATGGTAGCGTTTGAGAAGAACATTGGGATAAAGCCTGGAATGATAAGAATTGGTGAGCTAAAGCCTAGTAATAAACCTACTGCAACGAATTGACCAATTGCACCCCACATAAAGCCGAATACCATCGCATTTGGTGAGAAGGCGTAAATTGCTGCACAGTCAATCGCAAGGACTGAGTTTGGAATTAAGCGTTCAGAGATACCTTTGAAAGCTTCAGACAATTCCGCCACGAACATACGCACACCCGTTACAATGATTTGAATTGCTACGGCGAATTTCAAGCCCATTTCAAGAATGTACATAGACCAGTGAGTTTTGCCCGCCATTTGTTGCAGGTTGTCTAAACCGAATGAGAAAAGAATGATACTGAAGAAGATGGTCATCACGAGTGCCGTTGCAGAGATGCTATCGTGGAAGATATGTAACCATTTCGGTAATTTCATATGGTCAACAGAGTCGTTTTTGTCACCAAGTTTTGGGGCAAGTTTAGTTGCAATCCAAGAAGCAATTTGTTGTTGGTGACCGATAGAGAAACCTGCTCCGTCAGTAACAGCTTGGGTAGCTTTATACATAATGTTAGAAGAGATACCCCAATAGAGAGCCATTAACACCGAGGTATAAATCACCGTTTCCCACATTGATGCACCGATGATCATATAGAACACCGCCACCAAACCTGTTTGTTGGAACATAATGTGACCTGTCAGCATAATGGTACGAATACCAGTGAATTTTCTGAACACCACTAATAAGATGTTAAGCAACAATGCACCGATTACTGCATACCCCACCCACGCATAGTTATCCGCCATCGTTTGAATAGTCGCTTGCATACTGGTGTATGGGTCAATCACCGCACCCGTTAAGTGGTGGAATTTCGATAAACCTTCAATCACAGGTTTGAAGTTGGTGACTAAGAAACCTGAACCTGCTTGCACAAGCATAAAACCTACAATGGTTTTGATGGTGCCTTTAATAATAGTAGTGGAATCTTTTTTAAGTAGAATGTAGCCCAAGCAGGCAACAATACCAAGTAAGAAAGGTGCTTTATTTAACACCTGATCTTTTAAAAAGACCAGAATATCACTGAGCATTTCCATAAGAGAACCTTTTATTTTAAAATCAAATTACGTCAAAAAGACGTGTTGAGTGAGAGTATCATTCAGCAATATAGATGTAATGGCTGCATAACAACCACTTTGTTTTGACAAAAAGAGATTATTTTTGATTATTTTTAGGGTTGACCACATTTTATTTTTCAAGCGGTAGGATATAAGCGATTTTTTGCAAATGAAGAAAATAAAAAGTCACAATGTTCAATAAACTATG
>OBXT01000222.1_pt1 | contig 11273 bp, 9 predicted proteins | sample 1476621 | NCBI WGS metagenome assembly OBXT01 (sample SAMEA2580169, study PRJEB22360) | human gut metagenome | biome: human gut; feature: human-associated habitat; material: faeces | place: Denmark | collected 2008/2010
TAGCTCTTCATATTCAGTAGCCGGCCTTAAAGGTGAAAATTCAGGATACTTGAAGTATACTGAAGTTGGTGAAAAAGCAATCACCAAAGAAGAGTATGAAAAAGCTCGTGAAAAATGGTTGAAAGAAAAGGCTGAGTCAAACGAGAAAGCTCAAAAAGAATTGGCAAGCCATGTGAAGTAAATAATTTTCAATAGAACTTTCTCTCCATGAGGAGAAGGTTCTTTTGGGATTTTTAAAGGAAATGATATGAAAAAATATATTTTTATGCGTGTTTTGCGGTCATTGGTTTCTATTTTCTTAGTAACAACCTTGACTTACACGATTATCTATACAATGGTTCCTCGAAAATTGATTTTCAAACAGGATACCAACTATAACAAGATTGCGACAACTGCTGATAAACGTGATAACTATGAGAATACCGTTTATGAGCGTATGGGCTATATCGAGTACTACGATACCAAAGAGTTGCAAGAAAAAGCTAGCCAGATGGATGCTTCTGTAACAGTTGAAGCTAATGATACCAACAAGGCTATCTATGAAAAATACATCAAACAAATCGGTCATGGTTGGACCTTGGGAGAATTTACTGAAAGTGGTCAATTCTACGCTACTCGTGAAATCCCCATTTTTGAACGTGTTTTCAAATTCTATGCTAACTTGATTGACATTGACCATACTAATAAAATTCAAGACCCTGAAAACCCAGACTTGAAACGTTACCTTCGTTTCGAAAACGATCCAGCTATCGGATGGTCATTGGTTGGTTCAGGTACCAAACATAAATATCTCTTGTACTTTAACAGTCAGTTCCCATTTGTGCATCAAAACTTTGTGAACATCAATTTAGGTGACTCTTATCCAACCTATGCTAATAGCCCTGTTTTACAGGTTATTACTCAGGGACAAGGACAAACAAAAACGGCTCAAGTTCAGTTCCCAACAGGTAAGAAAACTTCTTCTGTAAATATTTACTCAAGAACCTACAAATCACCTAGTCAGGCTGATTCTCGTGAAGTAGCCAACTACGGAAAAGATGATCCTTATACAGCCACTGAAAGTAACTACCAATATCCGTCTATGATTGCCAGCTCTGCTGTCGTTGGATTGATTGGTTTGGTGATTTCTTATGCGATTGCCGTGCCACTTGGTTCAGCTATGGCTCGCTTCAAGAATACTTGGATTGATAGCTTCTCAACAGGGGCTTTGACCTTCTTGATGGCTCTTCCAACAATTGCTTTGGTTTATATCGTTCGTTTGGCTGGATCTTCAATCGGCTTGCCAGATTCATTCCCTATCTTGGGTGCTGGAGATTGGCGTTCATATGTTTTACCAGCAGTTATCCTTGGTTTATTGGGTGCTCCTGGTACAGCTATTTGGATTCGTCGTTACATGATTGACTTGCAGTCGCAAGACTTTGTACGTTTTGCTCGTGCAAAAGGTTTGTCTGAAAAAGAAATTTCAAACAAACACATCTTTAAAAATGCCATGGTTCCGCTGGTTTCAGGAATTCCTGGTGCCGTTATCGGGGTTATCGGTGGTGCAACTCTTACTGAAACAGTCTTCGCCTTCCCAGGTATGGGTAAAATGTTGATTGACTCTGTAAAAGCATCTAATAACTCTATGGTCGTTGGTCTTGTCTTCATCTTTACATGTATTTCTATCTTCTCACTTCTTTTAGGAGATATTTGGATGACCATTATTGACCCACGTATTAAATTGACTGAGAAAGGAGGCAAATAATGTCTACAATCGATAAAGAAAAATTTCAGTTCGTAAAACGTGACGATTTTGCCTCTGAAGCCATTGATGCACCAGCATATTCTTACTGGGGCTCAGTGTTTAGACAATTTATGAAGAAGAAATCAACTGTAGTCATGTTGGGAATCTTGGTAGCTATCATTTTGATGAGTTTCATCTACCCAATGTTTTCTAAGTTTGATTTCAATGATGTCAGCAAGGTAAACGACTTTAGTGCTCGTTATATCAAGCCAAATGCGGAGCATTGGTTCGGTACAGACAGTAACGGTAAATCTCTCTTTGACGGTGTCTGGTTCGGAGCTCGTAACTCTATCCTCATTTCTGTGATTGCGACAGTGATTAACTTGGTTATCGGTGTCTTTGTTGGTGGTATTTGGGGTATTTCAAAATCAGTTGACCGTGTCATGATGGAAGTTTACAACGTCATCTCAAACATCCCATCTCTTTTGATTGTCATTGTCTTGACTTACTCAATCGGAGCTGGATTCTGGAATCTGATTTTTGCCATGAGTGTGACAACATGGATCGGAATTGCCTTCATGATCCGTGTGCAAATCTTGCGTTATCGTGATTTGGAATACAACTTGGCGTCACGTACTTTGGGAACACCAACCTTGAAGATTGTTGCCAAAAACATCATGCCACAATTGGTATCTGTTATTGTGACAACGATGACCCAAATGCTTCCAAGCTTTATCTCATACGAAGCCTTCTTGTCTTTCTTCGGTCTTGGTTTACCGATTACCGTGCCAAGTTTGGGTCGTTTGATTTCGGATTATTCACAAAACGTAACAACTAATGCTTACTTGTTCTGGATTCCATTGACAACTCTTGTCTTGGTATCCTTGTCCCTTTTCGTAGTTGGTCAAAACTTAGCGGATGCTAGTGATCCACGTACACATAGATAGGAGTAGAAATGACAAAAGAAAAAAATGTAATTTTGACTGCTCGCGATATTGTCGTGGAATTTGACGTTCGTGACAAAGTATTGACAGCCATTCGCGGCGTTTCTCTTGAACTAGTTGAAGGAGAAGTGTTGGCCTTGGTAGGTGAGTCAGGATCAGGTAAATCTGTTTTGACAAAGACCTTCACAGGTATGCTCGAAGAAAATGGTCGTATTGCTCAAGGTAGCATTGACTACCGTGGTCAAGATTTGACAGCCTTGTCTTCTCACAAGGATTGGGAACAAATTCGTGGTGCTAAGATTGCGACTATCTTCCAAGATCCAATGACTAGTTTGGACCCAATTAAAACAATTGGTAGTCAGATTACAGAAGTTATTGTAAAACACCAAGGAAAAACAGCCAAGGAAGCAAAAGAATTGGCCATTGACTACATGAATAAGGTTGGGATTCCAGACGCAGATAGACGTTTTGATGAATACCCATTCCAATATTCTGGAGGAATGCGTCAACGTATCGTTATTGCTATTGCCCTTGCCTGCCGACCTGATGTCTTGATTTGTGATGAGCCGACAACTGCCTTGGATGTGACCATTCAAGCACAGATTATTGATTTGCTCAAATCATTACAAAACGAGTATCACTTCACAACAATCTTTATCACCCACGATCTTGGTGTGGTAGCAAGTATTGCGGATAAGGTAGCGGTTATGTATGCAGGAGAAATCGTTGAATATGGAACTGTTGAGGAAGTCTTCTATGACCCTCGTCATCCATATACATGGAGTCTCTTGTCTAGCTTGCCTCAGCTTGCTGATGATAAAGGGGATCTTTACTCAATCCCAGGAACACCTCCGTCACTTTATACTGATCTGAAAGGGGATGCCTTTGCCTTGCGTTCAGACTACGCAATGCAAATTGACTTCGAACAAAAAGCCCCTCAATTCTCAGTATCGGAGACACATTGGGCTAAAACTTGGCTTCTTCATGAGGATGCTCCAAAAGTAGAAAAACCAGCTGTGATTGCAAATCTCCACGATAAGATCCGTGAAAAAATGGGATTTGCCCATCTGGCAGACTAGGAGGAAGGAAATGTCTGAAAAATTAGTAGAAATCAAAGATTTAGAAATTTCCTTCGGTGAAGGAAGTAAGAAGTTTGTCGCAGTTAAAAATGCTAACTTCTTTATCAACAAGGGAGAAACCTTCTCACTTGTTGGTGAGTCAGGTAGTGGGAAAACAACTATTGGTCGTGCCATCATTGGTCTAAATGACACAAGTAATGGTGATATCATTTTTGATGGCCAAAAGATTAATGGTAAGAAATCGCGTGAACAAGCTGCGGAATTGATTCGTCGTATCCAGATGATTTTCCAAGACCCTGCAGCAAGTTTGAATGAACGTGCGACTGTTGATTATATTATTTCTGAAGGTCTTTACAATCACCGTCTGTTTAAGGATGAAGAAGAACGTAAAGAGAAAGTTAAAAATATCATCCGTGAAGTTGGGCTTCTTGCTGAGCACTTGACTCGTTATCCTCATGAATTTTCAGGTGGTCAACGTCAACGTATCGGTATTGCCCGTGCCTTGGTCATGCAACCAGATTTTGTTATTGCAGATGAGCCAATTTCAGCCTTGGACGTTTCTGTACGTGCCCAAGTCTTGAACTTGCTCAAAAAATTCCAAAAAGAACTTGGTTTGACCTATCTCTTCATCGCCCATGACTTGTCGGTCGTTCGCTTTATTTCAGATCGTATCGCAGTTATTTACAAGGGTGTTATTGTAGAGGTTGCAGAAACAGAAGAATTGTTTAACAATCCAATTCACCCATATACTCAAGCTTTACTTTCAGCGGTACCAATCCCAGATCCAATCTTGGAACGTAAGAAGGTCTTGAAGGTTTACGACCCAAGTCAACACGACTATGAGGCTGATAAGCCATCTATGGTAGAAATCCGTCCAGGTCACTATGTTTGGGCGAACCAAGCCGAATTGGCACGTTATCAACAAGGACTAAACTAAGAATGGTTTTATAATTTCCATGTCAATTTTTATGGAAATTATAAACCTTTTTTGTTGGACTAATTTGAAAAACTTTGAAAGTAGTTTGAAAGAATTTTCGAAAAAATTTAAAATATTCTTGACAGCTGATGAAAAAGGTGGTAAGATAGGAAACATCAAAAAAGGAAAGCAGAAAAAGAAATGAATAAGAGACAAGCTGTAACGATGAATCAAAACTTTTACTTTAGCTACTTTAGATAGTGTTTGTAGACATGTCACCATGGATGCAAACAGTTCAAGCAATTTGTTTGTATCTATGTGGCTAAGATTTTTGATTGTGGTCCATATAGATGAATATCTAAATGGACTAGCAAAGTTATAACTTGTTAGATTATTTCAAGCATCCGTTTAGATAGTATCTAGGCGGTTTTTTGTTTTATCTTTTCTGAGAAGGAGTTTCATTATGAAAGTTGTTCGAAAATTACTAGCACCCCTCTTGGTAGTGGGGATCCTCTTGACCTCTCTGATCAGTTTGCATCAGTTGAAGGCAGATAAGAAAAAAGATGTTTTTCGTATCGGTATTTCGCAGTTTATTACCCACCAGTCCTTAGATGCTACTAGAGAAGGATTTGTGGATGAACTGGCCAAGCAAGGCTATATTGAGGGGGAAAATATTGAGATTGATTTGCAAAATGCCCAGGGAGAACAACGAAATCTTAAAACGATTTCCCAGCAACTAGCAGAATCTAGTGATGTCGTTCTAGCTATCGCAACGCCTTCTGCTCAGAGCTTGGCCAATACAACGCAAACGACACCGGTTATCTTTTCAGCGGTAACAGATCCTGTCAGTGCCAAGTTGGTTGAGTCAAGAGAGCATCCTGGGGGCAATGTAACTGGGACAAGCGACCAGTCATCAGATGCCATTTCAACCCAAATCAATTTGATAAAGAAAGTGTTGCCAAAAGCTAAAACGATTGGAATTCTCTATACTCAGAGCGAGCCAAACTCAGTTGTTCAAAAGGATGAAGCTAAGCGTCTTTTGGAAGAAAAAGGCTTTACCGTTGTTGAAAAAACAATCTTGGACAGTAACAACGTCAAGGCTGCTGCAGAAAGCTTGATGGCAGAGGTGGATATGGTTTTTGTACCAACGGATAATATCATTTCATCAACCATGGAAACAGTCAAGCAGGTTTCTATTAAGCACAAGGTTCCAGTATTTGGTGGTTCAACAGAAATGGTTGCGGTTGGTGGCTTGTATAACTACGGTACCAATTATGAAGAATTGGGACGCCAGACAGCTCGCATGCTGGTTCGTGTTTTAAAAGGTGAGAAGCCAGAAAATATAGCAGTTGAGTTGCCTGAAAAACTGGAATTGCATACCAATCAAGAAATGGCAGATGCATTGGGAATTGATATTAGCAAGTTAGAAAGCAAGGAATAAGGAGATTTAAGATGAATTTTGTGTTATCTAGTTTATCAGAAGGTCTGCTATGGTCGATTATGGCGATTGGGGTCTACTTGACTTTCCGTATTTTGGATATTGCGGATATGACTGCTGAAGGAGCCTTTCCACTGGGGGCGGCTGTCGTCGTATCTCAGATACAGGCAGGGACAAATCCTTGGATTGCGACTTTACTTGCTTTGTTTGCAGGTATGGTAGCAGGTCTAGTATCAGGAATGCTCCACACCAAGATGAAAATTCCAGCTCTCTTGACAGGGATTGTGACCTTGACAGGGCTTTATTCGATCAATATTAAAATCATGGGAAGCGTGCCTAATCTTTCCTTGGGAGATTCTTCAACTGTCTTTAAACAGTTGGCTAGCTTGGGACTGACAAATGAAGAAGCTGTTTTCTCATTCAGTTTAGCCTGTCTCTTACTTGTTTGTTTGGTCTTGACTCTTTTGATGAAAACAGAGATTGGCTTGGTCTTGCGTTCGACTGGAGACAATATTCCGATGAGTGAGGCCAACGGGGTCAATGTAGACACCATGAAGATTGTTGGTTACATGATTTCAAACGGTTTGATTGCCCTATGTGGTTCCTTGTTTGCCCAAAATGATGGATTTTCAGATGTGACTTCTGGGACAGGAACCATTGTTGTTGGTTTGAGTGCAGTTATTATTGCGGAAGTTTTGATACACGATTTGACCATTGGAGGTCGCCTGTTATCTATCGGAATTGGTGCTATTGTTTATCGTTTGATTATTTTAAATATCTATGAAATTCCAAATCTAGATCAAAATCTGGTTCGTCTCTTTAATGCAATCTTGTTAGCCTTAGTTTTATTTGCACCAGAATTGCAAAAGAGATTAAAGATTCGTGGTCTGAAATTGAGAAATGAATAGGAGGAGAAAGTTATGGCAAGTTTGTTAACACTTGAAAATATTCACAAAACATTTGAAGCAGGGACGGTCAATGAGAACCATGTCCTCAAAGGATTAGATTTAGAGGTTGAAGAGGGAGATTTTATCTCTGTGATTGGTGGAAATGGAGCAGGGAAATCCACTTTGATGAATATCTTAGCTGGCAATCTATCTGTGGATGAAGGGGATCTTTTATTGGCAGGTAAATCCATTAAAAATCTGAGTGTCAGAAAGAGAGCAAAGGATATCGCCCGTGTTTTTCAGGATCCTAAGATGGGAACAGCTTCGCGTTTGACGATTGAGGAGAATATGGCTATTGCCTTGAGACGTGGGCAAAAGAGAGGGCTTGGTTGGGGCGTGAAGGAGAAGGATAGAATCCAGTTCCAAGAAGCCTTGAAGGAGTTGAATATTGGCCTTGAAAACCGCTTAAAAGTAGATACTCAATATCTCTCAGGAGGACAAAGACAGGCCTTGACCCTAGTCATGGCAGCTCTGGTGAAACCTAAACTATTGCTTTTGGATGAACACACTGCGGCACTTGATCCGAAAACGAGTCAAATGGTGATGGACTTGACGCAAAAGATTGTGGAACACCATCAGTTGACAACTTTGATGATTACCCATGATATGAACCATGCTATTGAGTACGGAAATCGTCTCATTATGCTCTATCAGGGTAAGATAGTGGTGGATGTCAAAGGAGAAGAGAAAAAGCATCTGACGGTTGAAGATCTCATGCATCTCTTCCAGAAAAATAGTGGCCAAAGTCTAGTCAGTGATGAATTGGTTTTGGGATAAAGAAAAAGGCTGAGATCTAGTGTCTCAGTCTTTTATTAGGTACGACGGGCATGTCGTGCATCTGAGGTGTAAGTCCTCCGTGGGCACCCGCTACCGGTGAACCCAATAGCGATTCCCAAGCCTGACTATCGTGAGGTAGCGGGGAGAGGAAGGGATAGCGAAATCGTGGCTCTACGAACAGGAACGTGATAGTAAGGCGTATATAGCGGATAAGGGGGCTTAAAACTCTAAAGTCCAAAAAGGTAGTCGTAACCTATATGCGTAAATCACGAGAGTAATTGAATTCGGACTAAGGTTTGTGTGAAAAAGATAAATCTTCCTAGAGTCTAAAGACTCTGCGTCAGATTTCCTATTTTCACTGTAACCTTTTAACGTCCTCATATCTTGTATAAACGAGGAAAGATGTACGACTTATCCCGTGAGGTCTCATGAGCGCTGAAAGCGTAGTAACAACGAATCATGAGAAGTCAGCCGAGCCCATAGTAGTGAGGAAACTTCTGTAATGGAAGTGGAGCGAAGGGGTGACCAACTAATCGAAGTAATCCTACTTCACTTGTGTCTGTAAAACGAACGGTCTGATAGAACTGGACTCTGTCACGTACTGACTAGATGAAGGTTCACCAATATAAGATGTCCCTCAGGCACCAAAACAAGAAAGGAATACGCACATGTCAAAATTGCTAGATAAGATATTATCACGCGAAAATATGCTGGAATTCTACAATCAAGTAAAATCCAATAAGGGCTCAGCTGGGATTGATGGAATTACTATCGAAGAGATGGATGACTATCTCAGACACAACTGGCGCCTGACTAAGGAACTGATAAAACAGAGAAAATATAAGCCTCAACCAGTTCTCAGAGTTGAGATTCTCAAACCAAACGGAGGCATCCGTCAACTAGGAATTCCAACAGTTATGGATAGAATGATTTAACAGGCCATTGTTTAAGTCATTAGCCCTATCTGTGAACCCCATTTCTCAGATACGAGCTATGGATTCAGACCAAATAGGTCATGTGAAAAAGCTATCATGAATCTCTTAGAGTACTTAAATGACGGCTATGAATGGATAGTGGATATAGACCTAGAGAAATTTTTTCGATACGGTTCCTCAAGATAGATTGATGTCCTTAGTAGATAATATTATCGAAGACGGAGATACGGAATCCTTGATTCGTAAGTATCTTCATTCAGGTGTTATCATTAACGGTCAGCGTCATAAAACGCTAGTTGGCACACCACAGGGAGGAAATTTATCTCCTCTCTTATCTAATGTCATGCTTAATGAACTGGACAAGGAATTAGAAAAGAGAGGGCTTCGATTTGTGCGCTACGCAGATGATTGTGTGATTACTGTCGGAAGCGAGGCCTCCGCTAAGCGTGTGATGTATTCAGTCAGTCGTTTTATTGAGAAACGACTAGGTTTGAAAGTAAATATGACCAAGACTAAGATTACCAGACCAAGAGAGTTGAAATATCTAGGTTTTGGGTTCTGGAAATCATCAGACGGTTGGAAAAGTCGTCCACATCAAGATAGTGTTTGGAGATTTAAGCTTAAATTGAAGAAATTAACACAGAGGAAATGGAGTATAGACTTAACAAGACGTATTGAGCAACTGAATTTGTCCATTCGAGGATGGATAAACTATTTCTCATTTGGAAATGTGAAAAGTATAGTCACCAGCATAGATGAGCGCTTGCGTACTCGCCTACGAGTGATTATCTGGAAGCAATGGAAGAAGAAATCGAGACGATTATGGGGATTGCTTAAGTTAGGGGTCCCTAAATGGATAGCAGATAAGGTATCTGGCTGGGGCGACCATTATCAATTAGTAGCTCAGAAGTCGGTACTTAAACGTGCGATATCAAAACCAGTCCTTGAAAAACGTGGACTGGTTTCGTGTTTGGATTATTACCTTGAACGACATGCGTTAAAAGTTAGTTGAACAGCCGTATACCGAACGGCACATACGGTGGTGTGAGAGGGGCTAGAGATTATCCCCTACTCGATTTGTGATACTTCTTTCAAGGAATATTTGGTAGGATTGGAGTGAAAAAAGATTAACTAGGAAAGAAGGAAGTATATGGAAGCCATTTATCAACGTGATTCGGATCAAGATGGATTAACTGATGCTCAAGAATTGGCGCTAGGAACCAATCCTCTTAGCGCAGATTCTGATGGTGATGGACGTTCAGATTTAGTAGAAATAGAAGAAGGAACTAATCCCTTAGAAAAGGATTTACAAGACATAGATCAAACAAGTATAACTGAACCGTCCTCAGTATTTATGGAAATGAAACAAAAGATTTCAGATATGATGGAGAGTCACTACAAGGAATTTATACAGGCTCTGATTAGTATTGAAACAGGGATTGAAAACCAACAAGACCTTGAAGACTTATATACTTACTACATGAGAACAGATGCTGTTTCTCTTTTGTCTAGTGATTTAGAAACCAGTCCTCAAGAGGTTGAAATGGAGATAGAGTTGTAGGGGAATCATGTGATTCTCCTATTTTCGTATAGATGAAAGGAGCGAGTATGGAAGTAATGCAATTATTGGCTATGTTTCGTGGAACAATTCCAAAAGATAGAGAGAAAATGGACCTATTTCTTCGTTATCAAGCGCAACATTTTGATGAGAAATGGCAGGACTTGGTAGAGAGTTTTTTGGTTGAAGAGGGCAAGATAGAAGAGATACCTCATGTCTATTCGTTTCATCAAGATATTGTTTCTTTCCTAGAGGCTAGTTCTGAAAATAATGACCAAGATTTAGAAAGTTACACAAGAAATTTTGGACAAGCAGGTCTAAGTAAATTATCTCAATTAAGTAATTTTGAGAAAAACTTGGTGCTAGAAGTTGCAACCTATAACCTTTCCACTCGATTTTACATCAAATCTGAAAAAGAGAAGCTAGAAGAACTAAGTGAGCTTATCTTTCATCAGAATCAGGATGTCAATTTGGTCAATGTCTATCGGGTTGCGAATAATCTATCTGACCGCATTAGTAGAGATATAGAGGAGTTTCTTCTAATGGTTGATTCCAAAGAACTAAAAAAAGAGGTTCTTGAGATTCATTTTGAAGAAAAAGAGGGAGATGTTCTAGCCTATTTGGGTTCAGAATTGATGGCTACTTTAGATACCGTTACGGCTCTTGTCTATCATGAAGAAAACTACCAACATCTTCCACTGACACAAAAGCTAAAGATTATTACTCATTTTGATGAAGTAAAGGCTAAAAGCGAAAAGTCTAAGCAAGTAGCGGAAGCGGTCTTACCTTTAGATAATATTGACCAGGTAGAAGAAAATGTGGAAGTTCATTCCCTATCTAAAGTAGATAAAATTGTAGAAGAAGCTTTGCTTGAATATCCAATCGGTTCACAAGTCAGTTATAAAGGACAAGTATTTCAATTGGTTTCGATTGAAAATGCACAGTTAAATGACTTA
>OBXT01000231.1_pt1 | contig 11054 bp, 6 predicted proteins | sample 1476621 | NCBI WGS metagenome assembly OBXT01 (sample SAMEA2580169, study PRJEB22360) | human gut metagenome | biome: human gut; feature: human-associated habitat; material: faeces | place: Denmark | collected 2008/2010
CAGCACAGCACAGCACAGCACAGCACAGCACAGCACAGCACAGCACAGCACAGCAAGGATTATCCCTACTTCTAGCTGACTTTCAACAACATTCCCTTTCCGAGCGTGAAAAAGGCACCTATTTTGAGGATTTAATTCAGCTCTATTTACAAAATGAACCTTTTTACAGCGTTTACTATAAAGAAGTTCTTACTTTTAAAGATTGGATTGAACAATACTACCCCAACCTCCCTTCTAATGATACTGGTATTGACCTTGTTGCGGTTACTCACGATGGCGAAAACCACGCAATTCAATGTAAAAATTATTCACAAGATCACCGCATCAGCAAAACTGATATTGATAGTTTCTTTACTGCATCAGGCAAAAGCTATTTCCAACATCGGATTATTGTTGCCACTACCGACCATTGGACAGAAAACGCTTATGCTTCACTCTCTAACCAAAATCCACCTGTTACGGTCATAAATCGCTCTGACTTAGAACACAGTGCGATTGACTGGGAAAATTTTGCCTTCCAAAAAGAAATCTCACTAAAACCGAAAAAATCTCTACGCGAACACCAAAAATCTGCCTTATCACAAGTGAGATTAGGTTTAAAGAATGCTGATCGCGGCAAGTTAATTATGGCGTGTGGCACAGGGAAAACCTTTACTTCCTTAAAAATTGCCGAAAATATCGCAGGTAATGGCAAAAAAGTGCTGTTCTTAGTGCCAAGTCTTGCCTTGCTTTCTCAAAGTTTAACTGAATGGACACAAGAATCTGAATATCCATTACATTGCTTTGCTGTTTGTTCCGATAGCGATGTAGGGAAGCAAGGAAAAGCAAAAAATGAAGATGATCGTGTACAACAGCTTAATCATGAATTGCAATATCCTGCCACAACGAACGCAAAATCACTAATAAAAGCATTGAATGCACAAAGCCGTGACTTAGCCATGACGGTCGTGTTTTCTACTTATCATTCCATTGATGTAATTCACCAGGCTCAGCAACAAGGCTTAGGCGAATTTGATCTCATCATCTGTGATGAAGCTCACCGAACAACAGGGGCGAGTTTTGACGATAAAGAAGAATCTGCATTCGTTCGCGTACATAACAACGATTACATTAAAGCCCAAAAACGCCTTTATATGACGGCAACACCGCGTATTTATACCGAAGACGCCAAGAAAACCGAAGGTGTCACCGTTTACTCAATGGACGATGAAACTAAATTCGGGCAAGACCTTTACACCATCAGCTTTTCAAGTGCAGTTAAACAAAATCTATTAGTTGATTACAAAGTGCTCGTTTTAGCAGTGGAAGAAAGCCATATTCACCAACGCTTAGAAAAACTCTTTGAAGGCACAGAAATTCAAGTCGATGATGCGGCAAAAATTGTCGGCTGTTGGAAAGCTTTGTCTAAATACGGCATTATGGACGAATTAGGCGATGAAGAACCAATGAAAAGAGCGGTTGCTTTTTGCCAAGTAATTGAAAAAGAATATAAAGGAAAAACTCACAAAGTTAGCTCCAAAAATATTGCTGAGATTTTTAGTAATGTGGTTGATGCTTACCAGAAACAAGAAATTGCAGCATTAGAAGAACAAAATCCTGATTTCAGACCTGATAATTCATTGTTGCTTAAGTGCGAAGCGGAACACGTAGATGGCGGAATGAATGCCAGTGAAAAATCAGCCAAAATTGAATGGTTAAAAGCAGAACAGCAAGACAACACTTGCCGTATTCTTTCGAATGTTCGTTGTTTATCAGAAGGTGTGGACGTGCCAGCTCTAGATGCCGTTTTATTCCTAACACCGAGAAGCTCACAAGTTGATGTGGTGCAATCTGTCGGACGTGTAATGCGTAATGCTCCTGGTAAAAAACGTGGTTATGTCATTTTACCTGTCGTCATTCCTGCTGGTATAGAACCTGATAAGGCTCTTGAGAAAAATGAAAACTATAAAGTCGTTTGGCAAGTGCTCAACGCCCTACGCGCCCACGATGACCGTTTTGATGCGATGATTAACAAAATGGAATTTGACGGCGCCGCAAAAGATAAAATTGAAGTCATTTCTGTTGTTAGCCAAGTTTTAGCGAAGCAAAAACAAAAGCCAACGAAAACAAAGAAACCATCAGGTAAAGGTGAAAAAACCATTGGTAACCGTGACAACAGTTCCTTTAATGGTGAAACACAGCTTGAAATAGAATTTGAAATTGGCGAAATTGAACGAGCATTAACCGCTAAAATTGTGAAAAAATGCGGCAATCGTACTCATTGGGAAGATTGGGCAAATGATGTGGCAAAAATTGCGAATACGCATATCGAACGCATTAATACCATTTTAGCTAACCCACAAAACACGCAAGAGCGGTCAGTTTTTAATGCGTTTTTAAATGAATTACGCGATGATTTAAATAATGCCATAACTGAAAGCGAAGCGGTGGAAATGTTAGCACAACATTTAATCACCAAGCCGGTATTTGATGCGCTATTCGCTAATGATAACTTTACCCAACACAACCCGATGTCACAGGCGATGCAAAAAGTAGTGGATATTTTCGAGCAAAAAAATCTAGCAACTGAAACCAAACAACTCAATGATTTCTACGAAAGTATCCAATTTAGAGTGAAAAACATTCAATCGCCAGAAGGTAAGCAAAAAATCATTAAAGAGCTTTATGATAGCTTCTTCAACAAAGCCTTCCCAAAAATGGCTGAACGCTTAGGCATTGTTTACACGCCAGTGGAAGTAGTAGATTTTATTATCCACTCAGTAGAAAATGTGTTGAATAACGAATTTAATGCGAGCCTTGCCGATAAAGGCGTGCAGATTATCGATCCGTTTACAGGTACAGGAACCTTCATCACTCGGTTACTTCAAAGCGGCATTATTCCAGCGGAAAAATTACCGTTGAAGTATCACGAAATTCACGCCAATGAAATCGTGTTACTCGCCTACTACATTGCAGCAATTAATATTGAATCGGTCTATCACGCCTTGCTTTCAGAACATTCTGTAAACACGCAAGAAAATTCTACTGATTACCAGCCATTTGAAGGTATTTGCTTAACTGATACCTTCCAAATGTATGAAAAAGAAGACTTGGTAGACGAAATTCTGCAAGTCAATAGCGACCGCAGAAAACGCCAAAAAGCGTTGGATATTCAGGTGATTATTGGCAATCCGCCTTATTCTATCGGTCAATCATCAGCAAATGATAATAATCAAAATATAGATTACCCCAATCTAAACAAACGTTTAGAAGAAACATATGTTAAATTTTCTAACTCAAACAATAATAAAAGTATTTACGACAGCTATATCCGTGCTATTCGTTGGGCTTCAGATCGCATTGGAAATAATGGCGTGATTGGTTTTGTCACTAATGGTGGCTATTTAGAAAGTAACTCTGCGGATGGCTTACGCAAATGCTTAACGGAAGAATTTAGTTCTCTGTATATTTTCCATTTGCGTGGTAATGCTCGCACATCGGGAGAACGTCGCCGTAAAGAAAAAGATAACATTTTCGGGCAAGGCACAAGAACACCTGTAGCCATTTCTATTTTAGTAAAAAATCCCAATGCAGAAAAACACGGACAAACTTATTTCCACGATATTGGCGATTATCTAAACCGTGAACAAAAATTAGACATTATTGGAGATTTCCAAAGCATTAACGGCATTTCTGTCCAACAAGGCTGGACGCAAATTATTCCCAATCAATTTAACGATTGGCTTAATCAACGCGATCCAAATTTTGATACTTATTTATCAATAACTGATAACATTTTCAAATTATGTTCTTATGGAATAACAACAAGTCGAGATAGTTGGTGCTATAACTATTCCTACGAAAAATTAAATATCGCAATGGAAAATGTTATAAATTTCTACAATAAAGAAAGATTAAACTTCCATAGTAAAAAGAAAATGAACAGTTTATTAACTGTTGATGACGTAATCAGCCACGATGCAAAATCAATTAGTTGGTCAAGAAGTCTTAAAAATTATCTAAAAAACGACAGAGAAATTTCATTTAATGAAAAACAAAATCGAGTATCTTTGTACCGTCCATTTACAAAAACAAATCTCTATTTTGATAAATCATTAAATGAGTATGTTTACCAGTTGCCTTTAATTTTTCCAGTTACAACTTTAAAAAATAAGGTAATTACAATAACAGGCTTAGGAACTCCAAAAGAATTTTCAGTCATTATGACTGATGTAGTTCCTGATGTTCAATTACAAGCCAACGGACAATGCTTCCCTCTCTATCTCTACGAAAAAGAGGAAACACAAGCGGTTAATTCCGATGATCTTTTTACAAACCAAAGCGAAAAATCGACCGCTTGCGAAGGTTATCAACGCCACGAAGCCATTACCGATGAAGCGCTTACACATTTTAAAGCAGCTTATCCGAATGAGGATTTTGATAAGGAAGATATGTTCTACTATATCTACGGATTGTTGCACAGCGAAGAGTATCGTGAAAAATATGCCGATAACCTAAGCAAACAGTTGCCACGCATTCCATGCGTGAAAAGTGCGGTGGATTTCTGGGCGTTTTCTAAAGCGGGACGTGAATTAGCAGAATTACACTTAAATTACGAAACCGTGCCAATGTATCAAAACGTACTATTTAAAGGTGGATTAAAATTACTGGGTGACCAAATCAGCGGCGGCGTGGGCGAAGATTTCTATGTAGAAAAAATGAAGTTCGGCAAAAAAGTGGACGAAGAAAGCGGTAAAAAAGTCGATGACAAAACCACCGTGATTTACAACAACCAATTCACACTTTGTAACATTCCCGAAGAAGCCTATGATTATATCGTCAACGGCAAACCTGCGTTGGAATGGGTGATGGAACGCCAATCAGTGAAAACTGATAAAGCAAGTGGAATCGTTAATGATGCCAACGACTGGGCAATTGAAACAATGAACAACCCTCGTTATCCAATGGAATTGTTCTTACGCGTGGTGACGGTGAGTTTAGAAACGATGCGGATTGTGAAAGCATTGCCGAAATTGGATATTTAAAACAAAAATGGATATGTTTATCAGATAAACATATCCGAAAAATATGTTGAAATTTTCCCGTTTTTTAAACATATACAAAAAAACAAGCGGTCTGATTTTGCAAAAGTTTTGCAGATTCAGACCGCTTATTTATCTATGTTGAGTCAAATTATTTCACGCTCACATCACGCCCGAAGAACTGTTCACCTAAGGCTTTTAATTTACCTTCGTTACGAAGTTCAACAATCGCTTTGCTAATTTTGCTTAACGCCTCGTCATTTCCTTTATCAACTACTAAACCTGCCCCGACTTTATCATCTGATTCCCAGAAGATTTTTAAATCTGATTTTGGGTTTTTCTTGATGTAATCTAAGATAGCCAATGAATCGTTAAAAGTAAAATCTGCACGTTTGGTTTCAATCACTTTGATACTTTGTGCTAAACCATCTACTGGGACAAGTACTGCTTCATATTTACGTGCTAATTCACCATAATTTGAAGTAAGAGATTGTGCTGCACGTAAACCTTTTACATCTTCAATTTTTTGAATACGTGTTTCTGTTTTCGGTGCAGCTAAAACAGCACCAGACCAGTTATAAGCCTCAGATTTATCAAAAATTGCTTGGCGTTCTGGGGTAGTTAATGCCACTTGGTTTGCAACTAAGTCAAAACGACCTGCTTTTAAACCTGCTAGCATTGAATCCCAATTTGTCTCTTTAAATTCAACTTTCACGCCTAATTTGTCAGCTACCGCACGGGTCACTTCCACATCGTAACCTGTTAATTTGCCGCTTTCATCGTGGTAGGTAAAAGGAGCGTAAGTCCCTTCTGTACCCACGGTAATCGTGCCTTTTTGGTTAATACGATCTAATAAGCTATCTTTTGCAGATGCGACAGTCGAAGTGGCTAATGCTAAGGTGGTTAATGCGATAACAGATAATTTTTTTAACATAATGAAATCCTTTTATTTAACAAAATAAATTTCGTACAAATTTACGGGCAAAATAGACCCCTTGCAAATAACTAAAAGGAATAAGTTATAGCCAAGCCCCACAACAATGCTTAAATTTCTTACCCGAACCGCATACACACGGCTGCTTTTGGCTAGGTAAAGGCACAGTAGGATCAACAAAATACCAACGTCCACTAATCAAGACAAAAAGCGAACGCTCGTGATGTGCATCAATGCCATTTTCAATATTAAAGAAGGCTTTAAACTCAACCCAACTATGTATTTTCGATACAAATGGTTGATGAGAAATAATTTTCAGCCCAGCCCAATCGGTCTCATCCCCCCATAACTGCATCGCTTGTTGATCCAACAGAGGTTGTTGGGCTGGCACAGTGGTTTCCACAATATAAGGAATATTGACCTGCGTGTAAGCCGTATAACGGGAACGCATCAGTTTTTCAGCGGAATCAGGAATCATTTGATGTAAATGAAAAGGCTGACAACAATCAGTATAAGATTTCCCCGATTGACAAGGACAAAGAATAGTTGGATTTATCATAAATTAACTCGTTATCTAAATATGATGATGCGTAATAAGATAAAAAATCAGCAAATAAACATTAAAAGCGTGACAACCCTATTGTGGATAACTTTGTGATTAAATCCAGAATAAGATGAGAATTTTGTTTAAGTAACTTTTAATGAAATTTTTCTTGTGGATAACCACTATAATTACCCACAACATATTCTTTCCTTAAAAAGACGATCTTAAAAGGTTTTGATCGTTTTTAACTTATTGATCTAACGTAAAAAAATAGGTTTATCCGCAAAAATGAGTTCTGCTAATAATTATAATAGTAAAGATCTCTTTATATAAAGATCTTTTATAATATTAGCGTTCAAAAGATCATAGCCGTGATCGTACTCTGCTCAATGTTGTGATCGAAAAATGCTTTTCCTGATCATTTAATTTTAAGGTAAAATGATCATCCTTAATACAGATAAAATAAAAATAGGTTAGATATGATTTACAATGAAATTTATGATGTGATCGTGGTTGGTGGCGGTCATGCGGGTACCGAAGCTGCCCTTGCTCCCGCTCGGATGGGGCTAAAAACCTTACTTTTAACGCATAATGTAGATACCTTAGGGCAGATGTCGTGTAACCCTGCGATTGGTGGGATTGGTAAAGGGCATTTGGTCAAAGAGATCGATGCCATGGGCGGAATTATGGCATTGGCAACCGATAAAGCCGGGATCCAATTCCGCACTTTAAATAGCTCAAAAGGTCCTGCGGTGCGTGCAACCCGTGCACAAGCAGACCGTGTACTTTACCGCCAAGCCATTCGAACCACACTTGAAAATCAGCCAAATTTAGATATTTTCCAACAAGAAGTCGTTGATATTTTAATCGAAAATAATCGTGCTTGCGGTGCAGTAACCAAAATGGGCTTAACTTTCAAGGCTCGTAGTGTCATTTTAACCGCAGGCACTTTCTTAGCGGGTAAGATCCACATCGGTTTGGATAACTACGAAGGCGGTCGAGCAGGCGATCCTGCTGCAACTACCTTAGCACAGCGTTTACGCGATCTAAACTTACGTGTTGATCGCTTAAAAACAGGAACGCCACCGCGTTTAGATGCTCGCACCATCAATTTTGATGTCTTAGCAAAACAGCATGGTGATGCACAATTGCCTGTCATGTCGTTTATGGGAAGCGTTGATTTACACCCTCGCCAAATTCCTTGTTATATCACGCATACCAATGAACAAACGCACGATTTAATCCGTAACAGTTTGGATCGTAGCCCGATGTATACGGGGATTATTGAAGGCGTTGGTCCTCGCTATTGTCCATCGATTGAAGATAAAGTGATGCGCTTTAGCGATCGTAATAGTCACCAAATCTACCTTGAACCTGAAGGTTTAAGTACGATTGAAGTTTATCCTAATGGGATCTCAACCAGCTTACCATTCGACGTACAAATGGGGATCGTGCACTCAATGAAAGGCTTAGAGGATGTGCGGATCATCAAACCTGGTTATGCGATTGAATACGATTATTTTGACCCACGCGATCTTAAACCAACGCTTGAAACTAAAGCGGTGGAAGGTTTATTCTTTGCAGGGCAAATCAACGGCACCACAGGTTACGAAGAAGCCGCCGCACAAGGTTTATTAGCTGGTATTAATGCAGCACTTCAAGTGCAAGGCAAAGAAGCTTGGTATCCAACGCGTGATTTAGCTTATACGGGCGTATTGGTGGATGATCTCTGCACGCTTGGCACCAAAGAGCCATACCGTGTGTTTACCTCTCGTGCTGAATATCGTTTATTATTGCGTGAAGATAATGCCGATATGCGTTTAACGCCAATAGCACATGATTTAGGCTTGATTGATGATGCTCGTTGGGCTCGTTTCAATGAAAAAATGGAAAACATTGAAAAAGAGCGTAGTCGTTTAAAACAGACTTGGGCACATGTGCAAATGGCGAATTTAGATGAGCTAAATGCGATGCTTAACAGCCCATTAACGCGTGAAGCAAGTGGCGAAGATTTAATTCGTCGTCCAGAAATGAGCTATGAGCGTTTGACTCAAATTGCCCCATTTGCACCTGCTATTGAAGATAAAGAGGCAGCTGAACAAGTTGAAATTTCGATCAAATATCAAGGCTACATTGAACATCAATATCAAGAGATCGAACGTCATAAACGCCACGAAAATACCGCGATCCCAGCGGAATTTGATTACGACAAAGTGGAAAGTTTATCGAACGAAGTACGAGCGAAATTGATGCAACATCGCCCTGTGACGATTGGTCAAGCAAGTCGCATTTCAGGCATTACCCCAGCTGCCATTTCAATCTTGCTAGTGAACTTGAAAAAACAAGGTATGCTTAAACGTGGCGAACTGTAAGTGAGAAGTAAGGTTTGATAAAGTCTAAGCCTTGTAATAAAAAGCCCTACGAATAAGTAGGGCTAAGATAAAGACTAATCTAATCAAAATTATAGATTTGCTTTTTTGGTTGCTTCAGCATTGATATCGCAGTTTTTTATGATGATTTGGTCGCTATTTTTACCTTTCTGAACTAGATTAACTGGAAAAACGGAATCAAATGTATCTAAAGTTAAACCGCTATCCACATTCCACACATACTTACCTGAAGTAAAGCTCGTAAAATCTGATTGTGATTTATCACGAGTGAAATTTTTTGCGATAATTTTGTTACCGATACTAACCATTGCACCAGTAGGTTCTTGGTTTTCGAATTGATATACTGCAGTGACAGTTTTCTTATTGCAAGAATAAACAACCGTTTTATCTGTTACTGTTGGAGCTGCTTTTGCATAGGTAGGTAATGCAATAATAACGGTAGCAAGAGCTGGTAAAAATTTAACAAATTTCATTATAAAATCCTCTTTATTAATTACCCATAATTTATGGGCACATAATTAGAACATGTTAATGAAATAAAGTTCCTATATAAAAAATGAAATATAGCCAGCATAAATAACATCCTAAACGTTAGGATGCCCAAATAAAAGGCATTTTGTGTAATATAAATAAAATTATTCGGTATTATTTTTCATCGTAAAATAGAGATAAAACGTAGGAAATAGTAAAATGAACCAAAAATTAGACCGCTTGCTGAGCCAAGCGAAGATTGAAATTAGTGAACAACAAAAACAGCAACTAGTTGATTTTGTTAAACTTTTAGACAAATGGAATAAAGCATATAACCTTACTTCTGTGCGTGATCCTGAAGAGATGTTAGTCAAGCATATCATGGACAGCCTTGTGGTTAGCCAGCATCTTGAAGGTAATCAATTTATTGATGTTGGTACAGGGCCTGGCTTGCCAGGAATTCCGCTGGCAATCATCAACCCTGATAAACAATTCACACTGCTTGATAGCCTTGGCAAACGCATTACTTTTATTAAAAACGCGGTGCGAGAGTTAAAATTGACTAACGTAATGCCTGTGCTAAGTCGTGTAGAAGAGTATCAAGAGAAGCAATTTGATGGCGTATTAAGCCGTGCATTTGCTAGCCTCAATGATATGGTTAATTGGTGTTATCACCTCCCAAATACAAGCGGTCGTTTTTACGCATTAAAAGGACAGTATCAGCCTGAGGAGGTTGCCGAAATCAACCAATCTGTAAAACAACTAGATGTAATTAAGCTTCAAGTGCCAGAGTTAGTTGGTGAACGCCATTTGGTGGTATTGGTGAAGAAATAATAATGAAAAGGCAGATCATAATCTGCCTTTAGTTTTATAAACTATTATAGTTCTGTAAATCTGCGATATGCTCCAAATTTTGCTTTATTTATTTTAAATTCTGAATCATTTATTTTGGTGATAATAACACTATCGCAATCAATTAATTCTAATCTTTTCATGGTTGCTAACTCCCCTTCTGTTAAATTAAGAAGTCGTCTTAATAACCAATCAGCAAGAGCTGAATTAGGATTGCTCATTAGTGCTTTGCTACCTTCTTGGCAAACTTTTGCATTTATGACTTTACCATCTGGTGTTGTCAGATTGAAAGGTTTATCCCTTGAGGGGAAAAAGTCCGGATATTTATTATGAATAAACTTTGGAATAGGGATGTAAACTTCGTCAAGGCTTCGTCTTCGACCATTTGCATTCCATTGATTTAATCCGCTATGTTCTGGAACCTCATTTGTCCTAGTTGAATATAATGGAAGAATAATACTCTTATAAGTATGATATTTTGTTTTTTCTGTTTCATTTAAAATATCTTTCAGATTCAATAACAAATCATAGGGTTCTGATATTATTTCAACTGGAATAGATTGATAGTTTTCTGTAAGATTAAACTCTTTGAATAAAGTACTTTTAGAGTAATTATAACGATATGTATTTTTCTTATCTGTAAATGCTAAGCTACTCTTAGTGTTTTTGATAATTTTGATGTTTTCAATATCAATAAGATCGTAATTTTCTTCAAAAATTCTAAGTTCATTTTTTCTTCTAGTAACTAGATGGTATATTTCTTTATCAGAACTATATAATCTCTTTGCAAATAGGATTCTCTCATTTCTAGCATTTGAAATAAGAGAATCCTATTTGCAAAG
>OBXT01000234.1_pt1 | contig 11007 bp, 8 predicted proteins | sample 1476621 | NCBI WGS metagenome assembly OBXT01 (sample SAMEA2580169, study PRJEB22360) | human gut metagenome | biome: human gut; feature: human-associated habitat; material: faeces | place: Denmark | collected 2008/2010
ACAAAGTCGCTGAAAATGCTGAATTTGATGCAGAAGTGCAAGATGTGATGCGTGGTGGATTACGTGTGCAATTATTAGAAAATGGCGCCTCAATGTTTATACCAGCTTCAACTTTACATAATAATAAAGAAGAAATGCAGGTGAATTCTGATGAGATTGCCCTTTATATTAAAGGTGAGCGTATTTACAAAATAGGCGATATTGTGAAAGTGAAACTTACGGAAGTGAAAGAGACAACTCGCAGTATTGTCGGGGAAATCGTTCAATAAAATTGTTCTTCTTTAAACCGATTTTCAGTGATTGAAAATCGGTTTTTTCTTTTTTAAAAACTTCTTATTTCTTACCTAATTGTGGCAATACTGAATCTTTAATTGCGCTTAATAAACCTGTTTGTGCATAGATTCCAAGTTTACCTCGGGTGTCAGATACATCTAAATTACGCATAGTTAATTGACCGATACGATCAATTGGATCAAATGGTGCATCTTCCACTTTTTCCATACTTAAACGCTCTGCTTCGTAGGTTAAGTTTGGTGATTCGGTATTTAAAATTGTGAAGTCGTTACCACGACGAAGTTCAAGGGTTACAGTGCCTGTAATTGCTTTTGCCACCCAACGTTGAGCTGTTTCACGCAGCATTAATGCTTGCGGATCAAACCAACGACCTTGATATAACAAACGGCCTAAACGGATGCCATTAATACGATATTGTTCGATGGTATCTTCATTGTGAATACCAGTTACTAAACGTTCGTAAGCGATATGCAATAATGCCATCCCTGGTGCTTCATAAATACCACGAGATTTGGCTTCAATTATGCGGTTTTCGATTTGGTCAGACATCCCTAAGCCATGACGGCCACCGATACGATTGGCTTCCAGAATAATATTAACTGCATTATCAAAACGTTTACCATTTAATGCGACAGGAACGCCTTCTTCAAAAGTGACGGTTACTGTTTCTGGTTTAATTTCTACATTGTCATCCCAAAATGCGACACCCATAATTGGTTTAACAATTTTCATGCCAGAGCTTAATTGTTCTAAGTCTTTTGCCTCATGGGTTGCACCCAGCATATTGGAATCGGTCGAGTAGGCTTTTTCAACGGACATTTTGTAGTCAAAACCATGTTCGATAAGAAATTGAGACATTTCAAAGCGGCCACCAAGTTCTTCAATAAATTGCGCATCTAACCAAGGTTTATAGATTTTTAAATTCGGGTTTGTTAATAAACCATAACGATAGAAACGTTCGATGTCATTCCCTTTGAATGTAGAGCCATCCCCCCAAATATTCACATCGTCTTCTTTCATTGCCGCAACGAGCATTGTGCCGGTTACTGCGCGACCAAGTGGCGTCGTATTGAAGTAAGGAATTCCGCCTGTAGAAATATGGAATGCACCGCATTGAATTGCCGCAATGCCTTCATGAGCAAGTTGAGCACGACAATCAATTAAGCGAGTGTTTTCTGCACCATACGCCATCGCTTTTTTAGGGATTGCGCTGTAATCATCTTCATCAGGTTGACCTAAATTGGCTGTGTAGGCATAAGGCACTGCGCCTTTTTGACGCATCCAAAGTAATGCAGCGCTGGTGTCTAAGCCACCAGAGAACGCGATACCGACTTTTTGCCCTTCAGGTAAATGTTGTAGAATTGTATTTGACATATCTTTTCCTTGTTTATAAATTAGATTGAATAATTAATCATTTTATTTGAATAAAAAGTCATTTAAATATAACCGCACTTTTTATGTTTGTCTAGCCTTTTATGTATTAAGACTAAAAATCTTTAGTTGTCATCATGCATAAAAATCCCCGCTGTAAATAGCAGGGATTTTGCTCTCTATTTTGTTAATAAATCCAGCGCTTCCTGATATTTATCAACAGTTTTCTGAATAATATTTTCTGGCACTTTCGGTGCGGGAGCTTGTTTATTCCAGCCGCTATTTTCTAACCAATCGCGTACAAATTGTTTATCAAATGATGGAGGATTAATCCCTTCTTGGTAAGTATCGATAGACCAAAAACGGCTAGAATCAGGGGTTAATACTTCATCCATTAAGGTGAGCGTGCCATTTTCATCTAAACCAAATTCAAATTTTGTGTCGCAAATAATAATGCCTTTAGTCAGTGCATATTCTGCAGCAGCAGTATAAAGTGCGATAGCTTTTTCTTTCACTTGTGCGGCTAAATCAGCCCCGATGAGTTTTTCACATTCTGCATAGCTGATATTTATATCATGACTGCCAACGGCTTCTTTACTTGATGGAGTGAAAATAGGTTCTGGTAATTTACTGGCTTCAACTAAGCCTTCGGGTAGTTTTAATCCGCAGATGGTACCAGTTTGTTTATAATCTTTTAAACCACTGCCAGTTAAATAGCCACGTACGATAGATTCAATTTTAATAGGATTCAAACGTTTACACACCACAGCCCGATCTTTGATTAAATCAGCTTCTTCTTTTGGTAACACATCATAAACACTCTCACCAGTGAAATGATTCGGCATAATGTGAGCAAGTTTGTTAAACCAAAAGTTGGAAATTTGAGTCAAGATTTCGCCTTTTCGTGGAATGGGATCATCTAAAATAACGTCAAACGCAGATAAGCGGTCAGAAGCAATCATTAGCATACGTTTATCATCGATTTCATAGAGATCGCGTACTTTACCTGAATAGATTTTTTTTAGACTTAAAGTGGGGAGTTGTTGTGTCATCGTTTTGCACCTGTATGAAAGTAAAAACTGGCGCGTATTGTACCGCACTTTTAAAGCAAACGTTTGCTATTTTTTAAAGAAATAAAAAAATCCCCTGAAATTTCAGGGGAAGTGTAGTTTTTTCGCTTCAAAATATTTGCTTATTATTAGAAATATACCGCGATTAATTATTGAGCGGGTGGATTTGGGTTATCCAATACATCCCAGACGCTTTCTTGTCGAGGAGCAATTTCTGTTTCAGCTGGTGGAGTAGCTGGTGATGGAGAAGTCGTTGATGTGCCACCGCAGAAATTCTGTCCATTATTCACCCAAACTGGAATCACTCGATTGCTGTCACAATCCCAGCTACCATGTTGGGTAATACCAACCCATTTCATATTCGCAGGTTTATTTAGCTTCAATTTCTCAATATAAGTATGGCTTAAATAATCTTTATAAATCTGTAATGCGCCTGATGCACCAGTGAGTTTTGTTTCACCATTATCATCGCGACCAAGCCAAACCGTGCTGATATTTTTTCCATCGATCCCCACAAACCAAGTATCACGCGCATCATTTGTTGTCCCTGTTTTACCGGCTAAACGTAAATCCGCATAATCATTTTGCAAGCTACGAGCTGTACCACGTTCAACAGTTTGTTGCATCGCAAATAACGTTTGGAATGCAGCTTCTTGTGGTACCACTTGTTTTGCGGTTTTATCATGTTGATAAATGATATTTCCTTGACGATCCGCAATAGTATCGACGGTTGTGAGCTCAATCCGTCCACCTTGATTCGCAATAGTTTGATAAAGTTTAGTTACATCATAAGGTGATATGGTATAAGCCCCGAGCAACATAGCGGGCACTTTTGGAATTTCCACATTATCCCATCCCATCGCTTTTTGTGTATCAATGACTTTGCTTAAGCCGACTTTCATCCCAATATTCACAGTCGGAATATTTAAAGAACGCGCTAAGGCATCCATTAACATCACCGAACCACTATATTTTTTATCATAGTTGCGCGGCTGCCACGGCGGGCTACCTTTGACATTAATCGTAATTGGCTGGTTATTAATTGGGGTATTTAAACGGAACTGTTCTGGATTCGAAAGTGCAGTCAAATAAATAGAAGGTTTTACTAAAGAACCAATCTGACGTTTTGCCATTAATGCACGATTAAAGCCTGCATATTGCGTTTGCAAACCACCCACTACCGCACGAATTTCACCCACACGGTAATCCGCAACAATCATGGCGCCTTCTAAATATGGGTTTTTAGTTTTCAGTTGTAGTTGTGAAACTGTATTCACCACTGCATTTTCTGCTTGGGCTTGTTGTTTTAAATCCATTGTGGTGAAAATCCGTGCGCCTAGTAAACTGGATATTTTATGTTCGCCTAGTTCACGACGTAAATCCGCCTGTAAAGTCTGAATAAATGACGGATATTTACGGGAGATTTGTCCTTTTTGTTGAACACCTAAAGGTCGTTGGCTTAATAATTGGTAAAGTTCATCACCGATCATTTTATGTTCAAGCATGAGCTTTAAAACAACATTACGACGCTCTAAAGCATTCTGAGGATTACGCCAAGGATTATAAAGTGAAGGGCCTTTTACCATCCCGACTAAAAGTGCAATTTGATCTAAGCTAATTTCACGAATCGAACGACCAAAATAGAATTGGCTAGCTAACTCAAAACCGTGAATTTGCGTATCACCATTTTGTCCGAGATAAATTTCATTGAGATAGGTTTCGAGAATACGGTTTTTATCATAACGCCAATCTAACACCAATGACATCAAGGCTTCGTTCGCTTTGCGGGTAATCGTACGTTCGCTTGATAAAAATAAATTTTTCACGAGTTGTTGAGTGAGCGTACTACCACCTTGTACCGTTTGCCCTGCACGAATATTGGTAATTAATGCTCGTATAATGCCCACTGGGTTTATACCATGATGATCGTAAAAACGGCGATCTTCCGTTAAAATTAGGGCGTCAATCAATAAGCGCGGGTAATTTTGTAAAGGAATTGCAAGGCGATCTTCATTGTCAGATTCCAACATTGCAATCAATTTTGGCGCAAGGCGAAACTCATCGATAGCTTTTACGGCAACGAGATCTTCAATTCGATTAAGTTTGTTATCGACAAAGCGTAAACGTAAAACTCGTTGTGGTTCTGGTTTATCAGGGAAAGGGAAAGCTCGACGAAGAACCACAATCGTATCATCTTCTAATTTGAAATCGCCTGGTGCGGCTACCATGGTCGTTTGGCGATATTCGTTATCTAATAAAATTTGAATCACTTCATCAAAAGCGAGATTATCTGAAATTTTCACACTTTCAATACGGCTATACACTTCAGCGGGCAAACGCCAAATTTGCCCGTCCATTTTCGAACGGATTTGCCAATCTAAATATCCGCCATAAAATACGGTTAATACCGCACCAGTAAACGCTACTTTTAATAAAAAGCTTTTGAAAGAACGGCGTTTTTTAGGTGTTTTTTCTTCGGGATTTTTTTGAACGTTTTCGGTGGTCATAGTCGGTTAAGAGATAAAATTAACATAAGCTTCGAGGAAATGGATAAAATCTTGCGTGCCACAAAAAGCAATGCTTTCTTCATCATAATAATGAAAATCGTCTTCCAAAATTTCATCTGTTTCAATAGCGAGATTATTCGCTCGTACCATTACTTCATCAGCATCTAAAAACAAAGTATATTCTGCGCCGATTAAGATCTCTTCTTGATTTTCAGAGAGGGATTGCGCAGTAGAAAGTGCGGTCAAAATCGCCTTTGGATTTGACCGCACTTCAGTATTGAACCAGTTAGCAAGAGCAATGTGTTCCATCGAACATTTTACAGATACATTGCCTTGATAATGTGTAAATTGAAAATCCATCTTAGATACTAAAGGATGAACCACAGCCACAAGTGCTGGTAGCATTTGGATTATTTACAGTAAAGCGTGAACCTTCTAAACCTTCTGTGTAATCGACGGTACCACCGATTAAATACTGTAAACTCATTGGGTCAATCACAAGTTGAACCCCTGATTTTTCAATCGTTAAATCGCCTTCATTCACTTTTTCATCAAAAGTAAAACCATATTGGAAACCGCTGCAACCGCCCCCCGTGATATACACGCGTAATTTCAAATTAGTATTTTCTTCTTCGCTGATTAAATTTTTTACTTTATTCGCTGCTGCATCAGTAAATGTCAATGGTACTGCAATGTTATCTGTCATAATTATTTCCCGCTTCCCGAAAATTCGAATTCCGTTATTATCTAATAACCATTTACTCCATTCAAGTGTAATCCAGTTTTTTCCTAGAAATCGTGCTATAATCTGGCAAAATTTTTTCAAAAAAGGTGAAATAAAATGGCTATTCCAATTAGAACAGAAAAAGAAATTGTAAAACTACGCGAGGCCTGCAAATTGGCTTCGGATGTGCTGGTGATGATTGAACCTTACGTAAAAGCAGGTGTAACTACAGGCGAACTTGATCGAATTTGCCATGAATATATGGTGAATGAACAAAAGGTTATCCCAGCGTGTTTGAATTATCATGGTTTCCCAAAGGCTACCTGTATTTCCATTAACGAAGTTGTATGTCACGGTATTCCAAGTGACGATAAAGTGCTTAAAAATGGCGATATTGTGAATATTGATGTCACGGTGATTAAAGACGGTTATTTTGGTGATAACTCAAAAATGTATATCGTGGGCGGAGAAACGAATATTCGTAGTAAAAAATTAGTGGAAGCAGCACAGGAAGCCCTATACGTGGGATTGCGCACAGTAAAACCAGGTATTCGTTTAAATGAAGTAGGTAAAGCTGTGCAAAAATATACTGAAAGTCAAACTTTCAGTGTCGTGCGTGAATATTGTGGACATGGTGTTGGTACAGAATTTCACTGCGAACCTCAAGTATTGCATTATTACGCAGATGATGGTGGTGTGATTTTAAAACCAGGCATGGTGTTTACGATTGAGCCAATGATTAATGCGGGAAAAAAAGAAGTGCGCGTTATGGGTGATGGTTGGACAGTAAAAACCAAAGATCGTAGCCATTCAGCACAATACGAACATCAACTTGTCGTCACGGAAACTGGTTGTGAGGTGATGACTATTCGTGATGAAGAAATTGCAGAAGGTCGAATTTCACGCATTATGGTGAATGTGTAATTGACATTAAATGATAAGATAAGGGCGTAGATATACGCCCTTTTTGTTTTTCTTTATAATAAAGCGACTTCGATCTAACAAAAGGCAATTAATATGCTGTTTTCTCTGACACTCTCTTCTCCTTTAACGCCAAGTGCGGTCAAAATTGAGCGAGAAAATCTTAAGCAATTTGAGCTTGAGAATTTTTCTCGTTATTCCATTTTTGAGCTTATTGAAAATCGCAGTGATTTTTATGATGCCTTATTGATTCAACTTTGGCAGGAAATGGGATTAAGTGAATTGCAGGGGATTGCTTTAATTGCAGTGGGCGGTTATGGACGGCATGAGATGTTTCCTTTGTCGGATCTCGATTTTTTAATTTTGGTGAAGCAAATACCTAGCCAAGATATTGAAGAAAAGATCACCCAATTTATCCAATTTTTATGGGATTGTGGCTTTGAGGTGGGAAATAGTGTTCGAACCTTAGAACAATGCGAATCGGAAGGAAAACAAGATATTACGATTGCCACCAATTTATTAGAAGCAAGATTTCTTGCTGGAAATCGACCGCACTTTGATGCACTAAATGAATTGGTAAAACATGCTAATTTTTGGTCGAAAGAAGATTTTTTTAATGCCAAAGTGCAAGAGCAAATAGAACGTTATCAGCGTTATCACAATACAGCTTATAACCTTGAGCCAGATATTAAGTATAGCCCCGGTGGCTTGCGTGATTTGCATTTGTTGTATTGGGTGGCGTTGCACCATTCGGGGGCGCTGACTCTTGAGGCCATTTTACAAAGTGGTTTTATTTATCCTCAAGAATATCAGCAACTACAAGAAAGTCGTGCATTTTTATTTAAAGTGCGGTTCGCTTTGCATTTGATTTTGAAACGTTACGATAATCGTCTGTTGTTTGATCGTCAAATTAAAGTCAGTGAATTGTTAGGTTTCCGAGGGGAAGGCAATCAAGCTGTTGAAAAAATGATGAAATGTTTTTTTCAAGCATTGCACCGGATTTCGTTGATTAGTAATTTGCTGATTCAGCATTATCGAGAAAATGTGCTTTCATTAAATCAGGCTACTGTGATTGATCAATTAGACGATGATTTTCAACTGATTAACCAATGCTTATGTTTGCGTAATAGCCTTGTTTTTCAAGAAAAACCAGAGCGAATTTTAGATCTATTCTTTTATTTAACGCAGTACGAACAGGCCAATATTCATTCTGATACCTTGCGGCGATTACAAATTTCCTTAGAGCAATTACCACAAAAATTATGTGAAATTCCTGAGGCTCGGGAAAAATTTCTGCATTTGTTTAATCAACCCAATGCGATTAAGCGAGCGTTTATGCCGATGCACCAATATGGTGTATTAACTGCGTATCTTTCCCAATGGCAAGCCATTGAGGGCTTAATGCAATTTGATTTGTTCCATATTTATACGGTGGATGAGCATACATTGCGCGTGATGTTGAAATTGGAAAGTTTTTTGTCGCAAGAAAGTGCGCAAGAACATCCCATTGCTCATCGAATTTTTAGCCAACTTTCTGACCGCACTTTGCTTTATATTGCGGCATTGTTCCACGATATTGCAAAAGGGCGGGGCGGTGATCACGCAGAACTTGGCGCAGAAGACGTAGCAGACTTTGCACAATTACATGGTTTAGATCGCCGAGAAATTGATACCCTTGTTTGGTTAGTTCAATCTCATTTGCTGATGTCAATTACTGCGCAACGCCGTGATATTCATGATCCTGAAGTCATCATGAATTTTGCTGAAGCCGTGCAAAATCAAGTTCGGCTAGATTATCTCACCTGCTTAACGGTAGCGGATATTTGTGCAACCAATGGTAATTTATGGAATAGCTGGAAACGTTCGCTTTTTGCCTCGTTATATGAATTTACTGAACAGCAATTTGCACAAGGCATGAAAGAATTACTTGATTACTCAGAAAAATCGGCAGAAAACCGAAAACTTGCACAACAAATTTTAACTCAGGATTATTCCGATATTGCACTAATCTCGATTGAGCAATTATGGGATCGTTGCCCTGAAGATTATTTTGTACGTAATACGCCAAAACAAATCGCCTGGCATACAAGTTTGCTGGTGGATTTCGTTGAGGCGTTATTAGTGAAAATTAGTAATCGCTTTTCACTTGGCGGCACGGAAGTATTTATTTATTGCCAAGATCAACCCCACTTATTTAATAAAGTTGTGAGTACCATTGGCGCAAAAAAATTCAGTATCCATGATGCGCAGATTATTACGACACAAGATGGTTATGTTTTTGATAGCTTTATCATCACGGAACTTAATGGTGAATTAGTGGAATTTGATCGTCGCCGAGAACTAGAGCAAGCCCTAACAGTAGCTCTTCAAAGCGAAAAATTACCCGCACTTTCTATTGCTCCGAATCGTCAGCTTCAACATTTCACTGTACAAACTGACGTGCGTTTTTTACATGAAAACAAAAAAGAGCATACTGAAATGGAACTGGTTGCGTTGGATAAACCGGGGTTATTAGCGCAAGTGAGCCAGATTTTTAGTGAGTTAAATCTCAATTTATTGAATGCGAAAATTACTACTGTAGGTGAAAAAGCCGAGGACTTTTTTATTTTGACGAATCAATTAGGGAAAGCTCTTGCAAGAGAGGAGAGAGAAAACTTGCGCCATGTGATTATCCAAGATGTTACATCATAAGCCAAAATGCGGTGGAACACACCGCATTTTTTAACACTAAGCAATCGTTGAAAAAGCAATATCTGCAGCCGAAAGCGTTCTCTCTATATCTTCATCGGTGTGGGCGAGCGACATAAATCCTGCTTCAAAAGCAGATGGCGCAAGGTATACCCCCTGTTCTAACATTTTATGGAAGAAAATTTTAAATTTCTCGGTGTCGCATTTCATGACTTCAGCATAGGATGTTATTTCCTGTTTTTCAGTGAAGAAAATACCAAACATACCGCCTACATAGTTTACGACAAAAGGTACATGATGTTTTTCGGCAAGGGATTTTAATCCTAGACAAAGTTTCTCTGTTTTTATTGCAAGTTGTTGTTCATTGCCTGGTTTTTTCAATTCGTTTAAGCAAGCTAAACCTGCTGCCATTGCAATAGGATTACCAGAAAGTGTTCCTGCTTGATATACTGGACCGGTTGGGGCAAGATATTCCATGATAGCTTTTTTACCCCCTACCGCACCGACAGGCATTCCACCACCGATAACTTTACCTAGAGTGGTAAGATCAGGTGTTACACCATAATAAGATTGTGCTCCAGCAAGTGCTACACGAAAACCTGTCATAACCTCATCAATGATGAAAAGTGCGCCATATTTGTCGCAAAGTTCTCGTATTCCTTGTAAAAATCCCGATTTCGGTGGAACACAATTCATATTTCCAGCTACAGGCTCGATGATGACACAAGAAATACTATCAGGATATTGTTCAAATAGCGCTTTTACTGAGTCAAGATTATTGTATTCTGCCGTTAATGTATATTTCGCAAAATCTGCAGGTACGCCTGGAGAGCTTGGTTGACCAAGTGTTAATGCGCCCGAGCCTGCTTTTACAAGCAATGAGTCTGAATGACCATGGTAACAACCTTCAAATTTTAAGATTTTATCACGACCAGTATAACCACGAGCAAGGCGAATTGCCGTCATCGTTGCTTCGGTGCCTGAACTTACCATACGCACCATTTCAATAGAAGGGACAATATTACAGACCAGTTCTGCTAAATCAATTTCAGAAGGGGTGGGAGCACCAAAACTTAAACCATTTTCAGCCGCTTTAAGTACAGCATTTAAGATCGATGGATGATTATGACCTAAAATCATTGGCCCCCAAGAACCAACATAGTCAACATATTGTTTTCCATCAGTGTCATAAATATAGGCACCTTGCGCTTTTTGAATGAATACAGGGGTACCACCAACGCCTTTAAAGGCGCGTACAGGGGAATTTACTCCACCTGGAATAAAGGACTGTGCACGAGAAAAAAGTGCGGTTGAATCTGTCATTGTTTTTTCCTTTCTTATAAAAATGACGGTATTGTACTGAAAAATAGACTCTTTGTTAAAAATATCTTTATTGGTAAATTTCCCTTATGTTATCCTTTACAAAAAAATT
>OBXT01000239.1_pt1 | contig 10850 bp, 10 predicted proteins | sample 1476621 | NCBI WGS metagenome assembly OBXT01 (sample SAMEA2580169, study PRJEB22360) | human gut metagenome | biome: human gut; feature: human-associated habitat; material: faeces | place: Denmark | collected 2008/2010
TATGTTAAAAATTCAAAAATTATCTATCGCAGCATTAATGGTAAGTGCGGTGATTTCTGGCCAAGTTTTTGCGGAAGAAAAAGCGCTTGATGAAAAAGCTGCCTCTTATGCCGTGGGCGCATTAATGGGTGGGCAAATGAAAGATTTGGTCGATGCGCACAAAGAAGTGATTACTTATGATAATGCTCGTATCTTAGATGGTTTAAAAGATGCTTTAGAGGGTAAAGTTGATGTGCGTAAAGATGAAAATGTACAAAAAACTTTAGAAGCTATTGAAGCGAAATTAGTATCTGCATCAAAAGCAAAAGCGGAAGCCATTGCGAAAAGTGCTCAGGATGAGGGGGATAAATATCGCGCTGATTTTGCTAAAGGCAAAGATGTTAAAACGACTAAATCAGGTTTACTTTACAAAATTGAAAATGCGGGTAAAGGTGAGGCAATTAAAGCTACCGATACTGTAAAAGTGCATTACACTGGTAAATTACCAAATGGAAAAGTATTTGATAGTTCTGTGGAGCGTGGTCAACCGGTTGAATTCCAATTAAATCAAGTTATTCCTGGATGGACAGAAGGCCTTCAATTGGTGAAAAAAGGTGGAAAAATTCAGTTAGTGATTCCACCAGCGTTAGGTTATGGTAAACAAGGTGCCGGCGCGTCTATTCCACCTAATTCAACCCTCATTTTTGATGTAGAAGTTTTAGATGTAAATCCTAAATCAGAAAAATAATACTTCTTATCATGGCACGTGTTTTTTTAATGCGTGTCATTTGTTATAAAACTCAGTGAATTTTGACCGCACTTTTAACCTCGAACCATGACATTAAACGATAAACAACCTTTCACGGATGAAGATCGCACTATCATTAATTCTTATAAAGCGGTTGTTGATGGCGTTAGCGCGCTGATTGGCGAACACTGTGAAATCGTTTTACATTCTTTAGAAGATATTGAGCATTCTGCTATTTGTATTGCAAATGGCCATAATACGAATCGTCAAGTGGGCTCACCAATTACTGATTTGGCATTACGTTCACTCCGTAATATGCAAAGTGAAAGTGTTTCTAAGCCTTATTTTACTCGCACTAAAGGCAGTGTGTTGATGAAATCTGTCACGATTGCGATTCGTAATAAAGTCCAACGTATTATTGGTTTACTTTGTATCAATATTAATTTAGATGTGCCCATTTCACAATTTGTACAGGCTTTTATGCCAACAGAAAAAACAGAAGAAACATCGGCTGTCAATTTTGCAAGCTCTGTTGAGGATTTAGTCAATCAAACTATTGAGAAAACCATCGAGGAAGTAAATACTGATCGTATGGTGGCCAATAACACTAAAAACCGCCAAATTGTCTTATCTCTGTATGAAAAAGGTATTTTTGACATTAAAGATGCGATCAATTTAGTGGCTGAGCGTTTGGATATTTCCCGCCATACGGTCTATCTCTATATTCGTCAAATAAAACACGAGCAAGAATAATGCGCTATGTACTTGCAGTGAAAAGCCCTATTTATGGTCAGCAAGGGGCTTTTTTAGCTTACCAATTTGCCAAAGCATTGATTGAAAAAAAACATGAGATCGTCCAAATTTTCTTTTTCCAAGATGGTGTGACGAATGGCAACGCATTAGTTTATCCTGCTAGTGATGAAGTCAATTTGCAAAAGTGTTGGCAAGATCTTGCTATAATGCATCAAATTCCATTGCACCTTTGTGTTGCCGCTTCACAACGTCGTGGCATCGTGGATACTTTAACGGCAGAAAACCCAGAAAAAATCAATCTTGCTGAGGGCTTCACGATTGCGGGGCTAGGTGAATTTATATCAGCAACATTAAAGGCTGAGCGAGTCATCACATTATGAAAATTGCTTTTTTGTTTAAAACCGTTCCCCATGGCTCCGCACTTTCCCGTGAGGGATTAGATGCATTACTTGCCGCAACGGCTTTTTGTGATGAAGAGGATATTGGCGTATTCTTTATAGATGACGGTGTGCTGAATCTTGTTTCTTATCAACAACCAGAACATATTCTCCAAAAAGATTTTATTCGCACCTTTAAATTGTTAGATTTATATGAAATAACACAACGTTTCATTTGTTCAGAAAGTTTGGAAAAATTCGGTATTTCGTCAGAGCAATGTATTATTTCAGCTGAAAAAATGAATCGTGCTTCTTTTATGTCCAAACTGAATCAAGCTGAAAAATTGCTGACTTTTTAAGGAAAATCATGCTTTATACTTTTTCACAAGCAGATTATGCGCAAAGAGAACTTGAGGGGTATTTTGCGAATATTACTGAGAATGATGCGGTGGTGTTATGGCAAGATGGAGTCTTGCTAGCAATTAAATATCCGCATTGTTTTGAACAATGCCCAGCTGAATGTCTGTTGTTAGAGCAAGATATTCTGGCAAGAAATCTCACCGCACTTTTACCTAGAGAAAGTAAAGTGCGGTCTATTACTATGCTAGATTTTGTGGCGATAACGCAGAAGTTTTACCCGCAATTAGCACTCTGAATTAAACTAAATTTGTCACAGTTTATTGAACAGGTAAAATTTTTTCCTTTGTTGACCCTGTGCCCTTCTAGCCAGAATCATGGCTTACCTCTTTTTATTATAATCGGTTTAGAGGGCGTTTATTTTTTACGTTTCGCTCTTGGATGAGCCTGATCGTACACTTCCGCCAGATGTTGAAAATTTAAGTGAGTATAAATTTGTGTGGTGGAAAGGTTGCTATGCCCAAGCAATTCTTGCACCGCGCGTAAATCAGAACTGGCTTCCAACATATGCGTCGCAAAAGAATGACGTAGTTTGTGCGGATTAAGATGGCTGTTTAAGCCTTGACGAATTCCCCAAGTTTCCAAGCGTTTTTGAATGGCTCGATGAGAAATACGATTTCCAAGCTGGCTAACAAATAACGCCTCATCTTTTGGGTTAAATAATGCCCGCACTTTTAACCATTCTTGAATGGCATGCGAAGCATAACGCCCAAACGGCACGACACGCTCTTTGTTGCCTTTCCCGATAACGCGCACTTCCCGCACACGAGTATTAATGCTGTTTAAATCTAAACCTTGTAATTCAGATAAGCGCAAACCTGAACTATACATTAATTCCAAAATAGCACGATCACGAATATCAATCGGCTCTTTGCTATCGTTGGCAAGCAATTGTTGAACTTGCTCGCCATCCATATTTTTCGGTAAATGCTTGCCTTGTTTCGGTGCGGAAATGCCGGTGGCGGGATTCACTTTCAATTCGCCTTGTTGCACCAAAAAACTGAGAAATCGACGCAGTGCCGATAAACGCAAAGCCAAGCTTTTTTCTTTTAAGCCTTGTTTTTTGCTTTCCGCCAAAATAAACCGCACCACGCTGGGTGTCACTTGTGCCCAAGCATGAATATCTTGTTGCGCTAAGATTTTGATGATGGCATCGAGTTGATGTTGATAATTGGTGAGCGTGTGAGGGCTCATTTGGCGTTCAATCCGCAAATAATCCCAATAACGATTTAACGCTGTTAGCATTACAGACTCAATTCAAATAAACGTTCTTTCGGGTTTAATTTAAACCCTTCCGATTCCAACATTGAATATTGATTTTGCGCTAATTCTGCCACTAAACGATTGGATTGCGTGAAATGCACAAAGTCTTTTGCTTTAGAAATCAACGCCGCATAAATCTCTGTTTGTTGAGCATGTTCTAACACAAAAATATCGGTGATTTGCCAATAGCGTTGTAATTGTAAAGAAGAAAGGCGAGGGAAAAGCTGCACAAAGCCAATAGCCTTTTCATTTTCATCCACCGCAATAAAAAACAGGCTTTCATTAAAACGCATACGATTAGTTAAAAAAGCCAAAGTGCGTTCTGGATTCTCTGCTTGTCCATAGGCTTGGCGATAGGCTTCAAAAAGAGGAAGAAGCACGTCAATATTCCATTGTTCAGCTTTGAAAAGTTTCATAATTGGTTATTTTTTATTGGTTCCATACAGGTAATTGTAGCTTTTTAGCACAAGATAATCATCTTTCTATGAGAATTTTTTTAATTTTATGATCTTCTGCAAAGAATCGTGGCGAAATTTTGGTATAGTAAGCGAGTTAATTTTATCAACTATGGAGAAACAAAAATGGCACGTCGTCCTTTAGTTATGGGTAACTGGAAATTAAACGGTTCCAAAGCGTTCACCAAAGAATTAATCGAAGGATTAAAAGCAGAATTACATGATGTAACAGGTTGTGATGTGGCAATTGCCCCACCTGTTATGTATTTAGGTACGGCTGAAGCTGCGCTTTCTGGTTGTGGTTGCAGCTGTGGTGGTAAAAGTGTGATTCAGTTAGGTGCACAAAACGTAGATATCAATGTGAAAGGTGCATTTACTGGTGATATTTCTAGCGAAATGTTAAAAGATTTTGGTGCAAAATACATCATTATTGGTCACTCTGAACGTCGTACTTACCACAAAGAAAGCGATGAATTCGTAGCGAAAAAATTTGGTGCATTAAAAGAAGCTGGTTTAGTACCAGTATTATGTATTGGTGAAACTGAAGCTGAGAACGAAGCAGGCAAAACAGAAGAAGTGTGCGCACGTCAAATTGATGCAGTAATCAACGCCTTAGGTGTAGAAGCATTCAATGGTGCAGTGATCGCATACGAACCAATCTGGGCGATCGGTACTGGTAAATCTGCGACCCCAACACAAGCACAAGCCGTTCATGCATTTATCCGTCACCACATTGCAGCAAAATCACAAGCCGTGGCAGACCAAGTGATTATTCAATACGGCGGTTCTGTAAATGATGCAAATGCAGCTGAATTATTTACTCAGCCAGATATCGACGGCGCATTAGTAGGTGGCGCATCATTAAAAGCCCCAGCATTTGCAGTAATTGTAAAAGCAGCGGCAGCAGCGAAAAATTAATTTTTAGTTAATTAGAATAACAAAAAAGTGCGGTGAATTTTCACCGCACTTTGTTTATGAATTCAAGCAAACTGTATTGCCAATTATTTTCCATTCGTTTGATCGAGAATTTTCGTCACTACTTTCAAATACTCAATCGCCAAGCCTTGTTGGGCAACACTGGCGTTAAAAACTAAATCTTCAGAAAGTACGCCGCAAGGTTGGTCTTTTGGTACTTCGCCATTTTCGTAAGCCTCAAAATCCTCTCGCCAATCGCCTTCGAAGTAATAATGTTCTAAGCGTTTCATTTTGGGTAAAAACGCCTGCCATTTTTCCAAAAATTGTTCTGCCTCGGTAAGAAAGCCATTTGCTTCATCTAAAATACTTTCCATTTCGATAAGTTGGGATAAACGTTCTTTTGATAGCATATTTTTCTCTCATGTTATAAAAGTATGGTCGGAGCAGATTTTAGCGCACTTATATTATAAAGTTATCAGTTATTCACAGAGATTGAATGTAAAGTCAATAATTTACAATGTAAAGATTGTAAAGTTTGGTAAAGATACTTTTCATTTATTGTGATTGCTTGTAGAATTCGCACGAAATTTAGATAGCGTCTTTTATAGACAGATTTGTTATAAAAGACGTTAATCTGATAAACAAGGCTGTTTATCTATTCGTTATGCTCGACAGCGAAAGTCGCTGTTATCTATTTTAATACTAGGAGAAAACCTGAATGAACAACATTTTCAAAGTAATTTGGAATCATGCAACCCAAACTTGGACTGCTGTAGGTGAATTAGCATCCGCAAAAGGTAAATCAAAATCTGTAAAATTAGCCGCAATTTCTACCGCACTTTTAGCTGTTGTGGCAGGTCACAAGCTGCAAATGTAGTTACGAAAGCAGAAGATAGAGGCGGATTAGCAATTGGAACTGACACAGTAACAAATCAATTTTATGGAAATGCAGACTATAAAGCTAAAACAGGTTTAAGTGAAAATAAAGCTGAAGCGAAAGTAAATGCTTATGATGGTATTGCAATTGGTAATGGTGCTCTTTCTGGTTCTAATTCTGGTACAGCCGGTAATGCACATATCGCAATAGGTTTAATGTCTCAAGCAACTGGTAATTTTGCAAATGGTAAGGATACTGGTGGTGCAAACGCTCAAAATGCAGCGGTTGCATTAGGGGCATATTCATTAGCTAGGGGTCAGGGCAGTACTGCACTTGGTGCCCACGCTGTTGCAGATGAGGTGGACTCTACAGCAGTAGGTAAAGTTGCTAATGCGAAAGGACAGTCATCTACTGCTGTCGGTCAACAGGCAGAGGCAATTCAGCGAGCTACTGCAACTGGTGCACAATCAAAAGCTTTGGGAACTTACTCTACTGCGATGGGGCAAAGCGCTACAGCTAATTCTTGGGATTCCATTACTGTTGGTAGTGCTTCAAAAGTATCTGGCCAGGGTTCTGTTAATGTGGGTAGTAACTCAGTATTATCAGGTAAAAACATCGCGGCTGTTGGTGCAGATTCAAAGATATCCAGTAATAATGTTTCAACATTAGGTTCAAATATAACTGTAGCCGCAGGTCGTGATGGCGCTGTTGTACTAGGCCATGGTAGTGATGCAGGGAAAGAGTCTACAAAGGTTATGGCTGTAAATTCAGCTGTGGCTGATGGTTCTCCATTGGTTTATTCTGATTTTGCGGGTAAGTTAGGTGGAACTGATACTGATGGTACAAATAAAGAAGCTACAGGTAAGCAAGGTAATGTTGTATCTGTTGGATCTAAAGGTAATGAACGTCAAATTAAACATGTTGCAGCAGGTCAAATTACAGCAGACTCAACTGATGCAATCAATGGCTCACAACTTTACCAAGTGGCTAAAACTTTAGGTACGGCAGCAAATCAAACTGCTAATGCTTTGGGTGTTACTTTAAATAAAGATGGTACGTTAAGTGGATTCTCACAACCATTAACTATTGCTGAAGGTAGCAATTATACTGCACCTCCTGCTGCAGGAGATGTAAAAACTGCGCTTACTAATTTAAATAATTATGTTAATGCTGGTTGGAACATTACTGCATCTGGTAATAACTATGAGAAAAATGTGTCAGTTGGACATACTGTTAACTTTGTTGGTTCGGGCATTGTAGATGTAGATGGTTCAACCACTAAGGATGGTGTACGTACAATAAATATTTCTGCAGATTCACCTCTTGACTACGCAAGCACAAAAGCCGAAGTAGATGGCAATGAAGTTGATGTAGTTAAAGCGAATGATGGTAAGTGGTATCCAAAAGATAAAGTGGATGAAGACAATAATCCTAAAGAGGGCGCTGCGTCAATTCCATCATCAGATATAGTGAAAAAAGGCGCTAAATTAACAGACTCTGATACAGAAAATAATCCGTATGAGAAAGGTAATTCCTATACCTATGATGAGAACGGCAATATTACTGGCACTGGTTATGATAACACTAAACCAGAATCTAAGGATAATATTACCGCAGGGAAAAATGGTGTTCAGTTAAATAATGTGGGCTGGGCTACACAACCAGATCAAGCAGTAAATAAAGATCAGTTAGATCAAACTGTGAATAAATCAGGTTTCTATGTTCAGCAAAATGGTAAGTCTACTTTAGATGGTAAAACTGGCTCTGATAAGGTATCAGACACCGAAAAAGTAACGCCAAACGATGTAGTTAACTTTGCAGATGGTGATGGCACTATAGTTAAAGTTAAAACTGTACGTGATGACAAGGGCGTAGATACAACAACAGTTTCTGTTGATGTTGATAAAGGCTCAATTAAAGTTGATGAAACTAATCTTGGTAAAGTTGCCGTGGATAGTAATCCAACATCAACGGAAACTCAAGCAAACGCAGATGCTCGCGAAGGTAAGAAACTTGCTACAGTTAAGAATGTTGTTGATGCTATTAATAATGCTGGTTTCGTTGTGTCAAATGGTGAGTCTAATAAAAGTGAATTGATCAATGCAGGTAAAAAATTGACGTTAAAAGGCGGAAATGGCGTAAATGTAGAGCAAGATGGTTCTAACTTTACTTTCAGCATTGATTCATCAAAACTCTTAGAAGGTAAAACTGGTGACATTACTGTAGATAAGGATAAAAAAGCTGGAGAAGACGGTGCGGGCAAGGCTGCCGTAAATGATAATGATGCTACTAAACTTGCTACAGTTAAAAATGTTGCTGATGCGATCAATGGCGCAAAATGGTTTGCAAAAGTTGAAAATTTATCTGACTCAATGAATGTGCGAACACAAAATGATAAGGATGCTGATGCTCAAGCCATGGGAGCAGGTGATATTCTAACGTTGAAAGCTGACAAAAACTTAGCGGTAAAACGTGAGGGTAAAGATGTTACTTACGGTTTAGCATCAACAATTGAAGTTGATAAGATTACTGTGAAATCTAAAACTCCAGGTGAAGCTACGACTACATTTGAAAATGGTAAAGTAACTAACTTAGATGATCATTTAACTGCACCAGATAAAGTGACTGGTGGTAATGTAGTTAATGCAACTGAAGTTAAAACGCCAACATTAAAAGATGCGCAGAAAAAAGAAGCTGCTACAGTTAATGATGTGTTAAATGCAGGTTGGAATTTAAAAACTAATGGCAATCAGACCGCAGCTATAACTAATGGTAAAGGTCTTGATTTTGCGAGTGATGATAATTCAGTAACTATTACCCCAACTGTGGATAAAGATGGTAATGCAAAAGTTAACTTCTCTGTAAATGCTACAAACGCGATTAATGGTGTTAAGGGTAACGTAACAGCAGCTAAGGTTGATGGCGATCAAGCTGGTAAAGTGACAGTTTCTGATGCTGATAAAGGTAAGTTGGCGACAGTTGATACAGTTGCCGAGGCAATTAACAGCGCAGCAACTTTCGTGAAAGTAGCTGACTCGCAAGAGGTTATCAAAAAGTCAACTGATGATGATAACGGAGTTGCAGTTAAATCTGGCGATACAGTTACTCACACTGCTGGTAAAAACTTGAAAGTAAAACGTGATGGAAAATCTATAACTTATGCATTAGCACAAGATATTGATGTGAATAGCGTTACTATCGGTAGTGGCGATAATGCAACTAAAATTACCTCTGATGATAAAGGTTTAAACCTTGCAGGTAAGGATGGTGCAGCAACCAATATCAATAATGTGAAAGATGCGGATCTTAATTCAACATCTAAACAAGCTGTGAATGGTAGCCAGTTATATGCTACAAACGAAAAAGTAGCGAATTTAGGCACGACTGTTAATAACTTAAGTAAGGTTATTAATCATCACGCTGGTGCTATTGATAGCCTAGACAGAAAAGTAAACAAACACAGCAAACAAGCGCGTGCAGGTATTGCAGGTGCGAATGCAGCGGCGGCATTACCACAAGCTTATACTCAAGGTAAAGCAATGGTGGCTGCAGCAGCGGGTACCTTCAAAGGTCAAAATGCTTTAGCTGTAGGTTACTCTCGTATTAGTGATAATGGTAAAGTAATCTTAAAACTTCAAGGTAACGCAAACACCAGTGGTGATGTGGGTGCCGGAGTTGGTGTAGGTTACCAATGGTAATAGCGTAATCATTTATGATGGGATTTTCCCATCATGAATAAATCCTAAAAGTGCGGTGAAAATTCACCGCACTTTTTTATTTTCTTAGCTTCACCAATTCTACTTCGTGATTTTCCCCTTTTTTTAGAATTAAATTGGCACGTTCTCGTGTTGGCAATATGTTCTGATTAAGATTTAATCCATTAATTTCATCCCAAATTTTGCTTGCTGTGGCAATGGCTTCTTCTTTTGATAACTTTGCATAGTGCTTGAAATAAGAATTAGGATCAGTAAAGGCACTTTCACGGAATTTTAAAAATCGTTTGATATACCATTCTTTTAATAAATGTTCTTCTGCATCAACATAGATGGAGAAATCAACAAAGTCAGACACGAAGGTTTGATTTGCTTTATTGTTGCCTGTTTGTAGCACATTTAATCCTTCTAAAATGAGAATATCCGGTTGATCGACAACATCAAATTTATTGGGAATAATGTCGTATGTCAGGTGAGAATAAATTGGTGCATGAACGTTTCTTTTACCCGATTTTACATCAGCAAGAAAGCGAATGAGTTTGGGCGTGTCATAGGAAATGGGAAAACCTTTCTTTTGCAACAGATTATTTTGTTTGAGTTTCTCAAGTGGATAGAGAAAGCCATCAGTGGTGATGAGTTCAACTTTTCGCTCTTTTGGCCAATGGGAAAGAAGTGACTGTAATATCCGTGCAGATGTGCTTTTCCCGACAGCCACACTGCCAGCAATACTGATAACATAGGGAATTTTGGTATTGTTTCTGCCGAGAAATCGATGTAATACCGTTTGGCGACGTAAATTTTCATCGATGTAATAATTAATTAAGCGTGTCAGGGGTAAATAAATTGTGCTGACTTCATCCAGTGAAAGTTCTTCGTTAAAACCTAGGAGAGGCTTAAGATCTTGTTCTGTGAGTTTTAACGGAACGGATTTACGTAATTCAGCCCATTGTGCGCGATTGAAGCTTAAAAACGGGGTTAATTGATTTGAAAATTCCATGATGTAGTGATTTTATCGTGAAATAAATGCGAGAAAATATACTCTATAAGATGAAATTTCGCATTGATTTTTCAGCATACTTCATGATTTCTGATTAAAAAATCACATTTTTGATTGTGATTTAAACGAATAGACAAAAAAAATAAATTTTTTAGAAAAAACACTTGTCAGGAAAAGTTTTTTCCATATAATACGCCTCACTTGCTTACGACACGCCGACTTAGCTCAGTAGGTAGAGCAACTGACTTGTAATCAGTAGGTCATCAGTTCGATTCCGATAGTCGGCACCATTCCTTCGTATCAAGTATTCATTTAGCGTGGAGGGGTTCCCGAGCGGCCAAAGGGGGCAGACTGTA
>OBXT01000245.1_pt1 | contig 10641 bp, 10 predicted proteins | sample 1476621 | NCBI WGS metagenome assembly OBXT01 (sample SAMEA2580169, study PRJEB22360) | human gut metagenome | biome: human gut; feature: human-associated habitat; material: faeces | place: Denmark | collected 2008/2010
GTTAATTCATTTGCAATTTTTTCTTGTTTTAACACCGCTTGTATTTGATTTTGATCAGGCAGTGTTAATTCTAAAAGCGTAATAAGCGGTTCAATTTCATTCGGCAAATACACATCGGCAGATTGTAAAATTACCGCACTCTCGCCTTTATAATCATTCAAGGTATCTAATAGATATTTTAAACGGGCTAATGCCACAGGATTATTTTCTAATCCTAATGTAGCATCTTTAATTAAAATGAGATTATTTTCTAAATTTTCGTGGCGAAGATGATTAAATATCTTCTCAAAACTGGTTAGGCTGTCATCAATACTTTCCTTATTCTCAAATTTCACTCTGCCATAAGCTAAATTATATTCGATCACATTAAATCGAAGCTGATTAGCCACCTCACCAATTAATCTATCCGCACGAGCTAATTCGCTCGTTTTTAAATAAAAGGCAGTGTAGCCTGCTTGAATATAATCAATAATTTGTTGTGTTAAATTTTGTTCTTTCATATTTTTCCTCGTAGGGTATGTGAAATGAAATGTCAAGCACGCAAGCAGTATATTTAAAGGTAATTTGCAAAGCGTGCGTGGATTTTAACAAATCCACACACCCTATCCATTAAAACCAATTAAGAGGATTTAATTTACTTTCTTTTACCGCATTCCAAGTATCTTGAATAACCTCTTTTCCCTTAGAAATCGTTGTTTTTACAGCGTCTTTTACTGAATCAATCACCTTATCCGCCACTTTCTTCGCTGTTTCTGCTACAGGCTTGACAACCTTGTCACTAACCCAACCACCTGCTTTTTCTCCAAGAAAACCACCAACTATGCCACCAATTGCCGCACCTGCTGGGCTAAAAAGTGAACCTGCCATTGCACCTAATTTTGTTCCTAATTTCGCCCCATTTTGGCGTAAAAACAGATCCGCCTTTTGCTCCAAATTGGTAATGGTTTGAGCTGCCACAAATTTTGCTTTTTCTGCGGTTGCCTCTGTTGCAGAAATAACACCTTGCTCAACTTTATCAAATAAGCGAATATCGTCCCAACCATTTGCCACATTTAAGGTAAGATCTTGCACGCGACTTAAAATCGCACCTGCTTTACCCGCAACTTCTTCCAATTTATCTAATCCTGCAAAGGCATCTTTAATCCAACCTTTTTTGGCAGAAATTACCACACCACCTGAAACCGCAATTTGCACACCTTTATTCTCAGCACTATCCACCGCTCCACGAATAATTTTCTGCAATTCTTCTGCGTGCGAAAGATTTTCCTTACCCAAAAACGAATTCGCTAAGCGAGCACCAGCACTTTTTAAACCATAGCCCATTAGGTTTAATTGGGCATTTAGTTTTGCTCGTTTGATGATTTTTTCTGTAATCGCACTCTCTTCAGCAGGAAGATCTATCACTTGCCCTGTTAGCACACCCAATTGATTACGGTTAGCCTCCGCTAAAGAACTGTCTATGTTTTGGGCTAATTCTGTTGCATCAAGCTGATATTCTTGTGCAATTTCATTGATCCTATTCTTGTAAAAACCTTCTACTGTTTTGCCTCTTTTCTCAAGATGTTTTTCTAATGCTACTTAATTGGTTGCAAGGCTTTCAATCGTGCTAATAATGGTATTTGCCGTGTCGATTTTCTCTTGCTCACTTTCCCAAATATCAGGATATTGGTCAAAACGGAATTTAAGCCACTGATCAATCGGTTGATGGCGACCGTTAGCCAAATAATCATCTAAAAAGGCATTGATGGTTTGAAAAGTGTTTTTCTTCGCCTCATCATTAGCAAAAAGTGCATTTTCTGCTTTTTCTGCCAATGCGTTTTGGGTTTCATCTTGTTTAAGATTGTTGAAGAGTTGGTCGATATGCTCTACTTGAGAGGTAATTTGGTTGTCTTGCATAAAAATAGCCTCGAACATGAGAAATTCGGGCTATTTTAGCAAAGTTTTCTACACGGTTAATTCGCAAAGAAGGGAATTTTGAGAAATTTCTACAAATTTTAACCGCTTACTTTTTCTATAACACCTGGCTCACATACCACTGATTCAACAACACCCCCGCATTTACTGCGACATTCAATCCGCTGGCAAGAGGGTTATTCACAGATAACTGCACGGTAGTATCCTCGCTGTATTCAATATGGTTAGAAACCACTTCGCTTAATACAAACACCACTTTTTTCGCTAATTTTACTTTCGCAAGCGATGGGGCTTGTTTGTGGCGAGTAAGATGCACGATTTGATAGCCCGATTGGCGTAATTGTTGCAGAGCAATCTGTTTGTTTTTGGTTTCAAGTGTATGGACGAATTCCAAGCCACCTTCGGCAACTCGGGCGGCAGCGCCTGAATTTAAGCATTCGCCGTTTTCGCTAATAATGCCTTTTACGCCATAGAAAGCACAGGTGCGGACGATACCACCGATATTTTGGGCGTTGTTTACGCCATCTAAAAATACAAGGCAATCTTGGGTATGTGCTAATTGTAAGTAACCTTCTAAACTGTAAGTGCGGTTTTTCTTCACAAGTAAACAAACATCACCGTGGTGCTCTGAGCCTGTCACTTTTTCCATCTCTTCACGAGAAACGATGTGATAGGCTTTTTTGTGCTCGGCAAGATAGCTCAATATATCGCCTACTTTTTTCGCCCCTTCCACCGTTGCCCAAAGGCGAACAATTGAAGTTGGGCGTTGTGCGAATAGGGTTAAACAGCTATTTTCGCCATAAATTTTCATCTCTTCCGCACGGTTTTTCTTGATTTTTTCTGGTGCTCGAGGCGAAAGCGGCCCCGTTTTTTTCTCTTTTTGCAAAAAAGCAGATTGTTTCACATTAATTGTTACCTGCCCTTGCCCGTTGGCTTTGCGTGCTTCGGTTGGGTAGATATTTTCTGGTGTAATGCGTTGATTTTGGCGAGAAAGCGACAGCTTGCCTTTTGGTGATCTTTGCAGACGATCAGTTGAACATTCTTGAGATCGTTCATTACGTTTAAAACTTTTTTCTTCAGCGGTTTTGAATTTTGGTGTGCGTTCATTAAATACAGGTTTCATCATCGGTTTCCATATAAGGGATAAAATTTGCCGAATTATAGCAAAGTTAGCCCAAATACACTGATATATTTTGATCTTTTACCGATATTCAGTAAAATCGTTCCCCTTTAAATTTTCATAAAAATTCACGTTTTGAAAATTTTTTAAACTTTTTTGAACTATTGCCAAAAACGATACACTAAAACGGTGAAAGAGATGGCGATGATTAAAATAAATCGATTATATATTTAGGAGTCCGCAAATTGAGCGAACAAATCACCGACCAAGAATTAGTTGAAAAAGCACAACAAGGTGATAAAAAAGCATTTAACTTATTGGTAGTCCGCTATCAAAACCGTGTAGCTGGTTTACTTACTCGTTATGTTTCCCGTGATGATATTCCTGACATTGTGCAAGAATCTTTCATCAAGGCTTATCGTTCTTTAGCTTCATTTAGAGGCGAAAGTGCATTTTATACTTGGCTTTATCGTATTGCGGTAAACACGGCAAAAAATCATTTAACTGCATTAGGTCGTAGACCGCCAAAAGAAGATATTTTGGCAGAAGATGCGGAAAGTTATGATGCTGGCACGCAGTTGCGTGAAGCTGACACCCCTGAAAATTTAGTTTTATCGAATGAGTTAAAACGGGTGGTGTTTGAAACGATTGAAAATCTGCCTGAAGAATTAAAAATGGCAATCACGCTTCGTGAAATCGAAGGATTAAGTTATGAAGAGATTGCTGAAGTGATGAGTTGCCCTGTCGGTACAGTACGTTCGCGTATTTTCCGTGCAAGGGAAGCGATTGATGCCAAAATTCAACCGCTTATGGCAGCCTAACCCTTTTTTAGTGTTGAAAAACACATCTATTTCAAGTTAATTGGAGTTTTTTATGCAACAAAAAGAGACCTTGTCAGCTTATATGGACGGGCAAGCGAATGGCATAGAGTTTGCCGATACGCTCACAAACAGCCCTGAATTAAAAGCAAAATGGGCAAGTTATCATACGATTCGCAACGTGATGCAAGGCGAAGAGGTGTTACTCGGTGCAGACTTCTCTGCCGAAATGGAAACCTTGCTTGAAAACGAAACCATCGAATCTATACAAGAGAAACCTCGTGGTTTAATGGTGAAACTTAAACGTTGGGCAACCCCAATTATGCAAGCTGGGATTGCAGCATCTGTTTGCTTAGTTGCACTCGTAGGTGTGAATATGATGAACAGCACAGATGAAGTGGCCCAAACTGAACCTGCGTTGCAAACAATGCCATTTAGCAATGCAGTTCAAGCGGTAAGTTACAACGCACCAAGTAAAGATTTAGTTACCCCAGAAAAACTTGAGCAACAACAACGCCGTTTAGATTCATTATTGCAAAATTATGAAATCCAACGCCGTACTCAAAATGTGACTTTAACCGATGAAGAAAAAGCGAAAACGCAAACCTCTTCAACCACAACAGAAAAACATTTACAAAAATAATTCAGGTAATAAATAAATTCTGCCACTCATATATACTTATATGAGTGGCTTTATTTTTGCCCAATTGTGTCGCTTAATTATCTGCAAGCGGTAACTTTTTGCGATTTTTTTACAAATTTTTGGTAAAATTCTACCGCTTATGCCTCAATGTTTATAAGAATGAAAAAGGCTAATATGAAAAAAATTATTTTATTCTGTCTCACATTTCTTTTTGTTTTGCCTGTGAAAGCGGAGCTGACCCATCCAATTGATCTGCTCAATGCAATGATGGAAGCACATAAAAATCGCAACTATGAACTCCATTATATTCTCCAACACAGTGATAATATTAAATCGATGAAATATCATCACGCACTGGAAAATAATCACGAATTTGCTCAACTACTAAGCCTTGATAACGCTTACGAAACTATCTTGCTACGCAATAATGCAATTAGCTATTTAGGCTTTAATTTCACCCCATTCAGTTTAAAAGGCACAAAAATTTTAGATGCCTTACCTGCGGTTTTTCACGCCAATTTTAACGAGCTAAACCATTACGATTTCGTGCCATTGGGTAAATCACGCGTGGCAGATCGTATCGCAAATGTAATTAAAATTGTGCCTTCCGACAGCACCCGTTTTAGTTACACGCTTTGGATTGATGAACAAAATTATCTGTTGCTTAAAAGTGAACTGTTCGATAATCAAAACACACTGTTAGAACAATTTAGAGTGATTGAACAACGCGTAAATGACCAGTTCAACAACCTGATCCCGCAACTGAAAACGATGCTATTGCCGCCTGTGAATACGCAAAACAGTTTGGTAAATACACCGCTTGCATGGCAGGTGAATTGGTTACCTGTTGGCTTTAAACCTATCTCCAGTTCTCGCCAAGTAATTCCCGTTGGACAGGGGCAAGAAGAGGTCGAAAGCCAACTTTTTAGCGATGGGCTCTCAACCTTTACTGTCTATCTGCGTTCGCAAGGTGATGAAGCGTTCAACAACCAATTCGCTCGCCAAGAAAAATTGATTTTGTTCACCCACGTACTTGGTAATCGTGAAGTGGTGGTAATTGGTGATATTCCGATGAGCGTGGCAGAACGCATCGCACAAAGTGTAGTATTTCAACAATAAGGAGTGCAATATGATGATTGAAAAAGCCATGGTGCTGAGCTACGAAAACGGCAAAGCCTTAGTGCAATGTTATGCCAAAAGTGGCTGTGGCGGTTGTGCCGCACAAAATCATTGTGGAAGTAAAGCTTTATCAGGCTTATCTGGCGAGAAAACTGCACCACGCTTTGAAATTAAAGTTGACCAAGCCTTAAAAGCAGGCGATCAAATCCAGCTCGGTTTGGCAGAAAATACGCTTTTAATGAGCGTATTTTGGGTTTATTGCGTGCCTTTAATGGTACTTATTGGATCAACACTCCTTTTTTCTGCTCTTTTTAGCAACGAACTTCTGGTTGCAAGTGGTGTAATTTTTTTAACCGCTTGCAGCTTTTGGGCGGTGAAACTGGTTACTGCCCATCAACCATTAACAAAATTTACCCCGATTTTCTTAGGCAAAAGTAACACTTTCGGGGCAGGAGACTAAACAACAATGGAAAAAATTTGGTTTGATAATTACCCACCTAACGCAGAAAAAACGATTGATGTAACGAAATATGAATCTCTCGTAGAGATGTTTGAAGCAGCCGTAAAACGCCATCCTGATATGCCTGCTTATATCAATATGGGACAAGTTTTAACCTTCCGCAAATTGGAAGAACGTAGCCGTGCTTTTGCTGCTTACTTACAAAATGAATTGCGTTTAGAAAAAGGTGATCGAGTCGCATTAATGATGCCAAATCTGTTGCAATATCCGATTGCCTTATTCGGTGCATTGCGTGCAGGTTTGGTGATAGTAAATGTTAATCCACTTTACACACCACGCGAATTAGAACATCAGCTCAACGATAGCGGTGCAAAAGCGATTGTCATCGTCTCTAACTTTGCCGCGACACTCGAAAAAGTAGTCTTCAATACCCAAGTAGAGCACGTAATTTTAACCCGTATGGGCGATCAGCTCTCATTTGGAAAACGCACGCTAGTGAATTTTGTGGTGAAATACATCAAAAAACTTGTGCCAAAATATAAGTTGCCACACGCAGTAAGTTTCCGCGAAGCCTTGAGTATCGGCAAACAGCGTCAATATGTAAAACCAAATTTAGAGAGTAGTGACCTTGCTTTCTTACAATATACAGGTGGCACAACAGGCGTAGCAAAAGGTGCAATGCTCACACACGCCAATATGGTTGCCAATGTATTCCAAGCCAAATGGGTGGCAGAACCATTATTAAAAGATGCTAAAGTTCGCGTGGCTGCCATCCCGTTGCCGATGTACCACGTGTTTGCCTTGTCGGTAAACTGCTTACTCTTTATCGAATTAGGCGTAACGGGCTTATTGATTACCAACCCGCGAGATATTCCTGGTTTTGTCAAAGAGCTGAAAAAACAACGTATTGTGGCACTTTGTGGCGTGAACACGCTGTTCAATGCTCTCATGAATAATGAACATTTCAAAGAGGTAGACTTCTCGGCACTGCGTTTAAGCGTTGGAGGCGGAGCAGCTATTCAAGGAGCTGTGGCAAAACGCTGGTTTGAAACCACAGGTTGTCACATTATTGAAGGCTATGGGATGACTGAATGTTCACCATTGATCGCTGCTTCTCGTTGGGATTCCACCGAACACACAGGCTCCATTGGCGTGCCTGTGCCGAATACGGATATTCGCATTATGGACGACACAGGCAATGAGGTACCAATAGGCGAACGTGGAGAACTTTGGGTAAAAGGTCCGCAAGTGATGAAAGGCTACTGGAATCGCCCAGAAGATACTGCCGAAGTCTTGCATGATGGCTGGATGGCAACAGGTGATATTGTCGAGATGGGGCAAGATCTCAACTTACGCATTGTCGATCGCAAAAAAGATATGATCATCGTTTCAGGCTTTAACGTTTACCCAAACGAAATCGAAGATGTGGTTGCACATAACCCGAAAGTGAATGAGGTAGTTGCCGTCGGTGTGCCCCACCCTATTTCTGGCGAAATTATCAAAATTTTCGTCACCAAAAAAGATGAAAGCTTAACCCGTGAAGAGTTGCGTTCTTACTGTCGCCAATTCCTCACAGGTTATAAAATCCCGAAAGAGATTGAATTCAGGGATGAATTACCAAAAACCAATGTGGGTAAAATCTTACGTCGCGTGCTCCGCGATGAAGAAATTGCCAAGCTAAATATCAAATCCTAGACAAATCCAGAAAGGAGAATGAAGATGAAAATTGTTGAAGTAAAACACCCGCTTGTACGTCATAAATTAGGCTTGATGCGTGCTGCTGAAATCAGCACCAAAGATTTCCGCCAACTTGCTACTGAAGTTGGCAGCCTTTTAACTTATGAAGCGACTAAAGATTTAGAAACAGAAAAAGTAGAAATAGATGGTTGGTGCGGTAAAGTAGAAGTTGATCGTATTAAAGGTAAAAAAGTGACCGTGGTGCCAATTTTACGTGCAGGTTTAGGCATGATGGATGGCGTACTAGAACACATCCCAAGTGCACGTATCAGCGTGGTGGGTATCTACCGTGATGAAGAAACTTTAAAACCTGTACCATACTTCAAAAAATTGGCAAACGATGTAGAAGAACGCTTAGCTATTGTGGTTGACCCAATGTTAGCCACAGGTGGATCAATGATCGCAACCCTTGACCTACTTAAAAATGCGGGTTGTAAACACATTAAAGTGTTAGTGCTTGTTGCAGCGCCTGAAGGTATTGAAGCCTTAAAAGCAAGCCATCCTGACATCGAACTTTACACGGCATCAATCGACAGCCACTTAAACGAACACGGCTACATCGTGCCTGGTTTAGGGGATGCGGGTGATAAGATTTTTGGGACGAAATAATTTGTATTAAAAAGCAATTACAAAAATGAGGGCTAGAACCTTATAATAAGGCTCTAGCCTTTTTACCGAATAACGCATCAAGGAATATTATGAGCAAACAAGGCAAACCTTTTATTCTGCATAGTCCATTCAAACCCTCTGGCGATCAGCCTTCGGCGATTGCCAAATTAACCGAAGGGCTAAATGATGGCTTGGCACATCAAACCCTGTTGGGGGTAACGGGTTCAGGTAAAACCTTTACCATTGCCAACGTGATTGCCCAGTTGAACCGCCCCGCAATGTTGCTTGCACCGAATAAAACCCTTGCCGCTCAACTTTATGCGGAAATGAAAGCCTTTTTCCCCGAAAATGCAGTGGAATACTTCGTTTCTTACTACGATTATTACCAGCCAGAAGCCTATGTGCCAAGTAGCGATACTTTTATCGAAAAAGATGCTTCAATCAACGAACAAATTGAACAGATGCGACTTTCTGCTACTAAATCTTTCCTTGAACGTCGCGACACTATTGTAGTGGCTTCCGTTTCCGCTATTTACGGCTTGGGAGATGTAGGGGCTTATATGCAAATGATGTTGCATCTGCAAGTGGGCGATATTATCGACCAACGCACCATTCTTTCCCGACTTGCTGAGTTGCAATATACCCGTAACGATCAAGCATTCCAGCGTTCAACCTTCCGTGTTCGCGGTGAGGTGATTGATATTTTCCCTGCGGAATCAGACGAAGTCGCTTTACGCGTGGAGCTGTTTGACGACGAGATCGAAAATCTTTCCCTGTTCGATCCGCTCACGGGGCATAGTTTGGGGCGTGTGCCACGTTACACCATCTACCCGAAAACGCACTATGTAACGCCTCGAGAACGCATTTTAGAAGCAATTGAGCAGATCAAAGCAGAGTTAGTGGAACGTCGCGAATATTTCATCAAAGAGAATAAATTGCTGGAAGAGCAGCGCATTACCCAGCGCACCCAGTTTGATATTGAAATGATGAATGAACTCGGTTATTGCTCGGGTATTGAAAACTACTCCCGCTATCTCTCAGGTAGAAAAGAGGGCGAACCACCACCAACCTTATTTGATTATATGCCAGCAGACGGTATTTTGGTGATTGATGAATCGCACGTTACTGTGCCACAAATTGGCGGTATGTATCGTGGCGACCGAGCACGAAAAGAAACGCTCGTGCAATACGGTTTTCGTCTACCTTCAGCACTGGATAACCGTCCGCTCAAATTTGAAGAGTTTGAACAGCTCTCTCCACAAACTATTTACGTTTCTGCGACTCCTGGGGCTTATGAATTAGAGAAAAATCCTGATGTGGTGGATCAAGTGGTACGCCCAACGGGCTTACTTGATCCGATTATCGAAGTGCGCCCAGTAGCAACCCAAGTAGACGATTTACTTTCCGAAATTCATAAGCGAGTGGCAGTCGATGAGCGGGTGTTAGTCACCACTCTCACCAAAAAAATGTCAGAAGATTTAACCGATTATTTGGATGAACACGGCGTACGTGTGCGTTATTTGCATAGCGACATCGACACCGTCGAGCGGGTGGAAATTATCCACGATTTACGAATGGGAATGTTCGATGTGCTAGTTGGGATCAACTTATTACGAGAAGGCTTGGATATGCCCGAAGTCTCGTTGGTGGCGATTTTAGATGCTGACAAAGAGGGCTTCTTACGCTCCGAACGTTCGCTTATCCAAACCATTGGACGTGCCGCACGTAACCTCAACGGCAAAGCGATTCTCTATGGCGACCTCATCACGAACTCGATGCAAAAAGCGATTACCGAAACCGAACGCCGCCGCGAGAAACAGATGAAATACAACGAAGAACGTGGCATCGTCCCACAAGCATTAAACAAAAAAGTGGGAGAACTGCTCGACATCGGTCAAACCGACAAACCAAAACGCGGCAAAAAATCTGCAAAAGCGTCTGAAAATTCGACCGCTTCCTATACACCTAAATCGCGTAAGGAACTGGAAAAAGAACTTAAACAGCTCGAACAACAAATGAAAGATTTTGCGAAGGATCTGGAGTTTGAAAAAGCGGCTGCGGTTAGGGATAAGATTGGGCAGTTGAAGGGGTATTTGTTGGAGGTTTGAAAAGAGGGGGAACGCCCCTCTATCTATATAGAATACAATCTTATTTTTCTAATAACGTAATAACTTTCTGTAAAGCAAAGATTTCTTTTTCTTGTTGTTTTAATAATTCATCT
>OBXT01000252.1_pt1 | contig 10473 bp, 19 predicted proteins | sample 1476621 | NCBI WGS metagenome assembly OBXT01 (sample SAMEA2580169, study PRJEB22360) | human gut metagenome | biome: human gut; feature: human-associated habitat; material: faeces | place: Denmark | collected 2008/2010
CTTTTAGATAATATACTCCCATCAAAACGAGATACACAAACAAGGAGCCTAAAAATGACAAATCTTCAAAACTTTAAAAAACAGCTTAACTCAGTCGCACCGATTGAGTGCGGTTTAAAAGTTGGCGACCGAGTTATTTATAAAAACGACTTTGGGGTCAAATTCGGGCCGTTTGAAGTCATTGGATTTGAAAAGAAAGAAGATATTTCAGTCGGAAGATTTGTTTACTTAAACAAAGATTGTTACTGGTTCCCAGTAAAAGCGGAACAACTAACAAAACAATAAGAATCTTTACTAAGCCCTTGTGGTGAGGGCTTGAATAAAGGTTTTACAACCAAGCCGAAAGGCAACGCTCTTTAAAAATTTGAAACAGGTTAGTGATGGGAATTCATGCTCTTATCGAGCTCAGCAAGAACAACATTGCGAATAAGTGGATTTAACTCATATTTATCATTAGTCCAGCCGTACGAAATAAGTTCTTTTGACAAGAGTTTTTCAATGGCTAGCTGAGTTCTGTTATCTGGGAAAATAATTCGCTCATTAAGACAGGACATTGCAAGAACATGTTGCTCTTCTGTTGATAAATTATGAAGTAGATTGATTAATCTAGCTTGCTCTGAATTAGTTTTTAATGATTCACGCAGTTTTGAAAAAATTGATTTGGTCGCTTTAGAAATAAGAATCCAAACCATCGTAGAAACCAACGCAAATATCAAAGAACCAAAATTGGCAAGAGTGAACCAATCAGGAAAGAATGCCGGTGTTTTAGCGTTGAGATACAACGTTAATTCTGGCGGAATGAACGTAAAGCCAATAAATAAGAAAACGAAGAACATAGTCATGTGATTAAAAACTACCTTGGTAAGTATGGTATTAAGTAACTTGGCGTACTCTTCCATGATGTTCCTCTGATTAAATTGTAGTCGCAGAGAGCATTATATTCCTCGATGTAGTCGCATACAAGAGGACTTGAGCCTTACAAGTATAAAGAAAGGCACTCATCATTAACCTGTTTTGAGTTTTCGACAATTTGGCTACAGAATCACAGTGCATAACGGTATTAAGCGGTCGTTAGATTAAAAGCCCTAACCTACTTAATAACACTGTGGTTTAAAGTCTGCCCATGCAAAGCCAGTGAAAAACGGTGTAGTTGCCGAAAGTGGAGCTCAAGCAGGCGAATATCCTAATGTGGATATTTCAAAACACATTTGCTAGTACAGAGACACAACGGCATGTGAAACCGTTGCGAATGATAGATGAAGTGTGTTTTGAAATGGCAGACAACAAACGAGGTTAAAAATGGAAGAAAAACAAGAAAACAGCCTATCTGAAAGAGATAAAGAACGAATCAAACAGGCTGTATTAGAAAGTGCGGCAAAGAACACGAATCTTAATCCAAATGAAGTAGCTACTCAGTTATGTGAGGCATTTACTTCAATTCAGGCTTATACATATTCAAAATCCGAATAGTATCAGTGTTTTCATCAAGCGATTCAAGTTCAGTTGAAAGTGTTCTAATAAACTCACCAAGTTCTTGTGCGTGAAATTTGGTAACGATATTCATTTGATTACCCTGGGTTTGTGTTGCGGTCGTTAGTATATCGCGGGCAAACATCAACGCCAATGTATCTGCTTTTGGTTTATTCATAATTTCCTCCTGTTTAGATGTAGTCGCAAGATGGAATTTTACTCCTCGTTGTAGTCGCATACAAGAGGGCTTGAGCCTTACAAGCATAAAGAAAGGCACTTATTCAACGGATCTTGTGTTTGCTAATAACAAGAGCTAAGCAACTCCACAGCCGAGCATGAGGGCTTAAAACTTATGCAGTTCCTTAGGTAGGTTTGCCCTCCGTAAAACGAGGGCTTTTTTATTCTCAAAATTACTTCTTTGGTTTAGGTGGTGGGCGTTTTGGAACATAATGTTCAAATGATGGTTCCGGCTCAGTCATTAAAAGAATCTCCTGAAAAATAAGCAATGAAACACTGATAACAATCAAGTTTAATGTGGTCATCTCGAGAAAGTTGGATTGCTGTTCTTTTATATGCAATATCCTCAAATGCGCCAACAATCTTAATCTCATCTATCGGCAAATTTAACATTTCATGATCAATGTCTAATGCCGGATTATGGCGATATTTAGAGATAATTGAGCCATACTGCCGATAGAGCTGATTGGAAAGCAGTGCTTTTTCATCAAATTTATACACGAAGGATAAAATTGCGGTTGCCGTTACGATAGCACCTGTCCAAAATGTCCAATGATAATCAGACAATAAAGGAAAGGTTTTCGTTACATCTAACGCCAAAGAAGATCCAAATAAAATTTGAATAAACGTAATGATATTAGCGATTCTTGAATTAAATGTACCGTAAATTTTGGTTAGATTATGTGCGTAAAATAGAGAAAACTCACTGTCATTTGTCATTTTATTTACCTTTATTTGGTGGCTGTTTGGGCGCAGGTGGTCTTTTGGGTTCAAAGCGCTCGTTAATTGGCTGTGGCATATAAATTCCTAATTGTTGAGGTAAGAGATCAACAATTATATTCCTTGTTGAGGTAAGAGACAACAAGGCGAGTTTTTCGGTTCTCGTTAAAAAAACCGTATTGACACCGCCCCCACATCAGATTAAGATACCCACACTTTCAACAGAAAGTCGGCAGCCACAATTAAGTGGCTTTTTTTGTATCTGAGAACAGGGAAAAATTATGGAAACTTCAGAAACAAGCGCAAGTCAACAGAAGAAAGGTAATAGTTTTGAACTAATGCTATTTGGCTGGTTGTGCTATATCGGTGCAGTTGTATCTATTGGATATGGCCTTAGTAAAATTATGATATATAAAAATTTTGGGCCAGATCTATCAAGTTTGAATGTTAATGCGTACGTAGGCGGTGATGGCTACAATTACATAATTAATGGCACTTATGCCACAACATTCTGTGCACTTGCTGCAGCATTAGCCATTATTGGGAGCACTTGTTTTATTGTGAATGCTATCAATAAAAAATAACATAATTTAATTTGACAAAAACCGCCATCAACGGATAAGATAACCGCAACTAATAAACGCAAGCGGTTTCCGCACCCGACAGCATAGCGGTTTTTTTATGCCTAAATTTCCGAGCCTCATATCTGAGGAACGAAAATAGATCAAAGATCGGGTTGAGAGAACGAAATACAATACCGAAAGGGAAATAGTTCCGCCAGCTTGCGTTGGTAGTTGAAACCCGATCACCTACTAAGTGATCTTTACTAACTAAAACGCAAGAGGCATAACATGTCAAATTTAACCATTCTTAACAATTCCATTCGTTCATACGGAAATCTTTATTCATTAAACGATCTTCATCAAGCCAGCGGAGGCTTAGATAAACATTCTCCATTTCGTTTTATGAGAAATGAAAGTACTCAAGAACTCATTTCTGAAATGAAAAATGAGATGAACACCAAATCTGGTGTTCAAAAAGAAGCTCAAGGATCAGATCTGATCTTTAAAACTTTACGTGGTCGAAATATCCAAGGCACGTGGGTATGTGAAGAATTAGTGCTTTCCTACGCAATGTGGATTAGCCCAAAATTCCACTTGATCGTATTACGTGCGTTCTTAGCAATGCACCGCAACCAAGCGCAACAGCTTGAATTATCGAAAACCAAAGGCAAAAAACAACGCGGATTATTACCGCCGAAAAATCCCTTTGGCTATATGACTTACGAACGAGAATTCACCGCACACGAACTTGAATGGCTTGTGCTCTCGTGGTATCAAGCCTATGAATATCGCGAGCTACTCAAACAGCTTTTCCCCATGCTGGAAGCGGCGCAATCCGCCTTACTCACACCAATCAAAAACCGTATCGCGTCATCCGATATGGATTTCAAATTATCTGCCGATGTGCTTTTTAGAATCACACGCGGCACAGATGTGATGCGCCTTGCGCCCCTCATCACGTTAGAAAACTACGTGCAATAAAACTCACGAAAATCTACCGCACTTTTGAAAAATCGTGCGGCGGATTCTCACACCCTAAATTCACTAAATTGACGAAAAAGGAAACAAAATGAGCGTATTTCTTCTCAAGAAACTGACACTAAAAATTAAAGAATTTAGTAATCACCGAATGCACTTTTTCACAACCATAGTAAAAGTGAATGGCCCGAGCAACTAATAATCCAGTGGCGATTGTGGCTATCCATCGAAGTTGCCCTGAAGTGAGGACAATATCGCCAAAATAGAATTGTTCTTTCCCTGATTGGACAAGAAACATCGCAGAAAACACAATGCTCAACAAGAAAGCATTAACAAAACAAGCGACCCAATTACGCATAAGGACTCCTATGAAAGAATTTATAAAGGACTTAATCCGAGCCACATTAATCACATTAGAGGGCGATAAATTTGCTCGTTTTAATATGTGGCTTATCGTTATTTTAATCTGTGTACTACTCGCTGACAAATGCAGCTAAGGAACCAAAAATGCAAAAATTTACTGATGTATTCGCCGAAACTATTCCATTTCTTTGTAAAACAGCCATCGCCTTTGCCCTCGCTTTCTTAATTGGCGGTATCGCCTACTGTTTTGCCGACGAGCCTACCGACTGGCACAACAACACGCTAAGCCAACAAATCCAACAAGAGGCACGTGCGAAAGCCAAAGCGCAATGGCGTGAAGAAAACGGCATCTATCAAGCGAATTTAACGCCACAAGTCAATGCTGATATGTATCGTTATGTCGAGCAAAAACAAGCAGAAATTAACCGCACTTGGAGCAAACAATGAAACTGACTTACAAAACCTACGCAGAATCGGCAGTAAAAGCAGAAAAGAAAGGTCATTACCTTGAGGCTGCAAAGAATTGGGCTGACGCTAAACGCCATACCGCAGTCCAAAAGAATATCGAGTATTGCCAACACCGTATTGATTTTTGCGAAAGACATCACTTTAGATTGAAATCAATGAGCCAGGAGCAAAACAATGAAACCTTCCGATGATTACTACTATCAACTTGATGCTGCTCACCAACGAGAAGTGGATTGGCAAGCAGGCTATGAAATCGCCTTAGATGAAGTCGCCACGGAAATTGACAATGATTTAAAACAAGGAGACCAAACGCATTATCACGAACTCACAGAAATGTTGTGCGATAACGACAATTTCTGGCTTGCCATTGGCAGTGGTGCAAGTTATGAGCCTTATAGACAAGAGGCGATTAAGAAAATTGCCGAACGTGAATTGCACGCAAGAATGAATGATTATGACCTAGATTAATGGAGGGGTGAGATGACAAACCAAGTCCAACATCAACAAAATAAACAGCCACCTGCGCTTAAAACATTTTTTGAAAGTGCGAATGTGCAAAATAAGATTAAAGAACTTGTTGGCAAAAATGCAGCCACCTTTGCGACAAGCGTAATGCAAATCGCCAACAGCAATTCAATGCTTAAAACAGCGGACCCAATGAGCATTTTTAACGCTGCTTGTATGGCCGCGACGCTGAATTTGCCACTACAAAATGGCTTAGGTTTTGCTTACATCGTCCCCTTTAAGAATAACAAAGAGCGAAAAGTAGAGGCTCAATTTCAAATCGGTTATAAGGGCTTTATCCAACTTGCTCAACGCTCTGGGCAATTTAAGCGATTAGTCGCCTTGCCAGTGTACAAAAAACAACTCATCAAAAAAGATTTCATCAATGGTTTTGAATTCGACTGGGAGAAAGAGCCAGAAGAAGGTGAATTGCCGATCGGTTACTACGCCTATTTTAAACTGGTAAACGATTTTTCAGCCGAACTTTACATGACGCATGAAGAAATCAATGCACATGCGAAAAAATACAGTCAAACCTACCGCACTTATCTTGATAAAAAAGCCAAAGGGCAATGGGCTCAATCTGTATGGGCAGAAAATTTTGAAGCTATGGCATTAAAAACCGTAATTAAGTTATTGCTATCAAAACAAGCTCCACTCTCTGTTGAAATGCAACAAGCCGTATTAGCCGACCAAGCCGTTGTGAAAGATGTGGAAAATCAAGAGTTCAACTACACCGACAATATTCAAGAAGCGGAATTTTTAGCGGTTGTTGATGAAGCCACATTCGAACAATGCAAACAAAGCATTACCAACGGTGAAACCACCCTGCAAGAACTTTGTGATAGTGGGGCGTATGAATTTAGTCAAGAGCAATTAACGAAACTTGAAGAATTAGAAAATGGAAATGTATCAACTCAAAGCTAGATGCTCTGGCTTGGCTGATTTAATGGTAAAGCCTAAAAGCGGTAACGGAATATCTGCTACCGCTAAAAGTGCGGTGCGAAAAATCGTTAAATTTGATCTCTTTGGTTATCAAGATTTCGAAGGAAATAAATACACCGAGAAAGGAATTGCACTAGAAGAACAAGCCATTAAGTTAAGCGGTCGTAAACGTGGATTACCTCTTAAAAAGAATACGGAAAGACGTGAAAATGATTGGATTACAGGCGAGTGCGATATTTATGTGCCAAGTCGAAAATTAATCATAGACACTAAATGTTCTTGGGATATTGGCTCACACCCTTTTTTTGCTGACGAGGCAGAAGAAAAAGCGAAAAAAGCGGGGTATGACGCACAAATGCAAGGCTATATGTGGCTATGGGATTGTGATGATGCGCAAATTGATTTTGTCCTCCTCCCCACTCCTTATGACCAATTATCAAGCTATGACGACCCAAGCCGATACATTGACTTGGTTGAGCAAATCCCCCAAGAAAAACGTATCACCACCGTAACAATTAAACGTGATGAAAAAATCATTGAGAAAATCAAAGAGCGAGTAGAAATTGCTCAAGAATATTATCAACAACTCATACAGGAGATGAGCTAATGGCTCGTAACACCAACACCGTTATATTAGTCGGTCATTTAGGCAGTGACCCTGAAATCCGCCAATTTCAAAATGGCGGGCAAATTGCCACATTTAATCTTGCTATTGGTGATGATTACCGAGATAAACAAGGCAATACGGTTAAACGTACGCATTGGATACCCATTGTGGTGCACGGCAACTCTGCTGATGTAGCAAGACAATATCTGCAAAAAGGCTCAAAAATCTGTGTAACAGGAAAACTGGTACAGGAAAGTTGGCAAGACCAAAACGGCAATAACCGCACCGCACTTAAAGTAGCAACACAATCGTTTGAAATGCTAGACAGCAAGGCAAGCAGTGAAACACAACAGTCAACCAAAGACAAAGAAAAACTCGACCCATTAAGCGCAGCAGCAGAACAAGATGGGTTTAATGACGATATTCCATTTTGAATTACATGATAAGCCACTAACCAATAGTGGCTTTTTTATTATACAAATTTGAGAGATAAAAAATGGCCGAAGAAAACAAAGAAATTATAGCTTATAAAGGGTTTAACCAAGACTGGACTTGTCGAGGTTATCAGTATGAGGCAGGCAAAACGTATGTGCATAAAGGTGATGTTAAGGCTTGTGAGAGTGGATTTCACGCCTGTGAATACCCTCTTGATGTGCTTAGCTATTACCGTCCAGCGGTAAGTAAATTTGCCGTAGTTAAAATGAGCGGCGAAACATCAAAAGATAGTGATGATACAAAAATTGCATCTGCCAAAATCACGATCGAAACCGAAATTAACTTACCGGAAATGGTAAAAAAAGCCGTTGAATGGATAAAAGGTAAAGTTGATTGGGATGCTGCCAAGGTGTCCAATACAGGCGATTGGTCGGCAGCAACCAATACAGGCTATCGGTCGGTAGCAACCAATACAGGCAATTGGTCGGTAGCAACCAATACAGGCGATTGTTCTGCAGCAACCAATACAGGCTATCGGTCGGTAGCAAGCAATACAGGCAAATGGTCGGTAGCAACCAATACAGGCAATCGGTCGGTAGCAACCAATACAGGCAATTGGTCGGTAGCGGAAGTATCTGGTAAGCAATCTATAGCTATTGCGCTTGGTTGGCAATCTAAAGCTAAGGCGAGTATCGATGGTGCGATTGTTTGTGTGTATCGCAATGATGATGGAGAGCTAATTCATATTAAAGCATCAAAGGTCGGTGAAAATAACATCAAAGCTGATACTTGGTACACGTTAGATGAATTTGGTGAGTTTATTGAGGTTAAAGACGACTAAAAAACCATATAGAGAACCTATCTATGGTAGTGATAGAGTCGTGATTGAAGAACACTACTACGAAGATGATGCTTAAAATCTGCCGCTATTAATTAGCGGCTTTTTATTTATGAGGAATAATAAAAATGTACTGGTTCAGAAATGCAATTATTTACCAATTAACAAAACAAATGGACTTTGAGAATATCGAAAAACAACTCAAAGAATGTGAATTTACTCCGTGTAGCTCAGCAGACGTTAGCCATTTCGGTTGGTCTGCTCCGCTCGCCACCAGCGAAAACTTAGCTCATCAAGCGAACGGAAAAATCTTACTTGTAGCTAAACGTGAAGAGAAAATTTTGCCTGTAGAGGTTGTGAATCGTGAACTCAATAAACGAATCACTGCACTTGAAGAAAAAGAACAGCGAAAATTAAAGAAAGTAGAACGAGCATCTTTAAAAGATGATGTGATAGCTACCCTACTTCCACAAGCGTTTTCTCGTATCAAAACGACCGCACTTTATATCGACACATTGAAACAACTTATCTTTGTTGATGCAGCATCAAGTAAAACAGCGGAAGATGCACTTGCACTTTTGCGCAAATCTCTAGGTAGTTTGCCAGTAGTACCGTTGGCGTTTAACTGTGCGCCATGTGAAGTAATGACAAGATGGGTTACAGATACCGCCCCCGACTGGATAATCTTTCGCGAAGAAGTAGAAATTCGAGAAAAAGAAGATTTGGGCGTTATTCACTGCAAGCAAAAAGATGTTGAAGACGAGGACATTATCGAGCTTGCGAAAAATGGCTCAATATCAAAACTCGCGCTTGAGTGGGAAGACAACCTTAAATTTGTTTTAGTTGAAGACGGCACGCTGAAGCGCTTGAAGTTTGACGACAATATCATCGAGAAGAACGATGACATTGTAAAAGAAGATGCATCTGCTCGTTTTGATGCAGACTTTGTTTTAATGGTAAACGTGCTTGGCAAAACAGTGGATAGCCTAATAAAAGAATTTGGCGGGCTCAAGGATAGATTATGAGATTACTTAAACGGCTAGCTGAAAAAGTCATGATGGAAGATCTTGAACTATTAGATAAACATATTGAGTTGGAGCTGCGAAAATTGGGTGACTTAATTAAAAGTCTGAAAGCTGAGAATGATCAACTAAAACTGGAAAATACAAAGCTTGAAACTGAGCTTAGAGCGATAAAACAAGAACGTATTTTTAGTAAACGTAAAAAGAAAAGTAAATGAAAATGAATGAAATTAATATCAAAATCCCACGGCATAAACTCCAAGATTTAATGATTAGTCACGTCCGATACAGCTTGCCACGACATACTTATATCGTTAGCGAAACTATTCACGATGTTAAAACCTACTGGAGCGTGTTAAGCAGTAACACTCGAGAGGTAATTACGCGCGATATTAATGAGCATCTGAAACACTGGGAAAGTGACCGAAATGACCCATTCCTCAAACTTGACTACGATTCATGGGAGGAATTATCTGACTGGATAAATGAAAATCGCAGTAGTACATCAACAACAGCTACAACCGCAAAACCACTTGTGCCTGTATTACCTGTGGTAAATCTTGGTAAGCAAAAATAGAAATTAGTATTTAACAAACCCAATAGGCGTTCCATGTGAGCGCCTTTTGTTTTAATGGAGAAAGAAAATGAAAGAATTTAACTTAGATGCAGCTTTAAATGGCGAACCAGTAAAGCTCGCCTGTGGAAGAAAGGCATACATACTTTACGATTTAAGTAGATACCCTGAATTATTAAAACACGCAAACAGACGGCCTTTAAACGGACTTGTTATGTCTGATTGTGAAGAGAATGACTGCTACCCAGCTAGCTGGCTTCCAGATGGCAAGAATTCGTTTGATCAAGATAACGTAATCGGAATGTGGGAAGAGCCAAAGATTAGGATTGAAGATTTACCTAAGCCGTTTTATCCAAAAATGGGTGAATGGTTTTATTATGTGAATCCCCTTGGTGTAGTTAAAGACACTAGAGCATCTAATTATACTGGACCTCTTTATGGTTGCTTTAAAACGGAAAAAGATGCTCAAAAATGGCTTGATTTTATGAAAAGTATGATGGTAGCAAGATGATGAAGCCAATTTGGAAAGATGTAGAAACCGTTAATGAGGGATAAAACCCATTTACAGCCCATTAAATCTCCCCTAGCCCCTCTTTACGAAAGAGGGGATAAGTTAGATGAAGTTGGCTAACTAAAATAAATCGTTATAACCGCTCTTATGGGCGGTTTTTTATTGGAGTAAATATGGGAAGAGAATTTTTTGATGAATACTGCAGTCCAGAATTATTAGCGTTAATAACTGGATATGT
>OBXT01000253.1_pt1 | contig 10469 bp, 9 predicted proteins | sample 1476621 | NCBI WGS metagenome assembly OBXT01 (sample SAMEA2580169, study PRJEB22360) | human gut metagenome | biome: human gut; feature: human-associated habitat; material: faeces | place: Denmark | collected 2008/2010
ACGACCTTGCCAAGGTCGGGGTCGCGAGTTCGAGCCTCGTTTCCCGCTCCATTTTTTCTTCAAATTTCTTCATATCAATTTACTTTTCGTTTTTATTTTAAATAAGTTATTTTTGTTATGACAGAACCTAATGATTTTTATCTTCCTCACGAAGAAGCTTTATTACAATTCGGGCAACAATTCGCCTCTGCAATTCAAAATTACTTAATGCAAACCCTAAGTGAAGGTGTGGTAATTTATTTGAATGGCGATTTAGGTGCAGGGAAAACCACGCTTACTCGTAGTATTGTTCGCCAGTTTGGTCATCAAGGTAACGTAAAAAGCCCTACTTACACCTTAGTAGAAGAGTATCAACTCTCGCCAATTTCTGTGTATCACTTTGATTTATATCGCTTAGCTGATCCTGAAGAGCTTGAATTTATGGGCATTCGAGACTATTTCCGCCCGCAAACATTGTGTTTATTAGAATGGGCATCAAAAGGCGATGGAATGATCCCAGCAGCAGATATTCTAGTGCAAATTGATTATGCAGAAGAGGGCAGAAATCTGCATTTATCTCCAAAATCAGAGAAAGGCATCCAAATCACCTCATTTTTGCACAAAATCACAAAAATTTAATCTCTTGTAATTTGTAATAAAAGGAATGATATGAATAAGTTTATCCGTTTCTTAACGATCGCATGGTTCGGTCTGTTAAGTGTAAATAGTTATGCAAAAACTGTTGTAGCCATTGATGCTGGACACGGAGGAAAAGATCCTGGAGCCATTGGAAAAAAACTTGGTATTAAAGAGAAAGATGTTACGCTTGCTATCGCTAAAGAATTAAAAGCCTTACTTGATGCTGATCCTAATTTCAACGCTGTTATGACTCGCCAAACGGATATCTTTGTGCAATTACCTGAGAGAACAGAAATTGCCCGTGAAAATCGTGCGAACTATCTAGTCTCAATTCACGCTGATTCATCTCCTCGCTATGATAATATGAAAGGTGCTTCCGTTTGGGTGCTTTCTAACCGTCGAGCTAACGATGAAATGGGTTTATTGCTAGAAGAGAGTGAAAAAAAATCAGAGCTTTTAGGTGGAGCAGGACGGATTTTGGCACACAATAACGAACGTTACTTAAACCAAACAGTACTTGATTTGCAATTTTCTCACGTACAACGTACGGGATATGCATTAGGAACAAAGGTGATTGGAAGAATGGCAAGAATTACTTCATTAGCCAAATCACAACCGCAACACGCAAGTTTGAGCGTGCTCCGTTCGCCAGATATTACTTCTGTCTTAGTCGAAACGGGTTTTTTATCGAATCCCATTGAAGAGCAAAAGCTCTCTACAGCAACCTATCGCAAGCAAATTGCAAAAGCAATTTATGATGGCTTAGTTTCTTACCGCAATCAAAATAGTAATTCTTTAGATAATAAAACAGTTACTGAGAAAGAACCTAAAGTAAAAGTCGACAATAAACCTGATGTTACGCAAGCGGTCAAAAATAACGAAAAATCAGCAAAAAGTACTGAGACTAAAGTAGATAACCCTAAAGGAAAAGAAAAAACAAACGAGAGCAAAAAAGAAGATTTATCTCGTAAATTCCAAAAATCAAATAATAGCTATCACCTAGTTCAGCAAGATGAAACGTTGTATTGCCCGTGCGTACAATACAACAGCTGAAAAACTCAGCAAGCTGAATAACATTAAAAATAACAAAATTGTCGTAGGGAAAAAATTAAAGATAGAATAATGCTTTAATGGCTAATTCAAAATGAGTTAGCCATTTTTTATTAGAGAAATATTTATTTCTAGACTCTTTATTTTCAGGTATTATTCTCTCTAATTTTTGCCTATTTTCTAGGCTATTTATTCAACAAGGAATTCCGATGCTAACACATCTTACCGAACAACGCTTTAGTGATTTCCCGATTCACGAAAAAGTGCTTTCTGCCCTTGATAGTAAAGGCTTTGAGTTTTGTACACCTATTCAAGCGCAAACATTACCTATTACGTTAAATGGCAATGATATTGCAGGTCAAGCTCAAACAGGCACAGGCAAAACGATGGCGTTTCTCATTGCAACCTTTCATCATCTACTCACACGCGATCTACAAACGCAGAAAAACCAGCCTCGAGCAATGATTCTAGCCCCGACCAGAGAACTTGCAGTGCAGATTGCTTCCGATGCTGAACTGTTAGTTAAACAAACTCGCTTGAAACTCGCACTTGCTTATGGTGGTGATGGCTATGAAAAACAGGTACAAGAGATAGAAAAAGGCGTTGATATTTTAGTTGGCACAACAGGGCGTGTGATTGATTATGTGAAGCAAGGCATTATCAATCTCAATTGCGTACAAGTGATTGTGTTAGACGAAGCGGATCGAATGTTCGATCTCGGTTTTATTAAAGATATTCGCTATTTAATGCGTAAATGTCCGAAGCCAACCGAACGCCTTACGATGCTTTTCTCAGCAACGCTTTCACCACGTGTGCGTGAATTAGCGTATGAAGATATGAATAAGACAAAATATGTTGAAATTGAACCGCTTCAACGTACAGGGCATCGAATCAAAGAAGAGCTATTCTATCCATCTAACGAAGACAAAATGGCATTATTACTCACGCTCTTAGAGGAAGAGTGGCCTGAACGTTGTATGGTTTTCTCTAATACTAAACACGGCTGCGAAGAAATTTGGCGATATTTACAAGCTGACGGGCACCGCGTTGGGTTACTTACAGGCGATATTCCGCAGAAGAAACGATTGAACTTGCTAGGTAGCTTTACCAAAGGCGAATTAGATATTTTAGTAGCAACTGATGTCGCGGCTCGTGGTTTACATATTCCTGAAGTCACGCACGTGTTCAATTACGATCTACCCGATGATCGCGAAGATTACGTGCACCGAATAGGACGAACAGGGCGAGCAGGACAATACGGACATTCCATCAGTTTCGCGTGCGAACGCTATGCGGTGAACCTACCTGCGATTGAGGAATATATCGGACACACAATTCCTGTCAGTCAATATGACACAAATGCTTTATTACCTTTACCTAAAGTGAGTCGCCCTCGCTTTAACAAACATTCTTCATCCTCAACACGCTAATATGAAAAAATTACTTATTTCAGTCTGTACTGCACTTTTTTTAACTGCTTGCACGGCAGAAACAGAAGAAATGTGGATGGATTTCACTGAAGGCTTCCGACACAATCCTGAACGTAAGCCTACGAGAGTAGCCCAAGGTTACTCTGGCGAATCCCAAGCCAGTTTTAATAAAGGAAATACGATAAGCGGTAATATCAGACATCATAAACAGATTGTTAAAACAAAAACAACTATGATCGGACATCAACGTATTGATACGACTCAATGCAATGATTTAGATGACTGGTATTTAGACGGCTTCCGTGTAGGAAAATCATTTCGTAGTCAGAAAACAGAGATGTTCCAAAAACGCATCCAATATTGCCAAGGAAAATTGCCAAATGCTCATCGAACTTACTGGGAAAATGGCTACCAAATTGGCGTAAAATCTTAAAAGGAGAAAGAACACATTATGACACTTGCAATCGCACAAACCCATTCAGGCAAAACTATTTCACTGGTTGCCAAAATGGCAAACCGCCACGGTTTAATTGCTGGTGCAACAGGTACAGGGAAAACCGTTACATTACGTAAATTAGCTGAAGCATTCAGTGATGAAGGCGTTCCCGTTTTCCTCGCCGATGTAAAAGGCGACCTTTCAGGGATTTCACAAGCGGGCAGTTTTTCAGGCAAAATTGCAGAACGCATCGAACAATTCCAGCTAGGTAACGAAAACTATTTAAGTGGCTACCCAGTATCTTATTGGGACGTCTTTGGTGAAACAGGCATTCCACTTCGTACGACGATTTCAGAAATGGGACCGATGTTGCTTGCTCGTTTGCTTAACTTAAACGATACCCAAGAAGGCTTATTGAACCTCGTATTCCGCGTAGCAGATGACCAAGGTTTATTGTTGATTGACCTAAAAGATTTGCGTGCGATGCTCAAATATGTCGCCGAAAATGCCAAAATATTCCAGATAGAATATGGCAACGTTTCTACAGCAAGCGTTGGAGCGATTCAACGTGCTTTACTTGCTCTGGAAAATGAAGGGGCTGAAAAACTCTTTGGTGAACCTGCATTAAATCTTGAAGATTGGCTGCAAACCCACGATGGTAAAGGCGTGATTAATGTCTTAAACTCAGAGAAATTGATTAATTCACCACGTCTATATAGTGCGTTCTTACTTTGGTTTATGGCAGAACTCTTCGAAATTCTGCCAGAAGTAGGCGATCCAGAAAAACCTAAGTTTGTCCTTTTCTTTGACGAAGCTCATTTATTGTTTGATGGTGCACCGAAAATTTTAGTGGATAAAATTGAGCAAGTAGTGCGTTTAATCCGTTCAAAAGGGGTTGGCGTTTATTTTGTAACCCAAAATCCACTTGATTTACCTGATTCAGTGTTAGGTCAGCTAGGTAATCGCGTACAGCACGCTTTGCGAGCCTTTACTCCTCGGGATCAAAAAGCCGTGAGATCAGCAGCGGAAACCTTCCGAGCGAATAAAGATATAGATGTAGTCGAGGCAATTACCTCGCTAGGTGTAGGCGAGGCTTTGATTTCAGTCTTAGATGAAAAAGGAATGCCAACGCCAGTGGAAATTGCATTAGTTTACCCACCCAAAAGTCAACTCACACCATTAACTGAAACCGAGCGTAGCCGTTTAATGAAACAGGATGATCTTTACAGCCATTATAGTGCTTATGTCGATAATGAATCTGCTTTTGAAGTATTAAACGCTCAATCACAAGCGGGGCAAAGTCAAGGACAAACTGCAAATACTGAAGAAGAAGGATTCTTAGAGGGAATGCTAGCCTCAATCTTTGGTTCGAAAAAGAAAAAAGACCAATCGCTTGCTGAACAAATAGTGAGCCAAGTGGCTCAACAAGTTGGGAGAAATCTACGCAATCAAGTTACCAAGCAAATTATGCGTGGCTTGCTTGGAGCGATTATAAAAAAATAGGTATATAAAAAAGGGGCTTCATATAGCCCCCAGTCTGGTATTAAATTTAACCGATTTTAGGAGAGAATAAACCCCTCACCTATAGAAAAGAACGATTTTATCTACTATGTATCTTTCCTATAATCTACTCCAACCGACTCAAATACTGTTGCCCACCTAATGCAGAAACTTGTCGAATAATCCACACTTGACGTTTTTTCATAATAACTCCTGGGCGATCTACTCGGTAAATATTGGGATTAGGTAGCGAGGCAGCCAATAAGGCAGCTTCATTTAAAGTCAGATTTTTTGCTGATTTCTTGAAAAAAGTTTGGGCAGCTGCTTCCACACCAAAAATACCATAACCAAATTCAGCAATGTTTAAATAAACTTCTAAAATACGCTCTTTTCCCCAAAGCTGTTCAATGGCAAAGGTTAGTGGTAATTCAATGCCTTTACGAATCCAACTTTGCCCGTGCCAAAGAAACATATTTTTGACCGTTTGTTGGGAAATCGTCGAACCTCCCCGCACTTTTTTGGATTTCGCATTGTTTTGCAACGCAATTTGAATGGCATTTAAATCAATCCCAAAATGGCTTTCGAATTTTTGATCTTCAGAAGCAATGACCGCCATTTGCATTTGCCAAGAAATTTTATCCAAACTTACCCATTTTTTCTTAATTTCGTAAGGTTTTCTGTCTAATAAATGGTTAATTTTTTGTTGTACCATATAAGACGAATAAGGTACGGGCACAGTGCTAAATAATAAAATAATACCCAATAATCCCACTAAAAGCGGTGCCCCAACTCGGCTTGAGCCAAACCACGCCCACCCTAATTTACTTGTCACTTCTTTTGGTATGTAAAAACTCAATACCAAATTAAAGAGCTTTTTGGCACTTTTAAATAAACCCGATGAACGACGCTTTCGGCTTTTCCTACGCTTTACCATTGAGTTTCTCGTTCGTCCAAGTTAAAAACTCAGTATCAAGCGTTTTTAGCATATTCGAACCACGAGTTATAGTTGCTGCACTGGTATTCAATTTTTGCTGAATTTCACGTTGAGACAAATCATTACTCAGTAAATGCCTCACAATTTGGGTGCGTAAGCCTAAAGAACCGCGTTCATCTGGCGTTAAGAAAAGTGAAAAGAATTGCTCTAATTTGTCTTCTTTAACCGCTTGCTCAAGCAGTTCAACAAACTGTTGCCATTCTTTTAGATCACGCTGTAAATAAATCGTTTTCATTATCTTTTTAAATTTAGTTTGTAAGCAAGCCGTTAAATTTTATGAAATAACCGCTTGTTAAGTTAATTATTTCTTACGTTGGTCATCCACTTCAGCGCCTTTCGGTACACTGAACTTGAATAAATCGTTAGATAAATTTGATGACGCAATATTACGCAATAAATAGAGATTGCTTTGTCCATCACGCTCAATCGTGCTGAATCCTTTCATTACCCCATTTTCATCAATGCGTACATCAAATTGTTTAATGCTGCTTTTTTTTGCTTTTGGTTTTAATACGAAAGTATCGGCATTTTGGGTCACATCATATTGATCCCAATGGCTTTTATTATTGCTGGTTAAAAGCACAAAAGGCGTATTATTCACCGCATCTTCAACGGTGTTTACCGTCACTTGTGAAACAAATGGATCATAGAACCATAAATTTTTGCCATCAGAGATAATCTGATTTTCTTGCGGTTGTTGGGTATTCATTCTAAACAAGTTAGGGCGTTTTACCATAAACTTGCCTTTACCTGATTGAATTTGTTTACCTTTGCTAGAACGCACAGTTTGATCGAAATCCGCACTATATTGTGTTACTTTTTCTAAGCGACTTTGCAATTCTGCTACCGCTTTTTCATCTGCCCAAGCGATTGAAATCATCGAAAAAATTGCTAAACCAAATAATGATTTTTTTACAAATTGAGTCATTGTGTTTCCTTAAAATAGAGGGAAGAATTTGCTATTTAGACAGCCAATTCTTTGAAAGTTTCCCCATTATACAACATTGTACTATTAAACTAGTCAAAGGCATAAACTAGTGTGCTTCATCCCAGTTATCGCCCACGCCCACATCTGCAATCAATGGTACGTGCAATTTTATCGCTTTTTCCATTTCCGCCTTAATCAACTGGCTGTAATGATCAACCCTCTCGGCTTTCACTTCAAATACCAATTCATCGTGTACTTGCATAATCATTTTGATGTTCTCATCACCAAAAATCATTTTATCAATACCGATCATCGCAACTTTGATAATATCTGCTGCCGTTCCTTGCATTGGTGCGTTGATTGCCACACGCTCTGCCGCTTTGCGACGCATTCCGTTACTTGATTTAATCTCTGGCAAATATAAGCGTCTACCTAAAAGTGTTTCCACATAGCCCTGCTCTGCAGCTTTCGCTTTAATATCGGTCATAAATTGCAATACGTTTGGATAGCGATTGAAATAAGCATCCATATAGGTTCTAGCTTCTTGGCGAGAAATGCCGAGCTGGTTCGATAAACCAAATTCCGACATGCCATAAATCAAGCCGAAGTTAATCGCTTTTGCATTGCGACGTTGTTCGTTAGTCACTTCTTCAAGAGACACACCGAAAATCTCCGCGGCTGTTGAGCGGTGAATATCCTTACCCTCTGTAAAGGCTTTTAGCATACCTTCATCGTGGGCAAGATGTGCCATAATGCGAAGTTCAATTTGCGAGTAGTCCGCCGCCACAATTTTGTAGCCTTCACGAGCAATAAAGGCTTGGCGAATACGTCTGCCCTCTTCGTTTCGAATTGGAATATTCTGTAAATTCGGATCGCTTGAAGAAAGCCGCCCTGTTGCTGTTACAGCCTGATGATAAGATGTATGCACTCGTCCTGTTTTTGGGTTAATCATCTGCGGTAATTTATCAGTATAAGTTGATTTCAATTTGCTCAATCCGCGATGTTCTATCAACAATTTTGGCACGATATGCCCTTCTTGTGCCAATTCCTCCAACACTTCCTCGTTGGTTGAAGGAGCACCTTTTGGTGTTTTTTTCTTCACAGGCAAACCGAGTTTTTCAAACAAAATTTCTTGTAGCTGTTTCGTAGAAGCCAGGTTAAACTCCTGCCCCGCAGCTTGATGTACTTCTGCTTCCACTTCCGCCAAACGCTGTTCAATCTCTTGGGATTGTGCCAACAATTTTTGCGGATCAATCAAAACACCATTGCGTTCAATATGCGAAAGCACACGCACCAGCGGCATTTCAATATAGTTAAACAGTTTCAACAAAGTCGGCGTTTTTTCAAGCTCTGGGAACAAGGTTTGATGCAATTTCATCGTTACATCTGCATCTTCTGCCGCATATTCAGAGGCAACATCTAACGCAATTTTATCGAAGGTCAACTGATTTTTACCCTTGCCCGCAATCTCTTCAAATGCAATAGTTTTATGTCCTAAATAACGTTCTGCCAAGTCGTCCATATTATGACGCCCTGTGCTGTTTTGGGTGTAAGATTCCAGCATTGTATCAAACGCCACACCTTGCACTTCAATGCCGTGATTAGCAAACACCGTTAAATCATATTTAATGTTCTGCCCGATTTTTTTGATCTGCTCATCTTCTAAAATCGGCTTTAATTGTGCTAAACAAGCGGTTAAATCAAGCTGATTTTTTACTAATTCATAGCCCACCATTGCGGTGTTTTTCGCAAACAAATCGCCCTGCCCCGCTTGTTCGCTCACTTCTTCTTTGTGAGTCAATGGAATATAGCACGCTTCACCAGAAGCTAGTCCAAATGAAATCCCTACAAGCTCTGCTGACATCACATCCAACGCATTCGTTTCGGTATCGACTGCAACCAATTTTTCCGCTTGGATTTTCTTTATCCATTTTGCAAGTTGTACTTCTGTCGTTACCGTTTCATATTTCGAACGGTCAATTTCTACTTTTGCAATATTTTCTGTTTTTTCGACCGCTTGCGTGACTTCATAATTGGTTGGAATACGTTCTTTGGTGCTAGTCGTCACAGGATTTGTGCCATTCATTACCTCATTGAGCCATTTTTTGAATTCATATTTGCCGAAAAGCTCCACCAATTTATCGTGATCTTGCGGTGAAGTAGTGAGTTGATCGTGAGTAACGTCCAACTCAACATCAGTTTTGATCGTTGCCAATAAATAAGAAAGATCCGCCATCTCTTTTTCAGATAACAATTTTGGTGCAAAAGTTTTTGCCCCACGAAAACTAAGCTCGGCAACTTTATCTAAATTTTCATAGATGGTTTTAATTGAGCCAATACCTTGCAACAAGGCAAGTGCGGTTTTCTCGCCCACGCCTTTCACACCAGGGATGTTATCCGACGAATCGCCTTGCAACGCAAGCCAATCGATTACCAATTCAGGCGGAATACCGTATTTCTCAATCACGCCTTCGCGGTCAAGTAAGGTATTATTCATCGTGTTGATCAGCATAATATGATCGTTCACTAATTGTGCCATATCTTTATCGCCCGTGCTGATTAGAACGTGCTTGCCTTCTTTTGCAGCTTGCACTGCAAGCGTGCCGATCACATCATCGGCTTCCACGCCTTCAACCGAAATCAGCGGAATCCCCAATGCCTTAATAATGGCATGTAGCGGCTGAATTTGGGACCGTAGCTCATCTGGCATCGGCGGACGATGCGATTTATATTGTTCAAACAGCTCATCACGAAAAGTCTTACCCTTCGCATCAAATACCACCGCAATATGGCTTGGCTCAACTTGTGAAATCAAACTTTTTAACATATTTACCACACCATACATCGCCCCTGTCGGCTCGCCCTCACGGTTAGTCAACGGTGGAAATGCGTGAAACGCTCGATACAAATAGGAAGAACCATCCACTAACACCAGTGGATTTTGTGCAATAGTCGCCATTCAAAACTCTCTTGATAAATGCTTAGATGAAATTGTGGGTATTATAACGAAAACAAGCGGTTAAATCTTCTAAGAGTTTTACAAAGAACAATTTTGCAAAAAGCTAGTAGAATTTAACCGCTTGTGAAGGAGATTAAACAATTACACTTTGATAAGCCGATAACTCACGATCAGCGTATTTAACGACATCAGCGATGACTAATTTTTTAATAATCTGAATCCATTTACTCATAAACTCATAATCAATAAGACCATTTTTTACAGGTAAATCAAACGTATCAAGTTGAATTTTCTTTTTAGATATTGAATCTCCCCAACTATAGCGAGGTTTTAAACTTTTATATAATGAAGAAATCATAAAAAACTGATTATCTTTTAATTTTCCTTGTTCATCTTTAGCATATAAAGCCAAATTATGGCTATCGTTAGAAAAATAATCACTTTCTTGATATGTGATCACTAGCGTTTTTCCACCAATCATTATTGAGTTACCTTTCTCTATTTGAGAAATATCATAATCAATATATGTTGAAATAGAATTATTACTTTCTCCA
>OBXT01000257.1_pt1 | contig 10368 bp, 8 predicted proteins | sample 1476621 | NCBI WGS metagenome assembly OBXT01 (sample SAMEA2580169, study PRJEB22360) | human gut metagenome | biome: human gut; feature: human-associated habitat; material: faeces | place: Denmark | collected 2008/2010
TGCTTGTTTCATCTTCTTCTACTTGTAAGCTGAGTTCCTCTAGTTGTTTGAGAGCGACTGTTGATGGAGCTTGAGTCATTGGGTCGGTTGCCTTGTTGTTCTTAGGAAAGGCAATGACTTCACGGATATTTTCTTCTCCTGCTAAGAGCATCACAAAACGGTCAAGACCGATAGCCAAACCACCGTGTGGTGGGAAACCATAGTCCATGGCTTCAAGAAGGAAGCCAAACTGGTCATTTGCTTCTTCTGTTGAGAATCCAAGGGCCATGAACATGCGTTCTTGGAGTTCTTTTTGGTTGATACGAAGGCTACCACCGCCAAGCTCATAACCGTTCAAGACGATATCGTAGGCAATAGCACGAACCTTAGCCAAATCACCTTCAAGCTCATGCGCAGTATCTGCTTGAGGAAGCGTAAATGGATGGTGGGCGCTCATATAACGGCCTTCTTCTTCAGACCATTCAAACATTGGCCAATCAACCACCCAAAGGAAATTGAATTTATCGTTATCAATCAAGTCAAGCTCTTTGGCAATACGTCCACGAAGGGCACCAAGGGTTGCATTGGCTACTTCAAGCGTATCAGCCACAAAGAGAACCAAGTCTTTATCTTCAAGACCAAGCGCACTTGTTAAATCGCCTTGAATAGCTGTCAAGAATTTAGCAACTGGTCCGTTTAATTCACCGTCAACAACCTTAACCCAAGCAAGGCCTTTAGCACCGTACTGTTTGGCTACTTCTGTCATCTTGTCGATGTCTTTACGTGAATAGTTGTCTGCTGCACCTTTAACGACAATGGCTTTAACAGTAGGTGCTTCTGAGAAGACTTTGAAATCAACTCCTTTGACAAGATCTGTCAAGTCTTGAAGCAACATCCCAAAACGAGTATCAGGTTTGTCAGAACCATAAAGGGCCATAGCATCATCGTACTTCATACGAGGGAATGGAAGAGTTACTTCGATCCCCTTTGTCTCCTTCATCACGCGCGCAATCAAGCCTTCTGTGATATCTTGGATTTCTTGCTCAGTAAGGAATGAAGTTTCCAAGTCGACCTGGGTAAATTCAGGCTGACGGTCTCCACGCAAGTCTTCGTCACGGAAACATTTGACGATTTGGTAGTAACGGTCAAATCCCGCATTCATCAACAACTGTTTTGTAATCTGCGGACTTTGAGGAAGTGCGTAGAAATGCCCTTTATTGACACGAGATGGCACCAAGTAGTCACGCGCCCCTTCTGGTGTTGACTTAGAAAGGAATGGCGTTTCCACATCGATAAATTCCAACTCGTCCAAGTAGTTGCGGATAGAATGTGTTACCTTGGCACGAAGCTTAAGGTTTTCCAACATCTCTGGACGACGAAGGTCAAGGTAACGGTAACGTAGACGCGTATCATCGTTTGCTTCAATGCCATCCTTGATTTCAAATGGTGTTGTTTTGGCTGTATTAAGCACAGTAAGAGCCGTTACATTCAGTTCTACCGCTCCAGTCGCCAATTTATCATTGGCCTGCTCACGTGCTGCAACTTGTCCAGTCACCTCGATGACAAATTCACTACGAAGACTTTCAGCTGTTGCCATCACCTCTGCAGAAACTTTTTCAGGATTGATAACCAACTGCATAATCCCTTCACGGTCACGAAGGTCAATAAAGATCAATCCACCCAAGTCACGACGACGGGCAACCCATCCTTTCAAGGTAATTTCTTGTCCGATGTGCTCCTCACGAACACGACCAGCATACATACTACGTTTCATGTTTTCTCTCCTCTTGTATTCTGTTACTATTTTACCATAAAAGCGCAGGCTCTTCATGAAAATCAACAGAAAAGTTGAGAGAATCCTCTTATAAATAAAAAAATCCAGCAAAGTCATTCACTGGATTTGAGTTTTCTTTATTTTTTACGCTTTTCAGCAATCCCTTCTGTCTTCTTTGGTAGGACAATTTCTGTCACATAAGCCGTCGCAAATCGTATCACTCCTGCGATAGGAGCAAAGATAACCGCTAGATTGTTATAAAAGAAATCCCCCTTAATGAAATAGACAAGTAGGCCGATGACAAAGAAGAGAAAGACAGCCTGAATCACTGCTAATAATAGTACTCGCTTCATGATTTCCTCCTGAGTCTATTATAGCATCATTATCATCACAAATGAAATTAAATTATTTAAGGCATGCAATCCCATACTATAAGCCAGACCACCCTTGTTGATATAAGCCAACCCCATACTAAGACCAAGGGCACTATAGACTAGGAATTGTTGAGGACTAGTAGGGAAATGAGCAAGTGCAAAAAGTACAGTGCTTACAAGAAGAAAGAGAGCTGTCTGCTTGATGTTATCCTGTTGAGGGAAGACATAGCGGGCTAGCATACCTCTAAAGGTCAATTCTTCTGTTAGAGGTGCAAAGACGACTGCCATGAAGAATGTGAAGAGAGGTTGATTATGAGTCAATTCTTCTAACATCTTTTGACTGACTGATGGATCATTTGGCAAAAAGAATTGAGCAACAATGGCAAGGGCCCATACCAAGGCAGGTAGCCAAATGTATTTGTTAAGAGCTGTTTTTTCAATCGTAACGGTTCCTGTCTTATACCACTTGTAGGTAACGAAGGTGAAAATTCCTGCTAATAAGACATAAATCGGGACAGCAACGTAGCTAGGTGCTCCCAATATCAAGGCGGCTAAACCTACGCCCTGAATAAAACTATAGACCATAAGAAATGATAAGAAGGCAAGGCTATACCAGCCAATATTTTTAAGTGTTTTCATAAGATTCTCCTATTTGAAATAACGTTTTGTTTTGCGCAACTGTGCAACATTCGTGTACAAATGGATGACAACTGCCACCAGCAGAGCAACCAACTGTACTTGTCCTAATACCATAGATAGAACTACTAAAACAATATAGATACCTGGTATGATGAGCTGATTGACCTTGAACAAGATCAAGTAAGCTTCTTCCATCTCAGCCTGTTTTTCTCCCTCATCATAAGTATCGAGGTATTCCAAAACTTCCTTGGGTGTGGCCATAACAGAAAGTTTATAGTTACGAATCTTGCTAGTGATTTTTAGGCAGTAAACACCCGACCAAATACTTACAACTATCAAAAGTAAGGATGTTGCTGATATGCCAAATCTTCCTAAGTCTAAAAGCATACAGAATAGCATACTAATTTGGGAAACATTCCAAGCTACCGTACCAAAATCCAAGAAACGATACATAGCAAGATAGTCTTGCTCATTTCCTTCATCCTCTTCTTCTCGTTGATAATTCTGATAAGCCTGATGACTTTTTCTAGTGAAATAAAATGTTAGGATTGCCGTAATCAGCCCTAGACCAAAAAAGATTGAGAACAAGACAGGGATTACTTGCTCTTGGCTAATACCTAAAGGTTTAACTCTAAGAGCTCCGGCAAGTATTCCTAATAAAGCTCCTATAATAAAAAGTTTCAGTGCAAAAATTATGTGATTCTTTTCCATATTTTAACCTCTTTCTAAAACAAGCCAGACAACCATTGGCCAAAGGCTTTACCTGATTCAAAAATAGCAGTCAAGCCTTCTGTTCCAAGTGACACCAAAATCAAACAAACAGCAAGTAAGAGAATAGCTTGATTTCTAGCTTTTTTTGCTCCATCTCCCAAGGGTTCATTCCCAAGCCAACCTGCTAGATAGGCATAGAGAGTTACTGTTATAATCCCGACCTCAGTCGAAGAGAGGAATAACAAGACTGTCACCAAACGAACGATATTGGCTTGAATGTTAAAATAATTTCCTAAACCTGCACAAACACCGGCAAGTGCTTTGTTCTCTGTATCGACTTGAAAACCTGCTAAAAACTCTTTCATAACTTTTCTCCTTTTACAACTTCTAAACCTTTTGATTTCTTTTCAATCCATTCAACTACTGGTATGAGGGCAAAGTAAAGCCAAAAAGATTGCTCACCTTGATACATATTAAACCAGCCTAAGTCTGTCCCGATCGTAAACCAACCAAATAGGCTCCCAATCATAGCCAAAAGATTTACGATAAACACGACTATAGATAGATAATAAATCACTTTATACTTGTTCATCACTCATCCTCCTCTAAGCGGAAGACTGATTCGACTGGCTCATGGAATATCTGAGCAATCTTCAGGGCAATGACGATGGATGGGGTATACTCATCCCGTTCTAGCAAACTGATGGTTTGCCTGGACACGCCAGCTAGTTTGGCCAGCTCTGTTTGATTCAGGCCATCGCGAGCCCGAAGCTCTTTTAGACGATTTTTTAGCATGCCTTTTTTCTCCTTTGTTCTTTATCTTGATTTCATTGTAACACATCTTTTTATTTTTGACAAGCATATTTGTCAAAAAGTTTAAGATTTTTGTCATTTTGTAAAAGAAAACGGTCAAGAATGGTATCCTGACCGTATTTTTTATAGTTGATAAAAGATTTCTTACTCAGCTGATGGAGCGTCTTGACTTTCTTTCAGCTGGTTTTTATCATCCTTCTTGTAATCTCTTCTGATGATATAAAGGGTTGCTAGACTGATGAGAGTCAATACAGCACCTGTAATCCTTCCTTTTTGAGAGAAGACAAATTCTACTTTGTGTTGTCCGGAAGTAATCGGGAATGAGATAAAGCTGTTCCATGCTTTTGTCACAGGGACATCCTTGCCATCTACTTTCACCTTCCAACCCTCACTATAAGGGATAGAGGTCATCATATATTTACTGTCGTCAGTAATATTCACTGAACCGACGATATGAGTATTCGAGAATTTCTCAACTTGTAGACCTTGTTCCTTCCGCTTTTCTAAAGCACTTTGAATTTGACTGATTTCTGCGCGGTAAACTCCTGCATTTGAAAGGTCAACCTTATCTGTTTTAAAGCGGAACTCCAGTACAGACTCTTGATTCTCTGCATTGTCAGCGATTTGCCATAGTTGACGTTGCGTATTTCTCTTAGAATGAGTGAACCACTTGCCGTTCAGAAGGACGGAGTAATCTTTCTCTGAATTTAGACTTGCTGGTACGAAGAAGTAATAGGTCAAGTTTGTTCGCGGAGTAATTCGGTAGCGAACGATTGCATCCTTAGAAGAATCTACCCGCTTGTAGACTGCAGTTCCTTTTTCTTTGTCGACATTTTCTTCTGTAAGATTTTCTGTTTCAACATCTCCGTAGGCTAGGGGTTTGAAGTAGTCGAGATAATTCTCTTCGCCTTTTTTCACACCTTCCATAGAGTTAAGAATGATATTTTGATTTTGGATAGCGTTATTTCTACCAAAGTTGATGTTTCTTACCAAATCATTTGTTCCATAGGCTAATGGGAAAGAATTTGGATTTTCGTACACGATATAGCGTTCATCTTCGTAGACCTTCTTCGTGAAATAACGCTGCATATCAAAACGACTGGCAAAACGAGTGAAATACATTCTCTCAGGATGAGCTTCTTTCTCAGTAGGATCCAGGTCTTTGACATCCATATAGTAGCGAATCCCATATAATGCATCCGTCAGAGGAGTCCCATTTTCATACTCTGTCGCTGCATTAATCCCTTGGTCACCCATAAAGGCAAATTGATCCATGGTCGTACGCTCTAAGCTTGAACTGAAGGTACTTAAACCTGGGTAGGAAACAAGCGATGGCACTGTTTTTGAATAGGCAAAGGTTGTTGCAATTCGATAGAATGGTTGATCTGCCTGTTTTTGAACATCATCTGTCACTTGTTTTACAGATACCGTCGCATCCACAAACTTGTCTACATCTGCATACCCAAAGGTCACTTGAGATAGATAGGCATTATAGCCTAACTCAAAGATTGTTAGGGCAGACACGGTAAGAATGGCTAGTCTGGTCATTCTTGTGCGCAATAAGAAGATAACTGCCAAATAGACCAACAAAGTTAAGACAACCTGAGTTAAGAAATATCCTGTTTGGAGAAGAATTCCTAAAAGAAGGACGACAGCACCAGCTATCAATAGCACCATTTTTTTCACTTGAGGAGCTTTACGAGAACGACTCCAATAGAGATAAGAGCAGGCTGCAGTGATAGCTATTAGTAAAACCCAAAACACAAGAACATTCTTTGATAGAAATTGAGTCAAAGCTTCTGGCTGGGTTTTTGGAAGGTAGGTGAATTTCTTGGTATAGAGATAAATTGCTGATAAAACGAGCAACACCACTGAAAGCAACTTCCCTCTGCGAGAAATTTCTACTTGTCCCTTAACTACCTGATAGGCTAAAACGAGCATAAAGAACGAGAATAACCATGAGAAACGGAAGAAGAATCCAGCTGGGTTTTGTCCCATATGCCAGATTTTACTAACAAATTCATTGACAAAGGAAATGAAGAAGACAAGGGTGACCGCACCTGCAGCCCAACGTCTTTCCTTGGCTACCTGCTTCGATGTGAAGTAGAGGATAAAACCTAGAAATCCTAAAGCACCAATGTAGATATTTGGAAGGTTAGGTCCAGCCGACCAACCTGAGGCAGTATCAAAACCACCGATAGCTAACTTCGACAGGATATCCACAGGATTGATCTGAAAGGCGAAGGAGAACTTCATGGCATCTCCAACCTGCCCCTTACTCTCAAGGAGATTATAGAAAACTGGCACAATCAAAACCGATGCCGTAGCAACCCCAATGACAGAGAAGGCAAATGTTTTTACCAAAGGACTCAAGAAGTGTTTCAGCTTCTGTTTCAGAGTTCCCTGGATAGAGAGGCGTGGTGAAACATAATAGCAAGAGTATAGGACGATAAAAATCGAAATCATATAGCCCATATAGAACTGCAGAAGGACTGTTAACCCTAGAATAAAGGCATAACGATAGGGTCTCCCTCCATCCAAGAGTTCTTCCAGATAAACGATAACGAGCGGTAGCATAATCATGGCATCATAGAAAATGACGTTCATCTGATAGGAAACGAGCATCCCTGAAAGAGCATAGGCTGTTGCAAACAAAGGCACCAACCATACACGAGATTCTGCTCCCTTATAGCGCTTAATCAGGAAATGAGAGAAAGATAATCCGATTGCTCCATATCTGAGCCAAATAGTCAGGAAAACTGCTAAACCATAGTGTTTGAAGGGGATAATAATATAAAAAATATTAAAGGGACTCATCAAGTAATAGCCCAAAACCCCTATCATGTCTCCACCGAGAGATTTAGTAAAAGAGTAAGTCAGGCTACTCAAATCACCCGTAAGTACCGCATGTTTAAGTAAGCCAAAAAAGCTGATATACTGCTGACCAAAGTCAACTGCCATCAGACTTTTATTCCCAAAGGGATAGCTACCCATGAAGAACCAAACAACCAGCATGATGGTCATCGGTAGTAAGGCACTTATCGTATAAAGCAAGGCTTTAGGGTGTTTCCCTTTTAACTCTTGCCAACGCGTTAACCACTTATCCATGTTTGTTTTCTCCTATGTCTTCTTAACCAATCTTATCTTTTTCAGCTTGGTCAATATTGCTTTTCGCGACGATAAAGTGAGGACGTTGCTTCACCTCGTAATAAATCTTTCCGATATACTCTCCAAGCACACCGATGAAGATCAGCTGCACACTGCTAAACAAGATAATGGCTGCTATTGTGGTGAAATATCCACTCGTATAGTCGGAAGAAAAGATAAATTTACAAAACTCATAAACAATGTAGAGAAGAGACAGAGCCATGCTGACAAATCCAAATTGGATACAAATTCTAAGAGGACGATCATTAAATGAGATAATCCCCTGGAAAGCATAGTTCATAGACTTCTTAAAGCCGAATTTGCTTTTTCCTGCTTTACGAACTTCGTTTTTATAAGGGATAACCTTCTCTTTAAAACCAATCCACTCATAGAGCCCTTTATTAAATCGATTGTACTCAGGCAGCGAAACAAACACATCCACTGCTCTCTTGCTAAGGAGTCGTAATTCAGATTTCCCGTCTGTTAACTTGACATCCATGGAATGGTTCGAGAATTTATAGAAACTACGAGCAAAGAAGCTTCCTACAAATGACTCCCCTTCTCGACTTCTCTGACCACTGACAATATCGTATCCTTCTTTATAAGCTTCTACAAAGAGAGGAATCAGATAAGGCGGATGTTGCAAATCTCCATCCATCACCATAACTGCATCACCAGTAGCATATTTAAAACCAGCAAGAATTCCACTCTCGCGACCAAAGTTTCTACTAAAGCTGATATACTTGACCCGTGGGTTTTCATCCGCAATAGCATCGATTAGTTTTAGTGTGCTATCGCTACTGCCGTCATCCACATAGAGAATTTCGTAGTCAGATAGTTCTTCCGATAAAATCATACTCTCTAACTTCTCAGAGATGGCTTTATGCGTTTGAGCTAGAACTAATTCTTCATTTAAAAGAGTGATAAGAATTGATAGTTTCATCTAAATGCTCCATATACTATTCACTTTTAAAAAAGGAGAGAACCTTGCTCTCTCCTCTTTAAAGAAACTAAACTATTACTTGTTAGAATATCTACGTTTCAATACAACTGTACTTGATAAGATGACGATTCCCGCAAATACCAATCCAGTTTCTACTGATTCACCAGTTTGAGGAAGTTTTGGTTTCTCCTCCGTAGTTGTTCCAGGAACGTCTGGTTTTGAGGTTGTCGTAGTTGTTGTAGTTGTCGTTGATTCTTCTGTCGTTGTAGTTGTAGAAGTGGTTGTTGGTTCTTCTGTTGTTGTCGAAACTGTCGTTGGCTCTTCTGTCGAAACTGTCGTTTCCTCAGTTGTCGCTTCTGTTGTTTCTGAAGTTGAACCTGTAGTCGCCTCAGTTGTTGCTTCTGTAGTAGAAGTTGTCGTTGACTCTTCAGTTGTTGTGGTTGTTGAAGTAGTCGTTGGCGCTTCGGTTGTTGTCGTTGTTGTAGTTGTAGTCGGCGCTTCTGTCGTTGTGGTTGTCGTAGTTGTAGTCGGCGCTTCGGTTGTTGTTGTCGTCGAAGTTGTAGTCGGCGCTTCTGTCGTTGTAGTCGTTGAAGTTGTCGTCGGCTCTTCTGTCGTTGTAGTCGTTGAAGTTGTTGTCGTTGAAGTTGTCGTCGGCTCTTCTGTCGTTGTTGTCGTTGAAGTTGTCGTCGGCTCTTCAGTTGTTGTTGTCGTTGTGGTCGTAGTTGTTGTTGTGGTTGTTGTGGTTGTAGTTGTCGTTTTTTGGTCTACAATCGTCTTCTCTACTGGAGCTTTGGGTGTTTTAAATTCACCAGCTTCCACAACAGTATCTGCCGCCAACTCATAACCTTCTGGCGCTTTAATTTCTTTAATGATGTATTTGTCACGCAAGATATTTTGAACAGTAAATTCACCATTCGCATCTGACTCAAATTCACCAATAACTTGACCAGTTGCTTGACGAACAACTTGGAATTTCGCACCCTTAAGAGGGCCGTTTTGGTCGTCTACCTTAGTAACTTTGATACTAAATTCATAACCAATCCCTTCACCACCGGCAATTTGGATTTTCACTGTACTGTTTGATGCATATTCATCCTTATTACTTCCCTTGATAGTAGCTTGGTTAAGAATTCTTTCACCATCAACAACATCATAGTTCACATCTGCCCAATATTCAATTGCAAATTGGTCATCCGTAGCAATGTTACCTAGGTTAATAGAGAATGAATCTCCATTAATATTCACTTTATAGTCAGCTGTAACATCTTTTGCGTTCTTGAGTACCCATTTACCATTGGTATATTCCCAAGTTCCTTTTTTAATCTTGAAACTTCCTGGCTTGTATGTGATACCTTTTGATTTCAAGGTATCTGTAACAACAGCATCATTGATAACTTCATTGGTTCTATTTACAGAAATTCGGAAACCAAGCTCTTTGTTTCCTACTTCGCTCCAACCTGATTTAATGATAGAGTAGCGGTAGCCTCCACCAATCGTCCCACTTGTAACTTTACCAGTGAATTTCTCTTTATCATTTACAGAAACTTTAACCGGAACTTCTCCATCGTTTGGAGATTTCACTTTATTAACTTGAGCATAGAAGAAAAATGAACCTGAAACGTCATTTTTTTCTTCCACAAATTTTGTAAAGGTCAAGATAATTTTACCAGCAGCGGCATCAACCTTTGCATTAGCGATCAATTTACCAGTAATTGAGTCATTAATTTCAAAATCCTGAGATTTAATATCAATCGGAGAAGCTATGCTAACTTCTGTTGTATCTCCAGCTTTAACATTTTTCCCCTCTAAAGCAAATTTTGCATTCAGACGGAAACTGTCAAATCGACCAACCGGTCCTGTCAAAGCTTCACCTTTGTCATTTTGAATTTTTACTTCTGTGATAACATCCACTTTTTTAGATGTATCAGCGTGTACTTTACCAGCTGACACTACAAAAAATACTGTCAATATAGAGATAAATAATGACA
>OBXT01000259.1_pt1 | contig 10327 bp, 8 predicted proteins | sample 1476621 | NCBI WGS metagenome assembly OBXT01 (sample SAMEA2580169, study PRJEB22360) | human gut metagenome | biome: human gut; feature: human-associated habitat; material: faeces | place: Denmark | collected 2008/2010
ATAGTGATCGAGATCAAATAAACAGGTAAGATGACTTACAACTTTTGAGGTATTTGTGAATGAAGTACAAAGTGCGGTTGATTTTGGGACGATTTTTGCCGAATAGAAAGCATTTCACGGTAAATTAGAAAAGGTTAAAATAAACTAAATTTTATGTTGGGAGTCTCGATGTTTTTTGTTTATCTCATCGTCGCTTTAGCGGCAGGCGTAGCACTCGCCACGCAATCAGCGATTAATACGCAATTGGCGAAAGCCATGAGTGGCGAAGCGGTGATTGCTACCTTTATTTCTTTTGCGGTAGGTACGATTTTTCTCTTTTTTATCGCCTTGGCTAAAACTGATTTATGGGGCAACTTATCCACAATTCCATCACAACCTTGGTGGAAATTAATTGGAGGGGTACTCGGCGCAGTTGTTGTGTTCACAACCGTTTTGCTTGCACCTAAATTGGGGATTACTGCGATGTTATTTTTTATCATCGTCGGACAATTAATTACCGCAACCACTATTGATCATTTCGGTCTTATCGGTATGCCGATTCGAGAAGTCAATATCACGAAATTTATCGGCTTAATTATTGTCGCCTTTGGATTAGTATTTTATTTCTTTGGGGATAAGTTAGTTGAGCTATTTGGGACGAGATAAGATAGAATACGCCTCTGTTCATTTATTTATCGCGTAATTGGGGAAACTATGCGAAAGCGTTGCCTGTGGGCTTTGATTATTTTGTTGCTGTTAATCGTAGTAAGCGTTGGCTTATTACGCGTTTTTGCGACCCCAAAACGTGTAGCGCAACTTACCAATCATTTTTTAGCACCGCATTATCACATTGAATTAGCTGATGACTGGCAATGGGAAACCACAGGTTTAACGCTGCCAGAGTTAAAAGTGAAAACAGATCAATGTACCCTCGTAAATCTCAATGATGCGCAACTCACTTGGTGGAATACGCATAGTCTTGATGTTGAAAAGGCTAGCTTGAATTATGATTGTTTAACCCATCTACCCAGTGATAATGCTGAAAAAACACCACCAAATTTGACCGCACTTTGGGCGGCATTGCCTATTTCTCATGTAAAAGTTAAACACTTTCAATTAACGAATGCCGAAGCCTTGACACAAGGGGCTTTAAAACCTTTCTTATCAGCTGATTGGGCGTTAGACGCAAACTATAACGGCAACCAATTAGCACTCGAAGCTCAAGCCAATAATGACGGGCTTGACCTTCATCATCAATCCACTGTCACGCCACGAGATGGGATTTTCCAATGGGCGGGAAGTACAGATATCAAACAAGCGGGAGATAAAACCTACGATCTTCATTTCTCTGCGAATTTTGATCCTGATCTTTCTCAGCTTCCTCAACAAGGCAATGTCTTACTCAACTGGAATAACCCAGAACTAGCCGTCACAAAAGGCGAGGCAAAAGTGTCGTGGCAAGGGGCGGATGGCCAGTTAAATGCCCAAGATTTAACAACTAATTCACCATTGTTGGATGTGCCTTTTGTGTTCACCAAAGACGGTTTGGATATTTCATGGGGGAAATTTTATTGGACCTTTGACAGCTATCAACCGATTAAAGGCTTCCTTGGCTTATCTATTCACCGTGCGGCAGAAGGCTTGTTGCCATTAAGCATTGATATGAACGTGATCTTGCAAACCTTTGGCGAAATGGGCAAAGGGGAGATCGTGATTTCAGGCAAAAATGGTGAAATCGGCGGGGGCGATGACAATAACGAATTGGATTTTGAGCTGAAAACACGCGGGGATTTACGTTATAACGCTACTGTGGCACAAACCAATTTAACCTATCATCTCGGCGGGCTCTTCACACATCCAGTGGTGTATTTTTACCCGGGTTCCGTCTTTAAAATGGATACCGTTCAACCAGATACCAAATTGCATGTTCGTTTACCGTTAGATGACATTATTATCGGTCGTTATGGCTTGGAAGGTCGTTTGCTCGCAACATTAAAGGGTACGACACCACAGTTTGAAAATCTCGATTTAAAATTAGACGGAAACGCCCATGAGTTTATTGCGGGTATTAAAACCGTGTTTGACTTGCGAGATGAAGAACATAAGTTGCAGTCTGTAGAGAAACAAGCGACAAACCGTTGGGATTGGACAATCAATGGCAGTGCAAACTGGAAATCCTTAAATACGCCAGTCAAAATGGAAGGGAAAGGTTTTTGGGAAGCGGATCATATTGAATTAAATCAGCTTTCTGCACGTTCTAATGAAGTGAAAATGAAAGAGGTAAAAATGGCACCACTTTCGTTGGAACTTAAAGATCGACTTCGTTGGGATTATGAAGAAGAACATATTCGCGGCTTGCTGCAAGCGAAAACTGATTGGATTGAATTTGCTTATGGCGGTCGTTTTGTTTCGCCCGTTTTCAATTTAGGCATTGATGGTAAGAGTATCGGTAATTTCAATTTTGCAGGTGATTTAAAGGCGGGCTCGCTTGGGCCATTAGATGTCTTAGGCGTATATCAGAATAGTGCACTTTCAGGTGAAATCAGCTGGAAAGAACAATCCGCAAAAGTATTCCAATCACTTTTCCCTCAACAATGGAATTGGTTAATTCATGAGGGCAGCATTAAAGGACAAAGTGAATTCGAAATCAATAGCGATGGCGTGAAGATGAAGGGGGAGCTGAATCTTAAAAATGGCAAAATCACTATGCCAGATGGCGAGATTTATGGCTTGAACATTCGCTTCCCGATGAATTATGAAAACTCGGCATTGCAAGTGTCTTCGAGCAAACCAATCCATATTTCGACTCACAATATTCGCTATGGTGCGCTTTCCGTCGCAAATGGGGAATTGGATTTGTTTGGACGTTATCCGAACACCATGAAAAATCCGCTTACCTTGAGAAATGTGAAACTTTCCTTATTCGATGGTGAATTGACGGTACCTCAGCTCACTTTCCCACAAAGCAAAATGGCAACGCTTTCTTTCACCAATATTGATTTAGCCCAAGTATTAGCTTTAGCGCAATATAATCAAGTCACCTTAACCGGCCGTGCCAATGCGACCCTGCCATTCTGGCTTGGACATAAGGAATGTTTGATTTGTAATGGCACATTGGAACAAGTGGGAAATGTGTCCATCAAATTAACGGATGAAATGGTGAAAGGGCTGAAAAAAGGCGGTTGGACAGAGAATATTTTGGTAGATTTATTAAAAGAAATGGAACTGCAAAATTCCCATGCAGCGGTGACGCTCGATCCGAAAGGACAAATGACGTTGCGTGCGAGTATTAGCGGGTTTAATCCAACCAAGCGAACCAATAATCCGATAACGTTAAATTATACGCACCAAGAAAATATGTTTGAATTGTGGAATATGATTGACTATGGCTCGCAATTTGAACAAAATCTGCAATATAAACTTTATAAGCAATTAGACAAGACAAATGATAAAACACCTTAAATTTCAACCGCACTTTTTTATTTTTGCGGCAATGTTTACACTCACAGCTTGCACACCGACCATTCAATTGGACACACCAAAGGAAGGCATCACCATTAATATGAATGTGGTGGTGGACCACAATATTAAAGTGGAAATGGATGAAAAATCTCAGAAAGCTGTGGGTGAAGTAGAACCTGTGAAGAAATAATAAATAAAAAAATGTTTGAACTTTGATTTTATTTCTAGCTATATTGTTTTCCATGGGTGTAGTTGTGTCATATCCAGTCATTGTTATGGGGAAGTTGGTTTAATATTGTTCATTTTGTGGTATCAATTTATAGCTACTGTTATAGCTAATTAAAATATAAGTAATTAAGGTATTAAATGTCAGAATTGCGTTTTCTTGATCTTTTTGCAGGTGCAGGTGGACTTTCCGAAGGGTTCATTCAGGCAGGTTTTAAGCCCGTTGCTCATATTGAATCAGACAAGGCCGCCTGTTTTACTCTTCAAACTCGCATGGCTTATCACTGGTTAAAATCCGTTGATAAGCTAAGCTTATATGTTGATTACTTAAAAGGGGAATTAAGCCGTACTGAATTTTATAAAAATATTCCTGAACATATTTCAAAGACGGTAATTAATAAAGAAATTTCAGAAGATTCTTTAAAAACAATTTTTAGTCAAATTGATGACTTACTTGAAAATTCTTCTCTTGATCTGATTATAGGTGGTCCCCCATGTCAAGCTTATTCTTTGGTCGGCAGATCATGCGACTCTAATAAGATGCTTGGTGATAAACGTAATTATCTGTACAAATTTTACGGTGAGTTTCTAAAACGTTACCAACCAAGATATTTTGTCTTCGAGAATGTAACGGGACTTTTGTCCGCAAAAGATGCTGACGGAAGATATTATTTTGAAGAAATGAGGATGCTTTTTAAAAAGTTAGGATACGAAACAGAATATCGCATCCTTAATGCAAATGATTATGGTGCACTTCAAGCTCGTAAAAGAATTATCCTTGTGGGTAGAAGAGGAGAAAAAACAGGATTTTATCCTCAACTTGAGATTGAAAGACCCAACGTGTGTGTCAATGAAATATTTTCAGATCTTCCTGTAATTCATGCAGGAGAGGGAAGTGTGCGACCATGCAAGACGAAGAAATATTCCGGTCAATGGTTGTATGATTCAGGTATAAAAAACGATAACATCCCTGTTACATGGCATATTGCGCGTCCGCTGAATCAACAAGATTCAGAAATATATCGTATGGTAGCAGATCTGTGGAGCAAGGAAGGTAAAAGGATGGAATATAATGATTTACCTGAAAACCTTAAAACTCATAAGAATCGTACCGCATTTGCGGACAGGTTTAAAGTTGTAGCAGGTAATTTATCCTCATCTCATACAGTATTAGCTCATCTTGCAAAGGATGGGCATTACTATATCCATCCAGATCCCAAACAGAATAGATCAATTACCCCTAGAGAAGCAGCACGCCTTCAAACTTTTCCTGATGATTATTATTTTGAAGGAGGGACTGACAAACCAAGTAGAACTGCTGCATTTAGGCAGATTGGTAATGCTGTTCCAGTTATACTGGCAAGAAAAATTGCAGAAAATTTGAAGGAGAATTGGCATGAGTGAAAATGCTTATAAAATAAGACCAGCTGGACGACATTTATTAACCATCGGTAGAGATCTGATTCAGGACAGTTATGCTGCTATCGTTGAGCTTGTAAAAAACGCTTATGATGCGGATTCAGAATCTGTGGAAATACATTTTAAAGCAACTGAAAAATTATCAGGAAATGAAGAAGTAACAGGTGATGTGCCTGAGGAAAGCATTGTAATTACAGTCCGTGATTATGGTCATGGGATGTCTCAAGATACTGTAATTAACAAGTGGATGGTTCCCTCAACGAAAGATAAGCTTGAGCGAAGAACGAGTCCAGGCGGCAGAATCATGCAAGGTCGCAAAGGGATAGGCCGCTATGCTGCGTCTATGCTTGGTTCTACCTTATTACTAGAGACAGTCTCAGAAGGTGCAGAAAAAACAACTGTTTTAGTTAATTGGCATGATTTTGAAACATCTAAATACCTAGATGATGTTGAAATTTTAGTTGAAACTCATTTAACTGATGAGCATTCAGGAACTACTTTGACAATTGAAGGTGGAGAAGAGTATTACAAAGAATGGAATAAAAAACAGTTCGATAAGTTAAATTTCGAATTAAAAAAACTGATATCCCCTATGCAAAATTTAATGGATAAAGCAGAGGATAAAAAAGATAAGAATTTTAATATTCATTTAAAAATTAGTGGATTTGAAGGTATTGAAGATATAGAAGAGACCATTACACCATACCCTATCTTTAATCTATTTGATTATAAAATTTCAGGGAAAATACATTCAGATGGTAAAGGTACTCTGACTTATGTTTCGCAGAAAGCAAGAAACACAGTAGAAGAAATTATTTCTTTTGATTTAAAAGAACCTACTGCCTGTGGCGATTTAATCTTCGATATTCGAGTGTATGATAGGGACGGGGAATCCATAGAACAGTTGATTCACCGTGGTCTTAAAGATGATCGTGACAACTATGTAGGGAATTTACAGGCACGACAAATTCTTAACGATTCCAATGGGATTGGTGTCTATCGTAACGGATTTCGGATCAGGCCCCTTGGAGACCCTGAATTTGATTGGTTGAAGCTCAATGAAAAGAGAGTTCAAAAACCTGCTCAAAAAATTGGTAGCAACCAAGTAATTGGTTATGTACTAATTGGCTCAGAGGAAGAGTCTGATTTAATCGAGAAGAGTGCAAGGGATGGTTTGCGTGATAATAACGCTTATAAACAATTGCAGAAGATTACAAATGAAGTAATTAAAGAGCTGGAAACACGGAGATTCAGTTATAGGCGTAAAGCAGGATTAAGTAAACCGGCACTTAAAGTAGAAAGAGAGCTGAATAGGATTTTTTCTTTTGATACTTTGAAACAAACAGTTCATACAAAATTGATTGCGGGTGGGATGAATGAGAAATCAGTAGAAGAAGTTATTGAATTGATCAGTAAAGAAGAAGAAGAAAAAAGTCAGACAGTTGAAGAAATCCGCCAAGCCATTGCAACTTACCAAGGGCAGGCCACTTTGGGGAAAATTATGAACGTGGTTTTACATGAAGGTCGAAGACCATTGAATTATTTTCGCAATGAAATTCCCCGAATTGATAGATTTATCAAGAAATTTAAGGAGACAAATAATTTTGAAAATATAGAAAAAATCGAATCAATTGCGAATAATACAGTTTTAAATGCTAAAACATTTTCTGACCTCTTTGTACGACTAGACCCTCTTGCTATGGGGAAACGCCCAGCTAAACGACAATTATCTATAGAGAATGAAATTTCAAATTGTTTTGCAATATTCCGTCAACAAATGGAAGATAAAAGTATTAAATTCGATATTAGCGGAAGTGCAATTATAGAAGCATGGCAACAGGATATTGCTGCTATATTTACCAATCTTATAGACAATAGCATCTTTTGGCTGTCAGAGAAAAATACTGATATTAGGCACATCATGGTTAACATTTTTTCTGAAGGAAATACTTTAAGCCATATAGATTTTCGTGACACAGGCCCTGGGATAGAGCCCTATCTTATCGAAGATAATCTTATATTTGAACCTCAATTTAGCACTAAGCCAGGTGGCACAGGTATTGGTTTGGCAATTGCAGGTGAAGCTGCTGAGAGAAACGGATTGAAACTTACAGTTTTAGAATCTACTACCGGAGCTTATTTTAGGCTTTCTACAAAAGGATATGAAGATGAATGAAATGAAGTTAATTCTTATTGAAGACTATGAACAGGATGTAAACTCTTGTAGAGAAGCCGTACAAGATTTTAACGAAGAAAATGGATGTCAAATTCAGTTAGAAATCCATACAACTATAAAAAGTGCATCAAACGCATTGGAGAATTCTTACTTTAATGGTGCAATTATCGATATGAAATTAGCTGATTCTGGCAATGAGGGGAATCAGGCTTTAGATGTAATAAGACAGCATTTAAAACGGATACCCGTAGCAATATATACTGGAACTCCTGATGTCGCAGATGAAACAGATATCCCTTCAATTGGTCTGTTTAAAAAAGCGGATATAACATACGGACAGCTTATATATAAATTTTGGGATATTTACAAAACTGGATTAACCAAAATAATGGGAGGAAAAGGTCAAATTGAACAAAGTCTAAGTCAAATTTTCATAAATCACCTTCTTCCTGAAATTTCTCCCAAATTAAAAGCTTCAGAAAAGAGTAATTGGGTTTGTTATGCAGAGGCAAAACCAGATGATACAGAAAAAGCCTTACTACGTCATACACTTAATCATCTCATTCATGAATTATATAAAAGCAGTGAAAATTGCTACCCTGAAGAGATGTATATACATTTGCCAGAACAAGCGCAGTCTGGAGTTAGAGTAGATACAGGATGTATTTTAAAAGAAAAGACTCAAAACAAATTTTATATTGTTCTGAGTCCAGCTTGTGATTTGGCAGAACGTGAAGGCGGAGGATGTAATACTGATAGAGCATTACTGGTTGAAATCCAAATGATGGAAGATATTTTAGAACCTGAGTACTTTATTATTGGTGATAATGGTAATAAAAAACTTAAAAAACAAAAAGAGAAGGGGGGAGAAAACTCTACTGATGAGTATCTTTTAAAGCAACAAGATAAAGACTTAATAAAATACCAAAGAAATACAAAAAATTTATATTATTGTTGGCTTCCAAAGACTCGTTATTTCAATAATGGAGCTGTCATTAATTTTAGAAGAGTCTCTACATATTCTCAAGAAGATCTAGATAAGTCTTTTAATAGCCCTGTTATTCAAGTGGCTAGCCCATTTCTAAAAGACATAATATCGCGATTTTCATCCTATTATGCACGACAAGGGCAACCTGATATAAATTTTATGATTTGAGTATATTCTTAATTATATATTTATAGAGTTCTAGCAGATTTGAATATGTGTAAAAAAGAGGCCTTTAATGCAGGGCCTCTATTGGAATATGGGTTCAATGTTAATTTTAGATATTAAACAATCTAAAAATTTAGATTGGTTTGCGATACTAATCACAATCAATCGATTATGCTTTTAATGCTTCTGTTAATTTATCCTGAATTTATACTCTGCTGAGTCCTATCTCTTAAAACTTATAATCAATAATCAGAAAAATTATGATAACTAATTTAGTGGGTAAAGAAAATTTTCTCTTCCAATGAGTCTTCAAATTTCAAAGCATTTTTACCCCACTAAAACCGACGTCATGCTGAGCGATCCGGCAATCAGATTATCGTTGAAAAACGTAATGTAGTCTTGTGATTCGCATAACGCCATAATGTACAGCAACGGCAAGTAATGATCGGGCGTTGGCACAGAAAGCTCGGCTTTTTCACCTAATTGCTCATAATGCACCAAGGTTTCATCATCTTGTGTCGCAATCGCCTGATTGACTGTTTCACGGAAAGCAAACGCCCAGTCATATCCTGCACCGATTTGATCAATATGTTCCCAACTTATCGCTCTCAGATTATGCACAATATTGCCGCTGCCGATAATCAACACGCCTTGTTCTCGTAAAGCAGCTAATTTTTTCGCCAAGTTGAAATGCCATTCTGCCGATTGCAAACGGTTAAGGCTCAGTTGCACCACGGGGATATCGGCATCGGGATAGAGATATTTCAACACCGCCCATGCGCCATGATCAAAGCCTCGTGTTGGGTTCAGCTCCACATTTTCCGGCTGTAATAATGATCGCACTTGCTCCGCCAACTCAGGCGAACCGGGGGCGGGATATTGCACTTGGCTGAGTTCATCGGGAAAGCCGTAGAAATCGTAAATCATTTCAGGGTGTTCACCTGATGTTACCTGCAAACGGCTGCTGTACCAATGCGCTGAAATCATCAAAATAGCTTTTGGTTTGGCAAACTTTTGCGTAATTAGGCTGAAACTCTGATTGAACGGGTTTTCTTTATCTAACGCATTCATCGGGCTACCATGCCCAACGAACAATACAGGCATTTTTTTCATTATTTTCTCCTCAATATTTGATGGAGCAGATTGTACGGTTAAATCTTTGTGTGAAAAATACCACTTTATGAACAACATCTTTTACTAATCGGAAATAATGAATGATAAGGTTTGGAGAGATTGATGTGTTAAATAAGGTAAATATTACAAAGTGCGGTTAGATTTCACGAAAATTTTACTTAAAATTTACTTCATTTACAGTTTATTATCTTTATATTTAGGCGTATGATGACTATTAGTTTTACATAACCCCTAAATTTATTTAGGTAAATATATTATTTCTATTTAATAGGAGATTGAATGATGAAAAAATTATTCACAGCAGTACTTTCTGCAGCAGCGATTGCTGTACCTTTTTTTGCTTCTGCGAATACTGCGCCACAAACAGAACAAAGTGCAGTACAACCAGAAAAAGCAAAAGGCGTTTGGATTGATGTACGTTCAGCCGAGGAATTTAACGCAGGTCATTTACAAGATGCAGTGAACATTCCTCACGATAAAATTATTGAAGGCGTTAAAGCGATTGGTTCAGATAAAGATGCACCGATCAACCTTTATTGTCGTAGCGGTCGCCGTGCCGAAGCCGCACTCACTGAGTTGAAAAATGCAGGCTATACCAATGTAACCAACCACGGCGGTTATGAAGATTTGGTTAAAAAAGGTTTGAAATAGATAACATTTATTTAAAGCAAAAATCCCCTAGAGCAGAACAGTAGGGGATTTTTACTATAAAGTGCGGTCAAATTTTTAAGTGTTTTGCAAATCATCTTAAAAACTTGACCACTTGCATCATTATCAAG